>Ga0247783_1000034_pt1 | contig 42997 bp, 44 predicted proteins | sample UWRJL064202C5_FD_179911 | JGI IMG/M metagenome (GOLD analysis project Ga0247783, IMG submission 179911) | Plant litter microbial communities from Arlington Agricultural Research Station in Wisconsin, United States - UWRJ-L064-202C-5 | ecosystem: Environmental > Terrestrial > Plant litter >...
TGTGCGCGATACGCGAGGCGAGATCGTCGCGCAGTTCTACCTGGACCTGTATGCGCGCACGGGCAAGCGCAGCGGCGCGTGGATGGCCTCCGCCCGCAGCCGCCAGCGCGACGGACGCGCGACGACGACACCGATCGCCTATCTGACCTGCAACTTCTCCGAGCCGCCGCGCGACGACGCCGGTCGCGCGATCGGTGAGGCGCGCTTCACGCACACCGAGGTGAGCACGCTCTTCCATGAATTCGGTCACGGCCTGCATCACATGCTCACGCGCATCGACGAACCGTCGGTGGCCGGCATCCGCGGCGTCGAATGGGACGCGGTGGAACTGCCGTCGCAGTTCCTCGAGAATTTCTGCTGGGAGTGGGACGTCCTCGAGCACATGACGGGCCACGCGGTCACCGGCGAACCGCTGCCGCGCGCGCTCTACGACAAGATGGTCGCCGCGAAGAATTTCGAGGCCGGCCTGGCGACGTTGCGGCAACTCGAGTTCGCGATCTTCGACATGAGGCTGCACCACGACTTCGCCCCCACGTCGTACGCGGACGTCCTGCGCCTGCTCGACGAGGTCCGCCAAGAGGTCGCCGTGTTCCCGGTGCCCGCCTACAACCGGCAGCCGAACCAGTTCTCGCACATCTTCGCGGGCGGCTACGCGGCCGGCTACTACAGCTACAAGTGGGCCGAGGTCCTGTCGTCCGACGCGTACGCGAAGTTCGAGGAGGACGGCGTCCTCAACGAGGCGACCGGTGCGCGCTTCCTCGACGAGATCCTCGGCGTCGGCGGCAGCCGCACGGCGCTCGAGTCCTTCGTGTCGTTCCGCGGGCGCAAGCCGGAGCTCGACGCCCTGCTTCGGCATAATGGGATGGTTGACGCCACCGACCTCGCGACGACACCCGCATGACGCGAGACCGATGCATCGGCCGCCGCCCAACAGGAGTTCAGCCATGAAGCGATCGTCGCCCGGATCGTTCGACCCCTCGTCCCTCGTCGTCGCGGTCGCCGTCGTCGTCGGTGTCGCCCTCCCGATGTCGGCGCTGGCCCAGTACAAGTATGTCGGGCCCGACGGCCGGGTCACGTACAGCGACCTGCCGCCACCCAGCGGAGCGCGGGTCATCGAGGAGAAGAAGCTCGGTGCCAACGGACCGGCGGTGGTGCTGCCGTTCGCGCTCCAGACGGCGACGTCGAAGTATCCGGTCACGATCTACACGGGTGACAAGTGCCCGCCCTGCGAAGAGGGTCGCACTTACCTGCGCTCGCGCGGCATTCCTTTCACCGAGAAGACCGTGACGAGCCCCGACGACATCGCGATGTTCAAGCAGCAGTCGCCCGACGGGACCGCGCCGGTGCTGTCGGTCGGCAGTCGGCGCGCGACGGGCTTCGCACAGACGACGTGGGCGAGTCTGCTCGACGACGCGGGCTATCCGCAGACGTCGGTCCTGCCGGCGAACTATCAGAACCCCGTGCCCACGGCACTGTCCCCGACGACCCAGGCCGCGAGCGCAGCCGTCGGCGCTCAGGACAACGCTCGCCGCGCCGGCGCGCCGACCGCCGCGCCGGCGCGGCCGGCCGCACCGCCTGCCGATTCGGGGACGCCCGGCTTCCGCTTCTAGAGCCGTGCGCCGGGCGACGCGCAACGCGGCGTCGCGGCCGGCCGTTTCCGAAAGCGCTTCATGTTCGACACCCTCGTGATCGACCGCCACGACGCAGGCCAGGGCGCCGCACTCCGATCGATCGTCCGAGGACGCACCGCATGAAACTGGCCACCTGGAACGTCAACTCGCTGAACATCCGTTTGCCGCACGTGCTCGACTGGCTGGCCCGCGTGCCGGTCGACGTGCTCGCGTTGCAGGAGACGAAGCTTCCGGACGATCGCTTCCCCGTCGCCGCACTCGAGGCCGCGGGCTATGCGTGCGTCTTCTCCGGACAGAAGACCTATAACGGCGTCGCCATCCTGAGCCGTGGCGCAGCGACCGACGTCGCGCTCGGCATTCCCGGTTTCGACGACGACCATCGTCGCGTCATCACGGCGACCGTCGACGGCGTGCGCGTCGTGTGCGTGTATGTCCCGAACGGGCAGTCCGTCGGTTCCGACAAGTACGCCTACAAGCTCGCATGGATGAAGGCCCTCGCCGCGTGGCTCCGCGACGAGCTCGCCGCGCACCCTCGCCTCGTCGTGATGGGCGACTTCAACGTGGCGCCGGAAGACCGCGACGTCTACGACCCGCGCGCGTGGGAAGGCCAGGTCCTGTTCTCGCAACCCGAGAAGGATGCGCTCGCGACGATCGCGTCGGTCGGCCTCGTCGATGCCTTCCGCCTGTTCGAGCAGCCGCTCAAGTCGTACACGTGGTGGGACTACCGGATGCTCGGCTTCCAGAAGGGTCGTGGCCTTCGCATCGACCACATCCTCCTGTCCGACGCATTGAAGCGCGAGTGCACCGCGTGCACGATCGATCGCGACGAGCGCAAGAAGCCCCAGCCGTCGGATCACGCACCGGTCGTCGTGACGCTGACCTCGTGACGAGGTCGCCGCGCGTCAGCGCACGTCGTCGAGGCCGAGGTCCTGGATCTTGCGCGTGATCGTGTTGCGCCCGATGCCGAGTCGCTGCGCGGCCTCGATGCGTCTTCCACCGGTGTGACGGAGCGCCATGCGGATCAGCGTCGCCTCGAACTGACGCGTCAGCACGTCCATCACGTCGTGACGATCGAGCGCGAGCATGTGCGCGGCGGTGCGCTCGAGTTCGATGCGCCAGGTCTCGTCGACGCTCGCGACCGTCGCGTCCGCATCGCTCGCGGTGGCACCGTCGACACGCCCGATCGCCGGCGCGACGTTCTGCATCATGCGACCGAGCGGCGCGCGCGTCATGTCGGGCGCCGCGCCGCGCATCTCCGGCGGAAGGTCCTTGATTTCGACGACCTGCGCGGGCGCCATCACGGTGAGCCAGTGGCAGAGATTCTCGAGCTGCCGGACGTTGCCCGGAAACGGCAGCGTCACGAGCAGCTTCATCGCCGCGTCCGAAATCTTCTTCGCCTCGACGCCGAGTTCGCTCGCGCTCTTCTGGAGGAAGTTGCGGGTGAGCAGCGGGATGTCTTCCTGGCGCTCGTGCAGGGCCGGCAGGCGCAGGCGGATCACATTGAGGCGGTGATAGAGATCCTCGCGGAACAGCCCTTGACGAACGAGGTCCTCGAGGTTCTGGTGCGTGGCCGCGATCACGCGCACGTTCGCCTTCATCGGACTGTGTCCGCCGACCCGATAGAAGTGGCCGTCCGACAGGACACGCAACAGTCGCGTCTGCAACTCGGACGGCATGTCGCCGATCTCGTCGAGGAACAGCGTGCCGCCCTCGGCCTGCTCGAAGCGACCGCGGCGCATCGCCTGCGCGCCCGTGAACGCACCGCGCTCGTGGCCGAACAGCTCGGACTCGAGCAACTCCTTCGGAATCGCCGCGGTGTTCAATGCGATGAACGGATGCGCCGCGCGCGGACTGTGGCGATGCAGGGCACGCGCCACGAGCTCCTTGCCCGAGCCCGATTCGCCGGTGATGAGGACCGTGACGTTCGACTGCGACAAGCGGCCGATCGCGCGGAACACGTCCTGCATCGCGGGTGCCTGGCCGAGGATCTCCGGCGTCGCCTCGATCCGTTCCTCGATCGCGGCCTCGCGCAGACTCTCGTCGACGGCGCGACGGATCAGCTCGACGGCCTGATCGACGTCGAAAGGCTTCGGCAGGTATTCGAACGCGCCGCCCTGGAACGCGGACACCGCACTCTCGAGATCGGAGAACGCGGTCATGATGATCACCGGCAGCCCCGGATAGCGCGCCTTCGCCTGCTGCAGCAGCTCGAGGCCGGCATTCGGCGTCGCGCCACCCGGCATCCGGATGTCCGACACGAGGACCTGAGGCGACTCCGTCTCCATCGCGACGAGGACGTCGGCCGAGTTGCTGAAACTGCGGCACGGCAGGTTCTCGCGCGCGAGCGTCTTCTCGAGGACCCAGCGGATCGACTGGTCGTCGTCGACGACCCAGATGGGCTTCATCGGCAGTGCGGCGCGAGAGTCCGCGACGAGCGGGTGGTCGTCGCTGTCCGCGTCGACGTGCGCGGGGTACCGCGCGACGTCACAGCTTGCAATAGGGACATGGAGTCTTAGGGAAGTGGCAGCAGGATCCTGAAGTCGGTGTGTCCGGGTGCGGTGTCGAAGTCGATGGTTCCGTGATGCTCCTCGACGAAGGTCTGCGCGAGCGTGAGTCCGAGGCCGGTGCCTCCCTCGCGTCCCGAGACCAGCGGAAGGAAGATGCGATCACGGATCGTCGGTTCGATACCCGGCCCGTTGTCGACCACATGCAATTCCAGTGCCAAGCGATGGCGCTCCCGCGCGATCGTCACCTGGCGCAGGATCCGGGTCTTCAGCAGGATCGTCGCATCGGCCGCCGCGATGCGCGGCAGCAACGCCTGCGACGCGTTGCGCGCAATGTTGAGCAGCGCCTGGATGAGCTGCTCCTTGTCGCCCCGGAACTCGGGAATGCTCGCATCGTAGTCGCGCGCGATGTCGAGCCCGCGCGGGTGCTCGGCCAACAGGACGCTGCGAACGCGTTCGCACACCTCGTGGATGTTGACGTCGCCGACGATCCGCGCCCGTCGATGCGGCGCGAGCAGGCGGTCGACGAGGCTCTGCAGGCGATCGGCCTCCTTGATGATCACGGCCGCGTATTCGGACAGCTCGGAGGCGAAGCCCGGTGTCGACACTTCCATCTGCAGCAGCTGCGCCGCGCCGCGGATCCCGCCGAGCGGGTTCTTGATCTCGTGGGCGAGGTTGCGGATCAGCTCGCGGTTGATCATCGTCTGATCGTGGATGCGTTCCTCGCGGTCGAAGCGGCGCTGCTGGTCCGTCTCCAGCAACTCGAAGAGCACCGGCAGGTGCGGATCGTCGTGCAGCACCGTGACGATCGCGTGGACCTGCAGGACCTCGTGGCCCGGACGACGCAATTCGAGGTCGAGCCGCTTGTCGCTGTATTCGTGGCGACGCGCTTCGACGAACAACTCGTCGATCGTCGAACCGTCGATCAGCATGGCCGCGAAGCGCTGGCCGCGGACCGTGCGCAGCGAGAAGCCGAGCATCGTCTCGGCGGCCGCGTTCAGGAAGGCGATCCGACCCTTGTCGTCGAGGATCACGACCGCCGACGTGAGCAGGTCCAGCCCGGCGTAGCGGCTCGTGTCCGACGCGAACGGATTCTTCAATGCCATCGTTGCCGCCCCGACGTGCGCCGGTGGCGCGAAGCGATCACTGCACCTTGTCGAGTTCGGTCCTGATGGAGGCGACGTCGCCCTCGGTCCGGGCGATGTCCGCCTTCAGGCGCTCGACGCGGTCGAGGTAGCGCTGGTAGTTGCGCTCCTCGCCGCGGCGCTCGGGTTCGCCGTTGTTGTATTCGCGCTTGAGGTCCGCGAGCCGCGCCTGCTTGTCGCGCAGTTCGTCTTCGAGGATGCGACGACGATCGTTGTCGCGCGCCTTCTGCGTCGAGCTGTCGACCTTCGGGAAATTCGGGTTGGTGCTCGTGTTCGCCGCCTTCGGCGCCTGGTATTTCGGGATGACGACCGGGTCGACGTTGAGCTTCGTGCATCCCTTCGTGCTGCCGGTGTTCGCGAACGTCACGCTGCCATGTTCGTCGACGCACTTGTAGACCTCGGACTGGGCCGCGGCGCGGCCGACGAGCGCCGCGAGCGCGACCGCGAAGACGAGGGGGACGACGGTTCGATTCATGGAGGGCCAGCCGCAGGGACGAGGTCAGGATCATAGCCGCAGCACGGCCATGCGCACCGCCTCCCCGCTCAACGCGCGACCTGTCGGTCGGGTGCACCAACGACAACGGCGCCGAAGCGCCGTCGTCGCGGGTCATCCGTCGCTCAGAGCGAGTAGTACATGTCGAACTCGACCGGATGCGTCGTCATGCGGAAGCGCGTGACTTCCTCGAGCTTCAGGTCCATGTACGCGTCGATCATGCCGTCGGTGAAGACGCCGCCCTTCGTGAGGAAGCCGCGGTCCTTGTCCAGATGCTCGAGCGCCTGGTCGAGGCTCGAACACACGGTCGGGATCTTCGCGTCCTCTTCGGGCGGCAGGTCGTACAGATTCTTGTCCGCGGCCTCGCCCGGATGGATCTTGTTCTCGACGCCGTCGAGACCGGCCATCAGCAGCGCCGAGAACGCGAGGTAGGGGTTCGCCGTCGGATCCGGGAAGCGCACTTCGATGCGGCGCGCCTTCGGGCTCTGCACGTACGGAATGCGGATCGACGCGGACCGGTTGCGCGCGGAGTACGCGAGCTTCACCGGTGCCTCGAAGCCCGGGACGAGCCGCTTGTACGAGTTGGTTCCGGGGTTCGTGATCGCGTTCAACGCGCGCGCGTGCTTGATGATGCCGCCGATGTAGTACAGCGCGAACTCCGAGAGGCCCGCATAGCCGTCGCCCGCGAACAGGTTCTGGCCGCCCTTCCAGACCGACTGGTGGACGTGCATGCCCGAGCCGTTGTCGCCGACGACCGGCTTCGGCATGAACGTCGCCGTCTTGCCGTACGAGTGCGCGACGTTGAGGATCACGTACTTCATCTTCTGCAGCCAGTCCGCGCGTTCGACGAGCGTCGAGAACTTCGTCCCGATCTCGCACTGGCCGCAGCCCGCGACCTCGTGGTGATGCACTTCGACCGGCACGCCGATCGCTTCGAGGATCAGGCACATCTCGGAACGCATGTCCTGCAGCGAGTCGACCGGCGGAACCGGAAAGTAACCGCCCTTGACCGCGGGTCGGTGGCCGAGGTTGCCGCCTTCGATCTTCAGGCCGGTGGACCACGACGCCTCTTCGGAATCGATCTTCACGAAGCAGCCCGACATGTCGACGCCCCAGCGCACCTGATCGAAGATGAAGAATTCCGGCTCGGGTCCGAAGTAGGCGACGTCGCCGAGACCCGAGGCCTTCAGGTAGCCCTCCGCGCGCTTCGCGAGCGAGCGCGGATCGCGCTCGTAGCCCTTGCCGTCCGACGGCTCGATCACGTCACAACTGATGCAGACCGTGGTCTCCTCGCGGAAGGGGTCGATGAACGCCGAGTTCGGGTCCGGATACAGCAGCATGTCCGATGCTTCGATGCCCTTCCAGCCGGCGACCGACGATCCGTCGAACGCATGGCCGTCGTCGAACTTCTCCTGTCCGAACTGGGACACCGGCACCGAGACGTGCTGTTCCTTCCCCTTCGTGTCGGTGAATCGGAAGTCGACGAACTTCGCCTCGTTGTCTTTGACCATCTTCAGAACATCGGACGCGGTCATGCTCATCGACTACTCTCCTGAACGGGTTATGTGCTCGCGGGCGCAGGCCGGCGAACGATTCGAAATGACGTGGGAAGGGCGGATGGTTGCGTCGCACACGGTGCGATCCGCCCGGAAAGATAGCACCTTCCATGCCACGCCCGACCAGCGCGCCGGCGCGCGGTTTCACTCGACGGACGCCTGCATCGCGCAAGTCCGCGCGTCTCACGATTCACCGCTTCGGGGCGCGCGTCAGCGCGACGCCGTCTCGTGGTGCGACGCGCTTGCCGACGGTGCCACCGCGGTCGGATCGAGGAAGAGGGCCTGGAGGTCGTTGAGAAAGCGCAGCCCGAGCGCGGTCGGCCGCAGCACCGAGGGGTCGGGGACGAGCAGGCCGCGTCGCTCCGCGTCCCCGAGCGCCGCGCCGATCGCCGACAGCGGAAGCCCCGTCCGTTCGGTGAAGCGGCGTGCCGGCACCCCGTCGACGAGACGCAGCGCGTTGAGCATGAACTCGAAGGGCAAGGCCTCCGGCGCGATCGCGACTTCGTCGAAGGCCGCCCGATCGTGCGCCGCGTGCTCGAGATACGACGCGGGACTGCGAACCCGCGTCTGTCTCACGATGCGATCGGGGAAGGACAGCTTGCCGTGCGCTCCCGCGCCGATGCCGATGTAATCGCCGAAGTTCCAATAGTTGAGGTTGTGCCGGCAGGCGCGTCCGTCCCGTGCGTACGCGGACACCTCGTAGCGCCGCCATCCGCCCGCCGAGACTTCGTCGGCGATCGCGTCCTCGATCGCGTCGAGCGCGTCGTCGTCCGGCAGCCGCGGCGGATATTTCGCGAACACGGTGTTCGGCTCCACGGTCAGTTGATACAGCGACAGGTGGGACGGCGCGAAGCCACGCGCGATCGACACGTCACGCGCCGCCTGGTCCGCGTCCTGTCCCGGCAGCGCGTACATCAGATCGAGGTTGACGTTGTCGAAGTGCGTGAGGGCCATCTCGACCGCGGCCCGCGCCTCGTCACCGTCGTGGATGCGGCCGAGCTTCGCGAGGAAACCGTCGTCGAAACTCTGGATGCCGAGCGAGAGCCGGTTGATGCCGAGCGCGCGATAGGCGGCGAAGCGATCCGCCTCTGCGGTGCCCGGGTTCGCCTCGAGCGTGATCTCGGCGTCGGCCTCGACCACCAGGCGCGCGCGGATCGCCGACAGGAGGCGGTCGAGCGCCGCGGCCGAGAACAGGCTCGGCGTGCCGCCGCCGAAGAAGATCGCGTGCACGCGGCGTCCCCACACCTGCGGAACGACGCGGTCGAGGTCGCCGATCAAGGCATCGACGTACTCGGCCTCCGGAATTGTCGCCGGCGTGCCCGACCCCGCGCCGGCCGGCTCGTGCGAGTTGAAGTCGCAGTACGGACACTTCTTCACGCACCACGGGATATGGACGTAGAGCGTCAGCGGGGGCAAGGCCCCGAGACGAATCGTGCCGCCACCGCCGGCGAGCGCACGACGCGCCTCGACCGGCACGATCGGGATCGTGATCATCGGTCCGCCTTCAGCAGGTCGATCAGTCGTCGCAACGCCATCGCACGATGGCTCATGCGGTTCTTGATCTCGGGGCCCAGTTCGGCCGCGGTCCGGTCGAGACCGTCGACGAGGAAGTGGGGGTCGTAGCCGAAGCCCTGCGTGCCGCGCGGCGCGTCGACGATCGTGCCCGGCCACCGGCCCGTCGCGATCACGGGCTCCGGGTCGTCGGCGCGCCGCACGAGTGCGAGCACGCAGACGAAATGGGCCGAGCGTCGTGCGACGCCGTCGAGCGCCGCGACGAGCCGCGCGTTGTTGCGCGCGTCCTGGTCGTCGCGCGCGAGCCCGGCCCCCGCCTCCGCATACCGCGCGGATCGCACGCCGGGCGCGCCGTCGAGCGCATCGACGCACAGACCCGAGTCGTCCGCGAGCGCCGCGAGTCCGCTCGCCGCGCTCGCGTGTCGCGCCTTCGCGAGCGCGTTCTCGACGAAGGTCGGATGAGGCTCCTCGGCCTCGCCGATGCCGAGCGTGCCCTGCGCGATCGCCTCGATGCCGAGCGGCGCGAACAGTGCCGCGAATTCGCGCAGCTTGCCGGGATTGTTGGAGGCGACGACGAGACGATCGATCATGCGAGGTCCAGGGGAAGGCGCGATTATCCTCCGCGGCCCGTCGCGCCCGTCCAGTAAGCTCGCGGTCCTCGTCCACCCGGAGTCTCGCGATGATCGTCGTCCATCACCTCAACAACTCGCGTTCGCAACGCGTCCTCTGGCTGCTCGAGGAACTCGGCGTCCCGTACGAGGTGAAGCGCTATCAACGCAATCCGGCCACGATGCTCGCGCCGCCGGAGCTGCGACAAGTCCACCCGCTCGGCAAGTCGCCCGTCATCGCCGACGGCGACGTTCGCGTCGCCGAATCCGGCGCCATCATTGAGCACCTGATCGACACCTACGGACACGGCAAGCTCAAGCCCGCGCCGGGAACGGAGGACGCGCGTCGCTACACCTACTGGATGCATTACGCGGAAGGTTCGGCGATGTCGCCGCTGCTGATGGCGCTCGTCTTCGCTCGGCTGCCGAAGGGGCCGATGCCCTTCTTCGTGCGCCCCGTCGCGAAGGGCATAGCGGCGAAGGCGCGCTCGTCCTTCATCGAGCCGAACCTGCGGACCCACCTCGACTTCATCGAAGGCGAGATCGCCCGGCGCCCGTGGTTCGCGGGCGACGAGATGACCGGTGCCGACATCCAGATGAGCTTCCCCGTCGAAGCCTTCGCCGCGCGCGGCGGGCTCGACGCGAGCCGGCCCGCGTTGTGGGCCTGGCTGCAGAAGATCCACGCGCGGCCCGCGTATCGGAAGGCGCTCGAGGTCGGCGGGCCGTTCAAGCTTGGCTAGCTCACGCGCGTTTGCGCGCGCCGATCCGACTCTCCTTGCCCGCGATCAGCTTCGCGATGTTCGCGCGGTGACGATAGAGCACGAGGACGGCCATGATCACGATCGCGAGGGCCGTTGCGTCGAAGCCGACGAGCAGCACGTAGAAGAACGGCGCGAACACTGCCGCCACGATCGCGGCCAGCGACGAGTAGCGGAAGAACGCCGCGATCACGAGCCACGTCAGCGCGCTGCCGACGCCGAGCCACCAGGCGAACGCGAAAAGGATCCCGAGCGCGGTCGCGACGCCTTTGCCGCCCTTGAAGCCGAACCACACGGGATAGAGGTGCCCGAGGAAGACCGCGAGCGCGACCAGTGCGACGCCGCCGTCGCCGATCCCGAAGCGCGAGCCGAAGCGTTCGGCGAGCCAGACCGCGAGCCAGCCCTTCGCGGCGTCGAGGAACAGCGTCGCCGCGGCCGCGCCCTTGTTGCCGCTGCGAAGCACGTTCGTCGCGCCGGGGTTGCGGGAGCCGTAGCTGCGCGGATCCGCGAGGCCGCCGAAGCGGCTGACGAGGATCGCGAACGAGACCGATCCGAGCAGGTAGGCGAGAACGACGGCGACCAGCGTCGCGAGGGCCAGGCGAAAGTCCATGGGGTCGACGTTCAGGCGGTCTCGACCGACGCGCACTGCACCGGCTTCGCGCCGAGGCGTTCGACGAGAACGGCCGGATCGATGCCGACGAGATAGCCGCGACGTCCGCCGTTGATGTAGATGCGCGGGAGCGCGAGAACGCCCTCCTCGACGTAGGTCGGCATCGCGCGCTTCGTGCCGAACGGCGACGTCCCGCCGACGACGTAGCCGCTGTGGCGCTGAGCGACCTCGGGCTTGCACGGCGCGATGCGCTTCGCGCCGATCGTTCGCGCGAGGGCCTTCGTCGACACCTTGCGATCGCCGTGCATCAGCACGATCAGCGGCTTCGCGGCGTCGTCCTCCATCACGAGCGTCTTCACCACCGCATGCTCGTCGACGCCGAGTTCGCGCGCCGAGACGGCCGTCCCGCCGTGCTCCTCATAGACATAGGGATGCTCGGTGAACGCGACTCCCGACTCGCGCAACCAGCGCGTCGCGGGGGTCTCCGACACGTGCGTGCTCTTCGACATGGCGCGCATTATATTGACGGATCCTTTCCTCCATCGGCCGCCATGCTCCGCGCGCTTTCTTCCCGCCTCGTCCTCGTCGCCTGCCTCTCGATGAGCCTGCAAACCGCTGTTCAAGCCGTCGAACGCGCGATCGACAAGGACGTGCTGATCGTCGCGCTTCATCACGTCGGCCGGGGCGATCCGGGCGGATCGCACGGGAAGGAGCGGGACGACGCCTGTCGCTCCTTCGACCGCGCGTGGGGCAACGTGCTCGCGAACCTGCAGACGCGCTACGCCGCCGGCGGCACGCCGATCGACTGGACCGACTGGCTCGAGCAGATGAAGGCGGCGACGCCCGCGGCGTCGTGAAGGTCCTCGTCACCGGCAGTGCCGGCCACCTGGGCGAGGCGTTGATGCGGACCTTGCGCGCGATGCCCGCGATGGAGCCGTTCGGGGTCGACGTGCTCGCGTCGCCGTACACGGACGCCGTCGGATCGATCGTCGATCGCGCGTTCGTCGCATCGGCGATGCGCGGGATCGACGCCGTGCTGCATGCGGCGACGCTGCACAAGCCGCACGTGGAGTCGCACTCGCGTCAGGCCTTCGTCGACGTCAACGTGAGCGGCACGCTCAACCTGCTCGAGGAGGCGGCCGCGCAGGGCGTGCGAGCGTTCGTCTACACGAGCACGACGAGCGCCTTCGGCAACGCGCTCACGCCGAAGGCCGGCGAGCCCGCGACCTGGATCACCGAGGACGTCGCCGCGATTCCGAAGAACATCTACGGCGTGACGAAGGTCGCGGCCGAGAACCTCTGCGAACTGATGCACGGCCTCTTCGGTCTGCCCTGCCTCGTGTTGCGCACCTCCCGCTTCTTTCCCGAGGACGACGACCTGCCCGAACGGCGCGACGCGCACGAGGACGCGAATCTCAAGATCAACGAACTGCTGTATCGCCGCGCCGACATCGCCGACGTCGTCGACGCGCATCTGCGCGCCGTCGAGAAGGCGCCGACGCTGGGCTTCGGACGCTACGTGATCAGTGCGACGACGCCGTTCACCCGCGAGGATCTCGCGGCGTTGCCGACCCGGGCGGCCGAGGTCGTCGCGCGCCGCGTCCCCGGCTACATGGACGTCTTCGCGCGCGAGCGCTGGACGATGCTCGACGGCATCGACCGCGTCTACGTCAACGATCGCGCCCGCCGCGACCTGGGCTGGACGCCGCGGCACGACTTCGCATCGAGCGTCGCGAAGACCGCGCGCGGCGAGGACTATCGCAGCGAACTCGCGCGCGCCGTCGGGAAGAAGGACTACCACCGCGCGCGCTGAGCGCTTCGCGGCGCTCAGGCCGCCGGCGGGATCTCGACCTGATACAGCGAGCGGCCGTCGGCGCCGTGCAGCGACACCGTCATCGCGCGCGTCGTCGCGTCGATCCGACCGATGCCGAAGAACTGGTCGCCGTCGCTCGGCGGCCGGTTCTGTTTCAGGTCGGCGGGGATCGACACGAATTTCACGTCGGGCCCGAACGTGCGGTCGAGCGCGTTCGGCCCGAAGGTTCCCGCGTGCAAGGGACCGCCGACGAATTCCCAGAACGGCTCGAAGTCCGTGTAGCGCGCCAGTTCCGGGCGGTACTGCGTCGCCGACGCGTAGTGGACGTCGGCCGTGACCCACACGACGTTCTCGATCCGATGCCGCTTGATGAAGCCGAGCAGCGCGGCGACCTCGAGTTCGCGCCCCGACGGCGCGCCGTCGTCGGCGTTCGCCCAGGCCTCGAACGTCCGCTGCGGACCGACCTGAGGATCCGCGACGACGATCGACAGCGGCATGTCGCTCGCGATCAGCTTCCAGGTCGCGCGCGACGCGAGCAGCGCGCGCTCGAGCCAACGCATCTGCGCCGGTCCGAGGAAGTCCGCATCGGCGCCCGAGGCCTGCCGGTTCGGCGAGTTCGCGCCGCGATAACTCCGTTCGTCGAGCATGAACACGTCGAGCAACGGCCCCATCCGGAACGCGCGATAGACCCGGGCCGGGTCGCTCTCGTCGAAACGCATCGCGTTGTATTCGAACATCGCACGCTTCGCGCGCGTGGACAGCAGCGACGCGTCGCGCTCGCCGTACTTCGGGTCGTCGATCCGCTGTCCGGGATACCAGTTGTTCCGCGTCTCATGGTCGTCCCACTGCACGAGCATCGGCACCTCGGCGCAGAAGCGGCGCTTGTTCGCGTCGAGGAAGTTGTAGGCGAAGTTGCCGCGAAAATCGTCGAGCGTCTCGGCGACCCGGTCCTTGGCCGGGGTGACGATGTTCTTCCACCAGCTGCCGTCGTCGAGCTTCACTTCGGGAAGGATCGGCGCATCCGCGTAGATCTGGTCCCCCGAGTGGACGAGGAAATCGGGCTCGAAGCGACGCATCGCTTCGTAGACGCGATAACCGCCGCGCGCCTCGTCGATGCCCCATCCCTGCCCCGCCTCGTCGCCCGTGAACGCGAAGACGACGTCGCGCGGGCGGCGGGCGGGCGTCCGGAAGCGACCCGTGACCGGCACGCTGACGAGGCGCGCGTCGTTCACGTCCTCGAAGGCGACGCGATAGAAGTAGGTCTGTCCCGCGGCCAGGCCGCGCAAGTCGATGCGCGCGGTGAAGTCGTCACGCGCCAGCGCGGTCGGGCCGATCAGCGTGCGCGCGTCGCGCATCGACTCGGTCGTCGCGATCTCGACGCGCATCCGCGCGGTCCGACTCGCGCGGCTCCAGACGATCGCGCGATCGTCGGTGACGTCGCCGCTCATCACGCCGCAGGGAAGCATCGGTCGGAGCGCGTCGCGCGTGATGACCGCCGGCGCGACGCCCTGTGCCAACACGCCCCGCAGGCCGGATGCCGCCTCCACGCCGACGGCCGCGAGCAGGCCGAGGGCGCGGCGTCGCGGCGGGCTGGCAGGTTGAGCGTCGCTCATGGCTGATCCGATGAAAACGCGAGAGCATCGACGACCACCGTGGCATCCGCATGACGAGACCGCTTGCGGAAACCTCGCCCATTGTGACCGGGTGTCACGCCACTGACATCCGCGGTCCTTAGCGTCCGTGGATTTTGTCCCCGCAAATCGCCGACCGCTCGCACCCTCGCCGGCCGGCCCCACCCGGAGTGTCCCCTCTCATGCTCACGAACTCCTCGACGGCGCGGCGCGCCCGGATGACGCGCCCGATCGCACTGGCCCCGCTGGTCGGCGCACTGGGGGTCGCGTTCGCGATCTCGTCGGCGTCCGCGGCCGACTTCACGATCTCGAACGCGAGCAGCGCCGCGCAGACGCTCGGCAACAACCAGACGGGCACCGTCACGGCGACCGGCGTGCTCACGATCGGCGGCGGGACCGTCGCGGTGACGATCAACGGCAACAACGCGACCCTGAACAACCTCGGGACGATCGACCAGACCGGCACCGGTCGCGCGATCCGCGACAACACCGGCGTCGCGAACCTGGTCATCGACAACGGCAGCACGACGAACGCGACCGCGCTGATCCGGACCGCGGACGCGGACGTGATCCAGATGAACCAAGCGAACGCGAGCGTGACGCTCAACAACTACGGCGGCATGGTCTCGGCCAACGCGTCGGCGGGCGGCTCGCAGGCCGTGGACCTCGCCGCCATCACGAACGGCGCGAACGTCGTGAACAACTTCGCGACCGGCCTGCTGAAGGCGACGGACGCGGACGCCGTGCGAACCGGCGTCAACGGCGTCGTCTACAACGCCGGCCGCATCGTCTCGATCACGACGATCGGCGGCAACAGCGACGGCGTCGACATGCAGAACAACGCGGGCGCCCACGTCACGAACGACACGACCGGCCTCATCGAAGGCGCGCGCCACGGCATCACCGGCGGCGCCCTCAACGCCGGCGTGAACTTCGCCGCGACGATCACGAACAACGCGGGCGGGCGGATCCAGGGCGACAACGGCGCCGGCCTGAACTTCGACGGCTTCAACGCCCGCCAGGTGATCACGGTGAACAACGCCGGCACGATCCTCGGCAACGGCGTGAGCGGTGACGGCGACGGTGTCGACGTGGACGGCCTCGTCAACATCACGAACGCCGGCGTGATCCGTTCGGCGAACGCGTTCGCGCCGGCCGCGTCCGGACTCGCGTTCAGCGAAGGCGTCTCCGCGGGCGGCGGGACGATCACGAATTCCGGCACGATCGAAGGCCTCGTCGCGGCGGGCAACGCGAATGCCGTCGGTCGCGGCATCACGCTCGTCGGCAACGACATCACGAGCGGGCCGCTCGCCGGCACGCGCGAAGCGATCTATGGCAACGCGCTCGTCCACAACGACGCCGGCGGGCTCATCCGCGGGCAGAACGATTCGGCGATCGTCGTCGGCGGTCCGGCCAGCGGCTTCACCGTCGCGATCGACAACGCGGCGAACGCCACGATCCGCGGCGGCGGCGCGACCACGGCCGCGATCATGACCGGCTTCGACGACGACACGATCACGAACGGCGGCACGATCGACGGCAGCAGCAGCGGCCGCGCGATCGACATGGGCGCCGGCAACAACCGCCTCGACATCGTCGGTGGCCACGCCTTCGTCCTCGGCGACGTGAACGGCGGCACGGGCGGCACGAACACGCTGTCGATCGATCTGGGCGCCGGCAACCAGTTCTCGTACGCGGGCGCGTTCTCGAACTTCGCGAACGTCGCCATCGCGAGCGGCAAGACCGTGCTGTCGGGTGCGAACACGGATGTCGGCACGACCCGGATCGCGCAGGGCGCGACGCTCGTCCTCGACGGTGCGAGCCGGCTCGCGGCCGCGAGCACGCTCGAACTCGCGGGCGGCACGTTGGACCTCATCGACGTCGCGAGTCCGAATGCGCAGACGTTCGCGAGCCTGTGGCTCGACGCGAGTTCGACGATCGACCTCGGCGGATCCTCGCTGACGTTCGACGCGCTCGGGGCCGTCGCACACGACGCGTTGCTCGCCGTCACCGGCTTCGGCGGTTCCCCGTCGGACTACGCGTTGCGTTTCGTCGGCGACCTGCGCACCGACGCGGCCTTCCTCGACCTGCTCGACGGCCTCACGATCAACGGCCGCACGGCCTTCGCGCGTTTCGACGGCGCGTTCACCGACCTCGTCGTCCCCGAACCGCCGGGCGTCGCACTGATGCTGCTCGGCCTCGCGCTCGTCGGCCTGACGGTCCGACGCCGGAGATGAGGCAACGCGTGGCGTAGCATCGCGCCATGCTCATCCTTCACAGCTACTGGCTCTCGCTCGCGACCTACCGCGTCCGCATCGGGCTGCTCCTCAAGAAGGTGGCGTTCGAGGAGCGCACGTACGATCTGCTCAAGGGCGACCAGCTCCTGCCGGGGTATCGCGCGCTCAATCCGGCGGGCGCGGTCCCGGCGCTCGAGGGCGCGACGACGCGGCCGCTGACGCAGAGCCTCGCGATTCTCGAGTGGCTCGACGAGACGATTCCGTCACCGCCCCTGATGCCGCGCGATCCCGAGGGCCGGGCGCGCGTGCGCGCGCTCTTCCTGCTGACGGCGGCGGACACGCATCCGATCATCGTGCCGCGCGTACGCAAGGAATTGGCCGCGCGCTTCGGCGCGAGCGACGACGCGATCAAGCAGTGGGCGGCGCACTGGTTCGGCGAAGGACTGGCCGCGTACGAAGCGACGCTCGCCGACGGCGCGACGCGCTGTCACGACGAGACGCTGTCGATCGCGGATCTCGCCCTCGCGAGCCATCTGATCGGGGCCACCCGCTTCAACGTCGATCTCTCGCCCTTCCCGCGGGTGCGTTCGATCGGCGACTCGCTGTTCGCGATTCCGGAGGTCGCAGCGGCCCATCCGAGTCTGCAGGTCGACGCGCCGAAGACCTGAGCGACGCCGCGGCACACGCCCGCGGCGAGCAGCGCCGTCGTCCCGAGCATCGCGCCCGTGTGAAGCGCGACCGCCGCAAGCGCGATCGACAGCGAGGCCGGGAGACCGGGGTGTGCGGTCGACGCGCAGAGCGGCAGCAGCGCGGGCACCAGCGCCAGCCCCGCGCCCTGCGCGCCGGACGTGATGAAGGACCACAGCGTCAGGCCCGCGCTCGTCAAGGGCGCGCGACGGATGCCGGACAACGCGGTCACCACGACGAGCACGACGGCCGCGGCGACTTGCAGCGCGACTCGATCCGCCGACGGCGCGAGCGCCACGCCCGCGGCCGTGGCCGCGATCGCCGCGACGTGACCGATCGCGATCGGCAGGACCGCACGCAGCGCCGTCACCGGATCGCGGGATCGCAGGCCGCAACACGCGGCGAACAACCAGCCCGTCGCCGGGTTTAGCCCGTGGAGGACGCCGGACCCGACGACGGCGGGCCACAGCCAGAGCGTCGACACGTCAAGCTCGCTTGACGATCACGTCACTCGTGCGAAGCGCGGCACGAAGCGGGCTTCGAGACGGCGGAGGGCATCGGTGTCCGTCGTTCTGGTGCGCGTGCTGTCCGTCGTGCTCTCCTCGGCTCGTCGAGCCGGCGTCATCGATCCGCTCGCTTCGAACGCCGGACGGCGCGAACCTTTCCGCTGCTGCCGCCGCCGCAATAGAAGAGGTCCCCGCCGTCCGACTCGAGTCCGCTGACGGTCGCGCCGTCCGGCATCGCGATGCGCTCGATGACGTCGCCCGTCGCGGGATCGATGCGGCTCAGGTCGCTCGCGTCGTCCTCCCAGGTCCCGTGCCACAACTCGCCGTCGACCCAGGTCACGCCGGTCACGAAGCGCCGGGTGTCGATCGTGCGCAGGACCTCGCCGGTCTCGGGATCGATGCGGTGGATCTTGCGATCGCGGTACTCGCCGACCCAGAGGCTGCCTTCGGCCCATGCGAGACCGGAGTCGGCGCCCTGGCCCGGCGCGGGAATCGATGCGATCACCGCGCCGGTGCCGGGGTCGATCTTGTCGATGCGGGCTTCGGCGATCTGATAGAGGTACTTGCCGTCGAAGGCCGTGCCGGCGTCGGCCGCGCGCTCGAGCGTTCGCGTCGTCTCGCCCGTCACCGGGTCGAATGCCACGAGTCGGGTGCCGGTCGCGGCCCACACGTCGTGCCCGTCGTGGGTGACGCCGTGCACGCGGCCGCTGCCCACGAACGGGCCGTACTCGCGCACGATCTCGGCGGCGCGCGTCGGTACGCGGGACGTGCCGCGGCCAGTCTTGCCATCCATCGCCTTGCTCCTCGCTGGCGCCTCGAACGGCGCGGAAAGGGCAATCTAATCGAGCGGCAGCGACGCGGGGAGTAACAAGATCGTCGTGAATCCGGCGAGCGAGGGTGCGAGCCAGCGACGCGAGCGCGCCCGGCCGACCGCGCGCACGCGGCCTTCGGCCTCGAGATCGACGAGCGCGCGTTGCACCGTGCGTTGGCTCGAGCCCAGTGCGAGGGCGAGCGCGGACGTGGACCACGCCGCGCCGTCGCCGAGCAGCGCGACGAGCGAGCCCTGGTCCCCGTCGATCGGCGGCGCGAGCAGGACCACCTCGCGACCGGCGAGCGGGCCGAGCACGAAGCCGCGCGTCGTCGCGTCGACGGTCGCCATCGATGCGACGAGACGGCGCAGGCGACCGATCTCGACGCGCAGGCGCGCGCGGTGCGAGTCGTCGGGTCTGCGCGTGCGGAACACGCGCACGATCAACGACTCGCGGTCGACATGGCCGGGCCACGCTTCGGCGAGCACGCGCGCGAGTGCGAACAGGACCGGTCGTCGGCTCAACGGCAGCCACGCGTCGGCGGCGTGCAAGCCGTGGCGGCACGCGTCGACGACGAGCGCGCCCGACGCGAGGAGCGACGCGACCGCGTCCAGACGCAGGCTCTCTTGGCGACCGGAGACGATCCGACGGGCCGCGGGACGCTCGAGCGCGGCTCGCGCGTCCGCGACCTCCGCGATGAGCGCGGGCACGCCGGCCCGTTCCGCGGCCGCCTGCGCGTCGGCCAATGCCCGCTCCGCCTCCGCGATGCGCAGTCCGCGCAACGCGAGTTCGGCGGCAGCGAGCGCCGCGGTGGCGACCAGCGACGGCGCGAGCCCGCGGACGTCCAGTCGCGCGAGCGCGTCCGCGGACTCGTCGAGACGGCCGAGCAGCAGCAGGCGACGCACGGCGACCAGCCGCGCATGGAGCGCATTGCCGCGGTCGCCGCGGGCATCGAGCGTCGCGGTTGCCACGACCAGCGCGCGCGACGAACCGCCGAGGTCGCGCATCGCGAGCGCGACCTCGGCCTCCGCGACGACGCAACGCGCGCGCGACAACGGCTGCTGGGGTCCGAAGCCCCGCGCCGCGCGTCGCAACAGGTCACGCGCGAGCGCGTGTTCGTCGAGTTGCGCCATCGCGATCCCGCGCAGCGCGAGCGCCGGCGGGTCGTCGCGCAACGCGACGCGACCGAGCGCACCCACCGGATCGCCCGCGGCGAGGGCCCGTGCCGATGCGGCGATCAGCGAATCCATCGCATGACGAGCGACCTCAGGCGAGGTCGCCGTCTCCGAGCGCCGAGCCCGTCAGGCCTTCGCCGCGATCACGCGCGCGACCGCCGCCGTGAGCTTCTTCGCATACGGGACGTGCAGGAATTCGTTCGGGCCGTGCGCGTTCGAGTGCGGACCGAGGACGCCGCACACCATGAATTGCGCCGACGGAAAGCCTTGCGCGAGCGTGCTCATCAACGGGATCGTGCCGCCCTGTCCGAGGAAGCCGCACGGCGCGCCGAACGCGGCCTCGGATGCGTCGTCGAGCGCGGTCGCGAGCCAGGGCGCGAGGTCCGGCGCGTTCCACCCGGTCGCGATGCCGCGGTCCGGGCGGAACGCGACCTTCGCGCGGTACGGCGCGTCGGTCTCGATGAGGGCCTTCAGTTCGGCGAGTGCGGTCGCCCCGTCCACGAGCGGCGGCAGTCGCATCGAGATCTTGAACGCGGTGCGCGGGCGCAGCACGTTGCCCGCATCCGCGAGCGGCGGCAGTCCTTCGGCGCCGGTCACCGACAGCGTCGGTTCCCACGTGCGATTGAGCAGCGCCTGCACGGGATCCTTCGTCGTCGGCAGCACCGTCTCACCGTGATCGCCGCAGGACCACGGGAAGCGCTTCCACACCATGTCGCCGAGGATCGCCGCGGTCTTCGCCGCCTGGTCGAGGCGCTCCTGCGGGACGCTGCAGTGAAAACTCTCGGGGAGCAGCTTGCCGTTCGACGAGTCCTCGATGCGATCGAACAGCTGCCGCATGATCCGGAACGACGACGGCACGATGCCGCTCGCGTCGCCGGAATGGACGCCCTCGTCGAGTACCTGGACTTCGAGCACGCCGGTGATGTTGCCGCGCAGGGAGGTCGTCAGCCACAACTGGTCGTAGTTGCCGCAACCGGAGTCGAGACACACGACGAGCGACACCTTGCCGAGACGTTCGCGCAACGCGTCGACGTAGGGCAGCAGGTCGAAGCTGCCCGACTCTTCGCAGGTCTCGACGAGACCGACGCAACGCGGATGCGGGATGCCCTGGCGATCGAGGGCCTGGATCGACGTGATCGCCGAATAGATCGCGTAGCCGTCGTCCGCGCCGCCGCGGCCGTAGAGCTTGCCGTCCTCGAGCTTCGGCGTCCACGGACCGAGGTCGTTGCGCCAGCCGCTGAACTCGGGCTGCTTGTCGAGGTGGCCGTAGAGGAGCACGGTCTCGTCGCTGCGACCGTCGTGCGACTCGCCTGTCGCCGGCACTTCGAAGAACAGGACCGGCGTGCGACCGTCGAGACGCACGATCTCCAGCTTCAGTCCCTGGACCTTCTGCGCCTCGACCCAGCGCGCCGCATCGGTGATGACGCGTTCGAGATGTCCGTGCGCGACCCAGTCGCGATCGAAGGCCGGGCTCTTCGCGGGGATCGCGATGTAATCGGTAAGGCGACGCACGATGTCGCCGTCGAAGCGCTCGTCGACGAAGGACTGCAGGACGGCCTGGTCGATGCCCGATGCCGCCGAATCGGGAATGCGTGCATTCATGAAAGAATCCTTCGAATCGAAGGTTGAAACGTAGCACGCGACGCCCGCGCGCATTCACGGAGGAAAGGCATGCCGACCGAATCGGACAAGCCGCTGTTCGCCGCGCACTGGCGGCGTCCGGTCGACCTCGCCCACGCGAGTCGTCTCGTCTCGCACGGCCCGACCGTGATGGTCGGCACGCGGGACGGGAGCCGCCGCAACCTGATGTCGGCCGCCTGGTCCATGCCGGTCGAATACGTGCCGCCGCGGATCGCAGTCGTCATCGACAAGAGCACGTGGACGCGCGAACTCGCGATCGCGAGCGGCATGTTGTCGGTCATGGTGCCCTGCGTCGCGTCGGCCGACCTCGCCTATACCGTCGGCAGCGTCGGCGGCAAGGCCTTGTCCGACGAAGGCGTCGACAAGTTCGGCCGTTACGGCATCGAGACCTTCGACGGCCCCGAGCTGGGGCTGCCGCTCGCGAGCGAATGCATCGCCTGGGTCGAGTGCCGGCTGCTTCGCGAGCCGACGACGGAGGAACGCTACGACACGTTCTTCTGCGAAATCGTGTCCGCGCTCGCCGACGCGCGCGTCTTCAGCGGCGGACGCTGGACGCTGGACCAGGCACCCGCGGAACTGCACACGATCCACTACATCGCCGCCGGCACGTTCGCGCTCGCGGTGGAGACGAGACAGGTGGGGATGCGCAGTGCGGTGACCCCATCCCCTCCCCGGCCCTCCCCTTGAAGGGGAGGGGGTTGCATTGGCGCGGCCCCTTTCGGCTTTCTCCCCCCTTCAAGGGGAGGGTCAGGGAGGGGATGGGGTTCTCGCGTTGGACTCAACCCCGCGGGTGATGCCGCGCGTGCAGCGCCTTCAGGCGCTCGCGCGCGACGTGCGTGTAGATCTGCGTCGTCGAGATGTCCGCGTGGCCGAGCAGCACCTGGACCACGCGCAGGTCGGCGCCGTGGTTCAGCAGATGCGTCGCGAACGCATGGCGCAGCGTGTGCGGCGACAAGGGCGCATCGACGCCCGCGACGAGCGCGTAGCGCTTGATCAGCTTCCAGAACATCTGGCGCGTCATGCCGCCGTCGGTCGCGCGCTTGCCGGTCGACACCTCGCGACGCGCGGTGACGAACAACGCGTCCAGGGAGCGCCCTTGCGCGAGAGCCGGTCGCGCCTCGTTCAGGTAACGCACGATCGCGTCGCGCGCCGCGTCGCCGATCGGCACGAGGCGCTCCTTGTCGCCCTTGCCGACGACGCGCACGACGCCCTGGTCGAGTCCGACCATGACCGTGCGCAGCGACACCAGCTCCGAAACCCGCAGGCCGCTCGCGTACATGAGCTCGAGCATCGCGCGGTCGCGCAGGCCGAGCGGGGTCTCGACGTCGGGGGCGTCGAGCAAGGCCTCGACCTGGCGCTCCGTCAACGTCTTCGGAAATCGCGCGGGACGCTTCGCGGTCCGCAGCCGCTTCGTCGGATCGTCGCGCGACGTGTCGTCGCGCACGAGCCGGCGATAGAAGCGCCGGAGCACCGCGAGCCGTCGGTTCGCGGTCGCCGCCTGCGTCGTCGCGTGGCGCGCGCTCGCGTACGCGTTGATGTCCGCCTCGCCCGCGTCGAGCAGCGTCGTCTCGCGCGCCGCCAGCCAACGGGCGAAGAGCGTGAGGTCGCGGCGATAGGCCTCCATCGTGTTCTTCGCGAGACCGTCCTCGAGCCACAACGCGTCGCAGAACGCGTCGATCGCCTCGCTGCTCTTCGCGAGCGCGGCGTTCGGCGGGGCGAGGGCTTCAGTCATGGATGCGATTGTGCCGCGCGTCGGCGTCGGGCCGCTCAGTTATGATGCGCGCCCTCCCGACCGCCCTCTCGGACACGTTTTCATGGCGAAAGCCCCCCGTTCCGGCTTCGGCCTCCTTCCCGCGCTGATCGCGATCCTCGTCGTCATCGTCGTCGACCAGGCGAGCAAGCTGGCGATCACGCGCCTGTTCGCGTACGGCGATCGCAAGCCCGTGCTGCCCGGCTTCCTCGACCTCACGCTGCTCTACAACAAGGGGGCGGCGTTCAGCTTCCTGTCGAACGCCGGCGGCTGGCAGCGCTGGTTCTTCACCGCGATCGGCGTCGGCGCGGCGATCTTCATCGTGTTCATGCTCGTCAAGCACGGATCGCAGCGACTGTTCTGCGTCGCCCTCGTCCTCATCGCGGGCGGCGCGCTCGGCAACGTGATCGACCGGCTCCTGCACGGCCATGTCGTCGACTTCATCCTCGTCTATCACCGAGACTGGACCTTTCCCGCGTTCAACGTCGCCGACAGCGCGATCACGATCGGCGCCGCGCTGCTGATCCTCGACGAGCTGCTGCGGGTGCGCAGGGGCCGCTGACGGCGGCACGCTCGAGTCCCATCGCGTAGGATCGCCGCATGGATGATCTTTCGGGCAAGCATCTCGTCGTCGGCATGAGCGGCGGCATCGCCGCGTTCAAGACCGCGGAGCTCGTGCGTCGCCTGCAGGACCACGGGGCGACGGTCCAGGTCGTGATGACCGAGGCCGCGACCCATTTCATGACGCCCGTGACGATGCAGGCGTTGTCCGGTCGCCCCGTCTTCACCGACCAGTGGGACCCGCGCCAGGCGAACAACATGGCGCATATCGAACTTTCGCGCGAGGCCGATGCGATCGTCGTCGTGCCGACATCCGCCGATTTCATCGCGAAGCTCGCGCACGGCCTCTGCGACGACCTGCTCTCGACGATGTGCGTCGCCCGCGACTGTCCGTTGCTGGTCGCGCCCGCGATGAACCGTCAGATGTGGGCGAACGCGGCCACGCAGCGCAACGTGCAGCAGATCGTCGCCGACGGCGTCGTCCTGCTCGGACCGGTGGCGGGCGATCAGGCGTGCGGCGAGGTAGGGGATGGCCGCATGCTCGAGGCGAACGAGATTCTCGACGACCTGATCGCCTTCTTCCAGCCGAAGGACCTCGCGGGGCGGCGCGTGCTGGTCACGGCAGGACCCACGCGCGAGCCGGTCGACCCCGTGCGGGCGATCACGAACCACTCGTCCGGCAAGATGGGTTACGCGATCGCGCGCGCCGCGCGCGAGGCCGGCGCGGATGTCACGCTCGTGTCGGGCCCCACCGCGCTCGCCACGCCGCGCGGCGTGACGCGCATCGACGTCGAGACCGCGCGCGAGATGTACGCGGCCGTGATCGAGCGCGTGGCCGGCGCCGACTGCTTCATCGCGGTCGCCGCGGTCGCCGACTGGCACGTCCTCAACGTCGCGGCGCAGAAGATCAAGAAGCCGGCGGTGGACGGCGACGAGGCGGCCGACCTGTCGCTGCGTTTCGCGGCGAACCCCGACATCCTCGCGACCGTCGCCGCGCTACCGGACGCGCCGTACTGCGTCGGCTTCGCGGCCGAGACCGACGACCTGCACGCGAACGCAGAGGCGAAGCTCGCGCGGAAGAAGGTGCAGCTCATCGTCGGCAATCACGCGGCCGACGCGTTCGGCCGCGACGACAACACGTTGACGCTCTACGACGCGAACGGTCGCACGCAGTTCGAACGCGCCGACAAGCTCACGCTCGCCCGCCGCCTCGTCCGCGAGATCGCGACGCGACTGGCGGCGGCGCGCCGCTGACCGATGAGCCCGCACGACAACGGCCCCCGCGATGGCGACTTCGTCCGCTACATCGACGAACTGACCGCACGCGTCGCGGCGAAGTCCACGATGCAGGCGCCGGCGACATCCGTGCCGAAGCCGACGACGACTTCGCGGACGCCCGCGACAACACAGCGGTCCGCGCCCGTCCCGCCAGCCGTCAAGCCACCGCAGACGCTCCCGACGTTCCCGCCAGGGTCGCTTGGCATCGGCGCGCTGTTCACGGTCATCCTCTTCGTCGTCGGTGGCCTGCTGCTCGTCGCCGGCCTGATCGCGCAAGGCCTCGACATCCTGATCGCATTGGGCTTCGGCCTCGTGGCCTGGGCCGTCCGGCGCACCGCCGATGCCCGCAAGGTCCGCGCATGACGTTGCGCGTCGCGCTGCGCGTCCTCGATCCGCGCGTCGCGGAACACCTGCCCGCCTATGCGACGACCGGCAGCGCCGGCCTCGATCTGCGCGCGCTGCTCGACGGCCCGTTGACTCTCGACCCCGGCGCGACGTCGCTCGTGCCGACCGGCCTCGCGATCCACATCGAGGACGCCGGCTATGCCGCGATGATCCTGCCGCGCTCCGGGCTCGGTCACCGGCACGGCATCGTCCTCGGCAACCTGGTCGGGCTGATCGACTCGGACTACCAGGGGCAGTTGATGGTCAGCGTCTGGAATCGGGGCGCGACGACGTTCGTGATCGAACCGCTCGAGCGCATCGCGCAGATGGTGATCGTGCCGATCGTCCAGGCGACGTTCGACGTCGTCGACAGCTTCGACGCCAGCGCGCGTGGCGAGGGCGGCTTCGGCAGCTCCGGGCGGGCCTGACGCGCCGAGGCGGTCGGTGATGTGGTGATCCGAGCGTGGGACTGCGCCTACGCTGGCGGAACCTTGCTCGCAGCCCCCACTCGGACCCTCCATGCCCCTCTTCGAAGCGACCCCGATGCGCAAGCGCCACATCGCCTGGTGGTGGTATCCCCTCGTGATCCTGCTCGCGATCGTCATCGCGTTCTGCTTTCCGTGGCGCCTCAACTTCCTGCGGGACACGATCGCGCAGAAGGTGACGGACGGAACCGGTCGGACGTTCGCGATCAACGGCGACATCTGGCTGTACTGGCTGCAGGGGCCGCGCGTCACGATCGACGGCCTGCAGATGGGCAATCCCGAGTGGGCCTCGACGCCGCAGATGCTGACCGTGGGTCATGTCGACACGACGGTGTCGCTGCTCGATCTGCTGCACAAGCGCTTCGTGTTGCCGACGCTGACCGTCGACAAGCCCGTGCTGAATCTCGAGGAGAACGCCGACGGCAAGCGCAACTGGTACTTCGACAAGCAGCAGAGCGACTCGAGCACGTCGGTCGTCATCGAGCAGGTCGCGCTCGAGGAAGGCCACGTCGGTTACGTCGCGAAGGCGAAGGACACCGACGTGCAGGTCGACCTCGCGTCGATCGCAGGGACCGACATCACGACGACCGGCGGCGGCGCGACGCGCGGCATCGGCGCGAAGGCGACCGGCAAGTGGAACGGGCAGAAGGTCGTCGCCGACGTGAAGGCGGGCGACGTGCTCAAGCTCAAGGACAAGGACACGCCGTTTCCGATCGATGCGAAGGCGAGCGTCGGCGCGACGCGCGTGACGGCGGTCGGCACGGTGACGGATCCCGCGACGTTCAAGGCCGCGGACCTCAAGTTCTCGATCGCGGGGCAGTCGGTCGGCGATCTCTACAAGCTGATCGGCATCGCGCTACCGCAGACGCCGCCGTACCAGACCGCCGGACACGTGATCGTGTCGAACGGCACGTATCGCTACGACGACTTCACCGGACGCGTCGGCACGAGCGACATCGCGGGATCGCTGTTGTTCGAGAAGCGGGAACAGCGGCCTTTCCTGTCGGGCAAGCTCGTGTCGAAGAAACTCGACCTGAAGGACTTCGAACCGGTCATCGGCAAGAAGCCGACCGCGGACGCGCCGGCCGTCGCGGCGGACGTACCGACGCCGAAGTCCGGCAAGCTGATGCCGCAGCAGACCTTCGACACGTCGAAGTGGGACACGCTCGACGCGGACGTCAGCTTCCGCGGCGACTCGATCGTCAATGTCGGCGACATCCCGTTCGACCACATCGACATCCACGCGGTCATGCAGGACCGCGTGCTGACGTTGAAGCCGCTGTCCTTCGGCTTCGCCGGTGGCACGATGGGCGGCAACTTCCGCTTCGACGGCAGCAAGACGCCGATGCACGCGAACGTCGACGCGAGCTTCGCGGACCTCCAGTTGTCGCGGCTGTCGCCGAAGCTGACCGATACGTCGCGCGCGTCGCTCGGTCGCCTGAACGGCGCCGTCAAGCTCGATGGGAACGGCAACTCGATCGCAGCGATGCTCGCGTCCGGGAACGGCAGCGCGCAGATCAGCATGGGACGCGGCGAGTCGAGCTCGCTGTTGCTGGAGGCCGTCGGCCTGCAGGGACCACAGGTCGTGCGCTACCTCCTCGGCGACCGGACGTCGAAGATCCAATGCATGTTGCTCGACTTCGACATCAAGAACGGCGACGCCACGGCCCTGCCGTCGCTCATCGACACGGACCTCAACGTCATCACGCTCGACGGCCACGCGGACTTCAAGGACGAGAAGATGGCGTTCAAGGTCACGCCCTTGCCGAAGCACAAGTCGATCGTCGTGCTGCGCACGCCGTTCTACATCGACGGCACGTTCGCGAAGCCGAGCGTGAGGCCCGATTACGGCACGCTGGCAATGCGCGGCGGCGGCGCCGTCGCGCTCGGCATCGTCAATCCGCTGCTCGCGCTGTTGCCGTTGATCGAGACGGGTCCGGGCGAGGATTCGAACTGCGCGGCGTTGCTCGAGAAGGTGAAGAGCGTGCCGGTGAGGAACACCGATACCCCTCAGGACGAACAGAAGAAGACGAAGCGGAAGGCCGCGTCGTAGGTTGACGGTAAGCGAAGCGCACCTCAACTTCCCGGGAGAACGAGTCGTGGTTCCGGGGCGACGAGCGCGACTCGAGCATCGACCATCGAAGGCCGGGAGGTCGATACCACTGCTGTACCAGTAGCCCCGGGAGCGCGACCTTGTCTTCCGGGAAGTTGAGGTGCGCTTCGCTTACCATCAACCTACGCGTCAACCCCCGCATCGACCGCTGCACGAATACACGCCAGCAGGGTCTCCCGCTCCCCCACCTGGTTCGCGAGCAGCAGCACGAGTCGCGCGTTGAGGTCGTTGCTCGCCTCGTCGGACAAGCCTTCGTGGGCCGCGACCCACGCGGCGTAGAAGCCGTCGGGATCCGCCATGTTCGGGTCGGTCCTCATGCGGCGGCCGCGAGGGTCTCGCGTCCGGGGTCACGGCCGATCGCGATGCCGAATGCCCGGGCGATCGACGCGCCGTCCGCGTCGTTGACGATCGCCGCGATGTAGCCGTCGGGCCGCAGCAGGACCGCATCGCCCGTGCGCGCGCCGACATGGGCGGCCCACCGGCCGTCGCGGTCGTCGACCGTCGCCAGCGCGGTCTCGCCGCCGATGGCCACGAGCGCGACCGGCTCGCCGGCGAGCGCTGCCGATGCGACGCCCGCGCGGTCCACGTCAGGGGCGAACCACAGCACGACGAAGCGCGTGCCCTCCGCGAGCAGCGTGGCGAGCGTTCCGACGCGACCGTCGCGCCACGCGATCGGCAGGTTCTGCACGCTGCGGCCGCCCTGCGGCAGGCAAGGCGACGGCGGATAGGCGTTCGGTTGCGACATCCGCCCCGTGTTGACGAGGCCGCGTGCGAACGCGTGCTGGCGCGCGAGCGCGATCACCGCGCGGCGCAGTCGATGCTCGGCTGCGCTGCGCGGTGCGAGGAAGCGCGCGGTGCGGCTCGTGACCGCGAGGTTTTCCACGGCCGCGGGCCGACGCTCCGCGTCGTAGCTGTCGAGCAGGCTCTGGTCCGCCTCGCCTCGCGCGACGAGGGCGAGCTTCCAGCCGAGATTGTTCGCGTCCTGGACGCCGGAGTTGCCGCCGCGCGCGCCGAACGGGCTCACGACGTGCGCGGAGTCGCCGACGAAGAACAGCGGGCCCTTGCGGAACGTGTCGAGCAGATGGTCCCGATACTGGTAGGGGCCGATCCAGACGAACTCGAACTCGACGTCGGGCCCGAGTTGTGCGCGCAGCCGCGCGCCCGCGACCTCCGGTCGCGAGATGACGTCGACGTCGCAGTCCGGATCCATCTGGTAGTCCATTCGCCAGACCGCATCGGCCATCAGGTGTTGCCAGACCGCGCGGTCCTCGTTGAACGGCGCGTCGATCCACGTCCAGCGTTCGACCGGCAAGGGCTTCTTGAAACGCACGTCGCTGATGCACCAGCGGTCCGCGCTCTTCGACGGATGCGCGTCGAGCCCGAGCTGGGTGCGGATCGGACTGTTCGCCCCCGTCGCATCGATCAGCCAGTCGCACGCGAGCACGTAGTCGCCTGCGGGCGTCGATACGTCGACGCGCGCGTGGTCGTCGAACACCTCGACACGACCCACGCGGTTCTTCCAGCGCAGTTCGACGTGGCCGAGCTCGACGATGCGGTCGACGAGGAACCACTCGAGATAGAACTGCTGGAGGTTGATGAAGGGCGGCTGGACGGAGACGCTGTCGGACCGGAGGTCGAAGCGATAGACCTCGTCCGCCTGCGAATACGTGCGGCCCACCGACCAGGTGATGCCCTTGTCCGCGATCCGTCGATAGATCCCGAGGCGCTCGAAGGTCTCGAGGCTCTTCTGCGCGTAGCAGATGCCGCGCGACGAGGCGCCCTTCACGCCGACGGTGTCGTCCTCGTCGAGCAACACGGCGTCGATGCCGCGCCGCGCGAGGTCGCACGCGAGCGTCAGTCCGACGAGGCCGCCGCCGGCGATCGCGATGCGGTGACGCCGCAGGTCGCCGTCGAGTTCGCGCGGCCGCGTGAACGGGAACGTCGGCAGTTCGTACGGTGGTGCGAAGGCGAAGTCCACGGTGTCTCCAGCGAAGCGCTCGCGGCGCGTCAATGGATCGTGCGTTCGATCCATGCGGCCATCGTGTCCGCGGCCTCCTCGACCAGGCCCGGCTGCCCCGCAAGATAATGGTTGCCGCCACGGATGTCGACGTTGCGGATGCGATCGCCGCCCGCCGCGAGCCACGCGTCGCGCGTGCTCGGGAACGTCGACTGGTCGGCCGTGTAGGTCAGCAGCAGTGTTGGCACCGCGGTGAGCGCGAGGTTCGTCGGGCCGTCGGCGCGCGAGCGCGACGACCATTGCGACAGGAAGGCCGTCAGCGAGGTCACGCGTCCCATCGCATTCGCCGCGTAGTTCACCGCCCGCGCGCCGTCGACGCCCGCGCCCCAGACGCTGCCGGGCGCGCGATCGTTCGCGTCGATCGACAAGTCGATGCAGCGCGGATCGGCGTGCGTGCGATGGACGAGGAAGACCTGGTCGCGCGGCACGCCGGCCGTCGAGCGCAGCTGGGCGAGCCGCGCGAGGACCCAGGCCTCGATCCGGTCGCGGCGCGCGCGCTGCGCGTCGGCGAAGCGTGAGAGGAAGGCCGGCGCGTACGGCAGCGTGTGGCGCGCGTCGTAACAGTCCAGCGCGGGGTCGATCGACAAGGGATCGTGTTCGTCGGTCACCGACGGGTCGATCCAGTCGAGCAACAGGCGCGTGCGTCCGAGGTGCGCGGCGCACAACGCGAGGCCGTCGACGGGCGGTAGATCGTCGCGCTGCAGGTCGAGACGATCGCCGTCGACGAGCGAATCGATCGTGAGCCGCTCGGCCTGCGCCTGGTAGAAGCTCGCGAGCGCCGCACCGCCGGAATTGCCGATCAGCACGACATGGCGAAAGCCCGCGTCGCGCAGGAAGCGCACGCCGGCGCCCAGGTCCTGGATCGCGCGCTCCATCAGCAACACCGCGTCGTTGCCCGCGTAGCGCGTGTTCAGCCCCATGCACGCGATGCCCCGCCTCGCGAGCGGCTCGATCAGGTAGTGCCCCATGAAGTTGCTCGTGGGGTGCATGACGATCGCGGCGACGTCGCGACGGTCCCCCGCGTCCCGCCATGCGCCGTAGATGCGTGGCCTGAGCATCTGCAGGCCCGACTGACTCTCCATCGCGGCGCCCGGTCGCACGTCGATGACGGCGAGCCGGAGGTCCGACACGACAGTCATCGTGCGGTCGATGTCGTCCGACGCGCCGCCTTCTCGACCGACCAGGCGTCGAGGTCCGCATGCGCGTGGGACGCGAGGCGGCGCATCTCGTCGTCGGACACCGTCGGCGTCGTCAGCTCGACGCGGATGCCGTTCGGGTCGAAGAAGTAAATGGAGTTGATGATGTGGTGGTCGGTGATGCCGAGCACCTCGACACCGGCGTGCTCGAGACGCTGCTTCGCCGCGATCAGCGCATCGACCGAGGCGACGCGCAGCGCGATGTGATTGACCCAGTCGGGCGTGTTCGGCGACGGCAGCGCCTTGACGTCGTCTCCGAGGTCGAAGAACGCGATGAACGACCCGTCGCCCATCTGGAAGAAGATGTGGACGTAGGGGCAATGCTCGCCGGTGCTCGGCACCGTCTCCGAGCGGATCACGTGCACGAGCGGCAGCCCGAGCAGGTCTTCGTAGAAGTGCCGGGTCTCCTCGCAGTCGCGACAACGCCATGCGAAGTGATGAAGACCCGCGATCGAGACGGGCGTTTCGACGACGGAGGCGTTCATGCGGTCGGCCCCCGTCAGCGACGACGCAGCACGTGCGCCCAGACGGCGCCGGCCTGCGTCTGCGAGATCAATTCGTTGCCGGTCTGGCGTGCGAAGGCCTGGAAGTCGCGCACGGAGCCGGGGTCGGTCGCATACACACGCAGGATCTTGCCGCTCGGCATCGCGGACAAGGCCTTCTTGGCGCGCAGGATCGGCAACGGGCACGCGAGGCCTTTCGCGTCCACTTCGCTGTCGATGGTCGGAGGTGCGGTCGATGCCATGGGTCCAATCCTAATTCGTTGCGAGCCGGGCCTGTTCCTCGGGCGTCGGCATGGCCGGCAGATCGATGAACTCGACCGGCAGATTGCGTGCGCGCATCCAGTCGGCCATCGCGTAGCCGGTGCCGGCCCGCCAGGGGCGCAGACGCTCGGGTGCGACGAGCCGGAAGTCCACGAGTTCCTCGTTGAGTTCGATGGTCCCGCTCGCCTCGACATGATAGGCGATGATCAATTCGTTCTTCCGCATGAACTCGTAGACGCCGATCAGGGCGAGGCGATCGACGTCCAGGTTGGTCTCCTCCTTCAATTCGCGCGCGATGCCCGCCTCGGGCGTCTCGTCGGCCTCCATGAAACCGGTGACCAGCGCGAAGCGGCCCTCCGGCCAGCCTGCGTTGCGCGCGAGCAGGATGCGACCCTGATATTCGACGAGCGCGGCGAGGACGGGCAAGGGATTGTTCCACTGCACGTAGTCGCCGTTCGGACAGACGGGCCGCACGCGGCCCGAGGACTCCCGCAGCTCGAGTTCGGTCGCGCAATGCGGACAGTAGCGGTGCGGCTTCATGCGGAATCCGGGAGGCGCGGCGGATTCGGATGCAGGCGGGCCATCGCGTACGCGTCGACCAGCGCGCCGGCGCGGAGCGCATAGGCCCGGTGCGTGCCCTCGATCGCGAAGCCGAAGTGCTGGTACAGCGCGATCGCCGTCGCGTTGTCGGTGAACACGGTCAGTTCGAGGCGAAGCACGTTCATCCAGTTGTCGGCGCGATCGATCATCGCGGACATCAGCGCCGAGCCGACGCCGCGTCCCTGCCAGTCGTCGCGCACGGCCATGCCGATGCCCATCGCGTGGCGGCGACGCACCGACGAGCCGGTCACGAACATCCCCGCGTTCCCGACGATCTCGTAGCCCGACGGCGCGGCACTCGAGCGCGACTCGGCGACGAGGCAGAAGTCGGGGGGCTCGATCTTCGACATGCGCTCGCGCCACGACTCGACCGACGTGTACGGGATTTGCAGCGTCCCGCCCATCGCGAGCGGGGTGGCCATCGACTTGACGAAGCCTTCCTGGTCGCCGGGTTCGACGTGCCGGATGCGCAGGCCCGCGGGCCACTTCGATTCGTCGACCATGGCGTGTTATTTGCCGCCGAGCGAGCCGCGGTTGTAGTCCTTGTCGCCGGGCTTGATCGTGCGACCGAAGCCGAACAGCCCGCCCTGCTCCTTCGCCTTCGCCTCGTCGCGTTCCTTCTCGTACGCCGCGACGACCGGCTTCTGCGCCTCGGCCTTCTTCGGGTCGACGTATTCCCAGCGACCGTTCTCGAACAGGCGCACGCGCTCGCCCTTCGCGGTCGTGGCCTCGATCGGATCGGCCGCGTACGCGGCGCCCGCGACGGATGCGAACACCGTGGCCAGCACGACGGCGCGTGTCGGCATCACACGCGCTCCTCGACGAAGGCCCGCACCGACGCGAGCGCGGCTCCGAGCTTCGCGGGCTCCGTCCCGCCGGCCTGCGCGGTGTCGGCCTTGCCGCCGCCCTTGCCGCCGACCTGTTGCGCGACGAAATTGACGAGCTCGCCCGCCTTCACCTGTCCGACGAGGTCGGGCGTGACGCCGGCGATCAGGCTCACCTTGCCCGCGTCGACCGCGGACAACACGATCACCGCGCTCTTGAGCTTCGCCTTCAGTTGATCCATCGTCTCGCGCAGCGACTTCACGTCGGCGCCGTCGAGTTGCGTCGCCAGCACGCGCAACTGCTTGCCGTCGATCGCGACCGCCTGCGACGCGAGGTCGTCGCCGGCCGACGACGCGAGCTTCGACTTCAGCCGGCCGAGCTCGCGCTCGAGCGCCTTCACGTTGTCGAGGATCTGCGCGATGCGTTGCGTGACTTCCTCCGGTTGCGACTTCAACGCCGCGGCCGCGTCGTGCACCTGCGCATCGAGCGCCTGCACGACCGCGAGCGCGTTCTCGCCGGTCACCGCCTCGATGCGGCGCACGCCCGCGGCGACGCCGCCTTCGGAGACGATCTTGAACAACCCGATGTCGCCGGTGCGCGCGACGTGCGTGCCACCGCACAGTTCGTGCGACGTGCCGATCTCCAGCGTCCGCACGACGTCGCCGTACTTCTCGCCGAACAACGCCATCGCGCCCTTCTTCACCGCCTCGTCGAACGGCAGCACGTTGACGCGCGTCGCGACGTTCGCGAGGACCTCGCGGTTGACGATCGCCTCGACCTGCCGGATCTGTTCCGGCGTCACCGGCTGGTTGTGCGAGAAGTCGAAGCGCGTCTTCTGCGCGTCGACGAGCGAGCCGCGCTGCTGCACGTGGGTGCCGAGCACTTCGCGCAACGCCTTGTGCATCAGGTGCGTTGCCGAATGGTTGCGGACCGTGGCCGCGCGCGTCGGCGCATCGACGGCCGCGTCGACGCGGTCGCCGACCTGCAGCGTGCCCTTCGTCACGCGGCCGTGATGACCGAAGACCTCGGGCTGCACCTTCTGCGTGTCGGCGACATCGAAGGCGGCACTGGCATTGAAGAGACGTCCCGAGTCGCCGACCTGGCCGCCCGACTCCGCGTAGAACGGCGTGCGATCGAGCACGATCACCGCGTCGTCGCCTTCGCTCGCCTTCGGTACCGACGTGCCGCCGACGTAGATCGCGCCGATCGTCGCGTGCTCGTGGAGTTGCTCGTAACCGGTGAACGTCGTCGCGTCGCCGTTGTAGTCGAGATTGCCGGCGGCCTTGAACTTGCCCGCCGCGCGCGCCTGGGTGCGCTGCACGTCCATCGCCGCCTCGAAGCCGGCCATGTCGACCTCGACCTCGCGCTCGCGGGCGATGTCGGCCGTGAGGTCGAACGGGAAGCCGTAGGTGTCGTAGAGCGTGAACGCGATCCTGCCGTCGAGCGTCCGGCGGCCGTCCTGCTGACTCGCGACGCGCTGGAGCTCGCCCTCGAGGATCCGCATCCCGTTCTCGAGCGTCTCGCCGAAGCGTTCCTCTTCCTGCCGCAACACGCTCGCGATGCGCTCGGCCTGTTCGATCAGTTCGGGATAGGCCGCACCCATCGTGCCGCCGAGATCCTTCACGAGCGCATGGAAGAACGGCTTCGTCTGGCCGAGCTTGTAGCCGTGACGCAGCGCGCGTCTCACGATGCGCCGGAGCACGTAGCCGCGCCCCTCGTTCGACGGGATGACGCCGTCCGCGATCAGGAAGGAGCAGGCGCGGATGTGGTCGGCGATCACCTTCAGCGAGTTGTTCGCGAGGTCGGTCGTGCCCGTCTCGCGCGCGGCCGCGGCGATGAGGGTCTGGAACGTGTCGATCTCGTAGTTGCTGTGCACGTGCTGCAGCACGGCCGTCAAGCGCTCGAGGCCCATGCCCGTGTCGACCGACGGCTTGGGCAGCTTGTGCATCGTGCCCGACTCGTCGCGATTGAACTGCATGAACACGAGGTTCCAGATCTCGATGTAGCGGTCGCCGTCCTGCTCGGGCGATCCCGGTGGGCCGCCCCAGATGCCTTCGCCGTGGTCGTAGAAGATCTCGCTGCACGGGCCGCACGGACCGGTGTCGCCCATCGACCAGAAGTTGTCGCTGTCGAACGGCTTGCCGCCCGGCTTGTCGCCGATGCGGATGCAACGCTCGGGCGGGACGCCGATCTCCTTCGTCCACAGGTCGAAGGCCTCGTCGTCGTCGATGTAGACCGTCGTCCACAGCTTGTCCTTCGGCAGGCCGTAGACCTCGGTGACGAGTTTCCACGCGAGACGGATCGCGTCGCGCTTGAAGTAGTCGCCGAAGCTGAAATTGCCGAGCATCTCGAAGAACGTGTGATGCCGCGCGGTGTAGCCGACGTTCTCGAGGTCGTTGTGCTTGCCGCCGGCGCGCACGCACTTCTGCGACGTCGTCGCGCGGACGTAGGGCCGTTGCTCGACGCCCGTGAAGACGTCCTTGAACTGGTTCATCCCCGCGTTCGTGAACAGCAGCGTCGGGTCGTTGCCGGGCACGAGCGACGACGAGCGCACGATCGTGTGGCCCTCGGCCTCGAAGAACTTCAGGAACTGCTCGCGGATGTCTGCTGCGGATTTCATTCGACGGATTTCACTCGGCTGGTCGGGGCGGGTCGCGCCACGAAACCGACGATCGTAACCCAGGGGTCCGTTACTTCTTCTTCGCCGCTTTCTTCGGGGGCGCCCCCGGGGCGGCGTTGGGAACCATGGCGGCGCCGTCCTTCATCGCGAGGTCGCCGAGTCGGACCGCATCGTCGAGGCCCTGCTTCGCCGGTTTGCGGCCGGCCCAGACCTCGTCGAGTTCGACATCCATCACGTCGCGCACCTTCGCGTAGTTCGGCAGGCGGATGCCACGCGAATTCGCGCCCTGCGAGGTCGCGGCGGCCTTCATGACCGCGCCGAGGCCGGGCGTCTTGTTGTAGTAGCCGGTGCGCTCCGACACGAGGTAGGCCGCGCTGGTCCACGGCAGGCTGCCCGTCTTCTGGTGCCAGTCCGCCGCGACGACCGGCGTCGCGAGATACGCGAGAAACGTGGCGATCCCGTTGTAGGTATCGCGCGAACGTCCCTCGATCGCCCACAGCGCGGACCCGCCGATCAGCGTGTTGACCGGCTGGCGCGCCGCCTCCTCGTAATAAGGCAGCGGCGCGACGCCGATCTCGAACTTCGCCTTCGCACGGATGTCGCCGAGCGAGCCGCTCGCGGTCGTCAGCACGCCGCACTCGCCGGACGCGAAGCGGTCATCACCCTCTTCCCCGTGTCCCGAGTGCTTGAACAGGTCGGCCTTCGTCCAGCTCGTCATCAGCGCGATGTGGCGGACATGCAGCAGGTCGTTGAAGCTCAGCGCGGCACCGGACCCGTCGAGCCCGTTGTTCTTCGTCGCGATCGCCTCGCCGTGCAGGGCGCCGATGTTCTCGATGTGGATCCACGCCTGATCGCTCGATGTGTAGGGGCACTTGAAGCCCTTGCCCGCGTCCTGGATCGCGACGAGTTCGTTCTGCAGGTCGCGCCAGGTCGTCGGCGCCGCGTCGCTCGGCAAGCCCGCCTTCGCGAACGCGGCCTTGTTGTAAAGCAGGACCGGCACGGACGCTTCGAGCGGGAACGCGCGCAGTCGATTGCGCTCGTCCTTCATGAACGTCACCGCGCCCGGGATGAAGAAGTCGAAGTCCTTCGACTTCGCGAGCGGCAGGACCTCGTAGATCGGCTTCGTCGCATCCTTGACCTTGAGGACCTCGCCGCTGAGGACCTCGCTGACCTGCAACAGGTCCGGGCCCGCGGGCTCCTTCAAGGCGGCCATGCCGGCCGTCACGGTCGCGCGTTCGCTGCCCTTGAAGACGAGGTCGACGTGGTAGTTCTTCTGTTCGGCGTTGAAGTCGCCGACGATCTTCGAGAACGTCTCGGCCGGCACGCCGGTCAGCGAGTGCCATACGCGGACTTCCGTGATCGCCTGGGCGGACGGCGTCGTGAACACGCCGGAACACAACGCGATCGCTGCGATCACGCGTGCGGGACGGGGATTGCCTGGCATGCGCATCCTCGGGTCTCCTCATGAAAAGCGGACGCGGATTATAGTCAGCGCCCCTCGAGACTTCCTGCCGCTTCATGACCCCTGCTTCGATCCCCCCGGCGACGCCGCGTTCACTGGACGGCGTGCGCGTCCTCGATCTCACGCGCGTGCTCGCCGGCCCCTACTGCGCGCAGAACCTCGCTGACCTCGGAGCCGAAGTGATCAAGGTGGAGCGACCGCGCTCGCCCGGACACGACGGGGGCGACGACACCCGCGCGTGGGGGCCGCCGTACGTGAAGGACGACGACGGCAACGACACCGACGTGTCGACCTACTACGTCTCCGCGAATCGCGGCAAGAAGTCGATCGCCCTCGACATCGCGAGCGACGAGGGGCAGCGCACGGTGCGCGCCCTCGCGATGATCAGCGACGTCGTCATCGAGAACTACAAGGTCGGCCAGCTCGCGAAGTACGGCCTCGACTATGCGTCGCTGTCCCGCGACAAGCCGAGCCTGATCTATTGCTCGATCACCGGCTTCGGACAGACCGGTCCCTGGGCGAAGCGGCCCGGCTACGACTTCGTCGTGCAGGGCCTGTCGGGCTTCATGTCCCTGACCGGCGAGCGCGAAGGCGCATGCCCGACGTGCGACGGCGGACCGCCGCAGAAGGCCGGCATCGCGATCTCGGACCTCCTGACCGGCATCTATGCGAGCGGCGCGATCTGCGCCGCGTTGCTGCACGCGCGCCGCACCGGACAGGGTCAACAGATCGACATGTCGCTGCTCGACGTGATGGTCGCGACGATCGCGAACATGAACACGCTCTACCTCAACAGCGACCGCATCCCGGGCCGCGCCGGCAACGCGCACCAGAGCATCGTGCCCTACCAGGTCTTCGCGTGCGCCGACGGCCACCTGATCCTCGCGGTCGGCAACGACATCCAGTGGCGGCGCTTCTGCGACGTGGCGGGGTGTCCGGGCCTCGCCTCGGATCCACGCTTCGCGACGAATCCGTCGCGCGTCGCGCACCGCGACGTGCTCGTGCCGATGATCGAGACGATCCTGATGGGTCGCGACAAGCACGCGTGGATCGCCGCGTTCGAAGCGGCGGACGTCCCGTGCGGACCGATCGACAACATCGCCGAGGTGTTCGAGAACCCGCAGGTGATCGCCCGCGGGCTGCGCATCGACCTGCCGCACGCGACCGCCGGCCACGTCGCGCTCGTCGCGAACCCGATGCGGATGTCGGCGACGCCGCCCCGATACGAACTCCCGCCGCCCCTGCTCGACGAGCATCGGGAGGAGATCCTCGCGTTGCTCGACCCACCCGTTCGCTCGTAGGTTGCCTACGATCTCGTGAGCGCCGACGCATCGAACTTCGGATTCGTCAACGCGTTGAGCACGTGGTCTCGCCACTCGCCCGCGATGAACAGGTAGTCCTTCGCCAGGCCCTCGCGCACGAAGCCGAGGCGCGCGAGCAATGCGGCGCTGCGCACGTTCTCCGGCAGGTGGTTCGCCTGCACGCGGTGCAGTGCCTTGACCTCGAACATGTAGTCGATCGTCGCCGCGAGCGCCTCGCGCATCAGCCCGCGGCCTTCGTAGCCCGCGTCGATCTGATAGCCGAGGATGCAGGACTGGAAGGGGCCCCGGAAGATCTGCGAGAAACCGACGCGGCCGATCAACGCGCGCGGGTCGCGCGCATGCGGGTCGAACAGGTCGAAGCGCGCCGCGCGGTCCGCGGCGAAGTCCTCGACCGCGCGGCGGCCGCTGCGCTCCCAGAACGCGGTCGTGTAGAAGTCCGCGGGCGGCGGCGGATCCCAGCGCGCGAAGTGGTCGCGGTTGCGCTCGAAGAACGCGACGGTCTGGCGCTCGTAGCCCGGCTGGGCGTGCGCGATGCGAAGACGCGGCGTCGCGAGGACCGGCAGCTCGTCGCTCGTCATCGCCGACCGCGCCGTGCTCAGGATGCGAGCGCCTCGCGCACGAACGCGAGGCGGTCCTGGCCGAAGTACAGACGCCCGTCGACGAAGAACGTGGGCGCGCCGAAAACCCCGCGCGCGACGGCCTCCTCGGTCGTCGACTTCAGCGCGGCCTTCACGTCGGGATCCGTCAACTCGCCCATCACGGTCGCGGCGTCGAATCCCGCCTCGTGCAGCACGCCGGCCACGACCGACGCGTCGTTCATGTCGCGACCCGAGACCCAGATCGCCTTGAAGACCGCGTCGAGGTACGCGATGAAGCGATCGGGGTGCTTGCGTTGCATCGCGACCGCGCCGCGCTGCAAGAGCAGCGTGTTGATCGGGAAGTGCGGGTTCATGCGGAAGGGCACGCCGTAGCGCTTCGCATGGGCGGCGAGGTCGTCGAACATCCAGCGACCCTTCGCCGGGATCGCGGCGGGCGACGCGTTGCCGGTCGCCTGGAAGATGCCGCCGAGCAGCATCGGCCGGTAGACGAGCGTCGCGCCCGTGTCCTCGCAGATGCGCGGCAGCTGGGTCGCCGCCAGATACGTCGCGGGACTGCCGACGTCGAAGTAGAACTCGACTTGCTTGGTCATCGTGAACTCGTCGATTCGGTCGAAGACGGCGGATGCGGCGGTGCACGACCCGCGCCGAAGCCGAACCTTAACCGAACGCCGGGCCGGGTCACGCGGCGCGCGGCCCGTCCGTTTGCGCGCCGCTCAGTCCGGGAAGGCGCGAGTGCCGGCGCCCGGGCCGCGGCGCCGCGCTACCAGCGCTCGATCCAGGGACGCAGATCGAGCTCGAACGTCCACGCATCGCGTGGCTGGCTGTGCAGATACCAGTAAGCCTCCGCGATGTGTTCCGGATCGAGGATGCCGTCCTCGTCCTTCTTCGCGTAACGCTCCGGGAAATTCGTGCGGATGAATTCGGTATCGATCGCGCCGTCCACGACGACGTGGGCGACATGGAGGCCCTTCGGGCCGAGCTCGCGCGCCATGCTCTGCGCGAGCGCACGCAGCGCGTGCTTCGCGCCGGCGAAGGCTGCGAACGTCGCCGCGCCGCGCAGCGAGGCGGTCGCACCGGTGAACAGCATCGTGCCGCTGCCGCGGACGACCATGCGCTTGGCCGCTTCGCGCCCGGTCAGGAAGCCGGCCAGGCAGGCCATCTCCCAGATCTTGAAGAACTTGCGCGCCGTCTCGTCGAGGATGCTCGACGGCACGTTCGCGCCGATGTTGAACACGAACACCTCGATCGGGCCAATGTCGCGTTCGATCGCCTCGACCATCGCGATCACGGCCTCCTCGTTGCGCGCGTCGACGCCGAAGGGGTACGCGACGCCGCCGTCGGCCACGATCGCGTCGACGAGGGGCGCGAGCTTGTCCGCGTCGCGACGGACCACGCAGGCCGCATAGCCCTCGCGCGCGAAGCGACGTGCGATCGCCCCGCCGGTCGCATCGCCGGCACCGATGACGAGTGCCGTCTTCTTCGTCGCATCCATGAGAGTCGCCAGAGATCGAAAGAGGCTCACCTTAGCGGAAAGCGTCGGGCCGAACGATCCGAAAGGCTGACATCGGATGTCAGCTCCGCGGTCGCATCGTGTCTTCCATTTTTCGACGAGGAGACTTCCATGAGCCCGTTCCACCGCTTCATCACGGCCACGCTCGCCTCCGCGAGCCTGGCGATGACGCCGACCGCGCCGGCGGCCGCACCGGATCGGCCCGACCTGTCGGGACTCCACGACTTCGACTTCCTGTTCGGCAAGTGGAACGTCCATCATCGCAAGCTCAAGGAGCGGCTCGCGGACAACGACGAGTGGATCGAATACGACGGCACATGCGAGGCGCATCCGATCATGGACGGCTTCGGCAACGTCGACGACAACGTCAACGACCTGCCCGGCAACCGCTATCGCGCGGCGACGATGCGCGCCTACGACGCCGCGTCCGGCACCTGGGCGATCTGGTTCCTCGACGGCCGGACCCCCGGTGCGAACATCGATCCGCCGGTGAAGGGGCGCTTCGTCGACGGCGTCGGCTCGTTCTACTCGAACGAGCAGTTCAACGGCCGGCCGATCGTCGTGCGCTACCAGTGGTCGCACGCGAGCCCTGACACGGCGCACTGGGAACAGGCGTTCTCGCCCGACGCAGGCAAGACCTGGGAAGTGAACTGGCGAATGGACTTCGAGCGGGTCAGATGACCCGGCCGCGCGTCTCATGTCCGGTCCGCTTGCCATCGTGTCTGCTTTCTTTTACATTGTGGCTTGTTCACCAGACATCGACCGAAGGAGCGTCCCATGCCGTCGCGCGAGATCAACGCCTGGATCCGGCTCGCCACGATCCTGATCGTCTACGTTCCCTACTTCGGTTATGTCCTCGCGCTGTTTCGCGGAAGCGAAGCGGTCGGACGCCCGCTGTGTCTCGCCTTCGTGGCCGCGGCCTTCGCCCACGGGGTGATCGGCGGCGTCGCCGAGGCGGTCGCCCAGATCGTCCAGGGCAAGGCGCCTGTCGACGAGCGCGACCGCGCGATCGAGGCCTTGTCGTTGCGCGTCGCGTACTTCGCGCTGATCTCGCTCGTCATGACCGCGTTCGGCTGCATCGCGCTCCTCGGCGCGATCAGCGAGCCGTCGGCGGCCGGCACGATCCTGTTGCCCGGCTTCCCGGCGACGAGTCAATTCGTGTTCTTCTGCTTCGTCTGCGCCGAGGCGTTACGTCACGCCGTGCAGCTGTTCTGCTATCGGCGCGCGGTCTGGTCCACCGCATGAAACAGCCGACGATCGCCAACACGATCCGCAAGCTGCGCTTCGACGCGGGCGAGATGACCCAGCAGGCGCTGGCCGACGAGGTCGGCGTGACGCGTCAGACGATCATTGCGATCGAGGCGTCGAAGTATTCGCCGTCGCTGGAGCTCGCGTTCCGGATCGCGCATGCGTTCGGACAACCGCTCGAGGCGGTCTTCTCGTACGAGCCTCCGCGCGGACGCGGCGCGCGGCGTCAGTAAGTCTCGAAGTGGAGCCGGCCTGACTTCTTCATCTCGCCGTGCAGCGTCGGCCAGTCGATCGCGGCGCCCGCGCAGATGTCGCGCATCGCATCGAGCACGCCGGCTTCCATCCCCTTGAGGCCGCAGACGTAGACATAGGTGTTCGCGTCGCCGAGGAGCGCCGCGACATCGTCCGCGCGTTCGCGCATCGCGTGCTGCACATAGCGCTTCTCGCCCGACGCGGACGCCGGCCCCTCGCGCGAGAACGCGAAGTTGATGTCGATGAAGTCCTTCGGCAGGTTCATCAACGGCCCGAAGTACGGCAACTCCTTCTGCGCGCGCGCGCCGAAGAACAGCATCAGCTTGCCGCCCTCCTTCAGGTCGACGCGACGGCGACGGCGCTCGGTCATCGCGCGCATCGGCGCGCTGCCGGTCCCGGTGCAGATCATGATGAGGTTCGAGCCCGGATGATTCGGCATCAGGAAACTCGTGCCGAACGGACCGATGACCTGGACCTCGTCGCCCTTCTTCAGGTCGCACAGATAGTTCGACGCGACGCCGCGCACCGGCCTGCCGTCGTAGTCGACGGTGACGCGCTTCACCGTCAGCGAGACGTTGTTGTAGCCGGGCCGCTCGCCGTCGCGCGGGCTCGCGATCGAGTACTGCCGCGCGTGATGCGGACGGCCGCGCGCGTCCTCGCCCGGCGGCAGGATGCCGAGCGACTGCCCCTCGAGC
>Ga0247783_1000036_pt1 | contig 42277 bp, 35 predicted proteins | sample UWRJL064202C5_FD_179911 | JGI IMG/M metagenome (GOLD analysis project Ga0247783, IMG submission 179911) | Plant litter microbial communities from Arlington Agricultural Research Station in Wisconsin, United States - UWRJ-L064-202C-5 | ecosystem: Environmental > Terrestrial > Plant litter >...
GACGAACTTCAACCGCGACTCGCGCCAGTCGATCAGTTTCTCCGCGTCGACCGCGAGCTTCGGCCTCGTGCCCGGCGCACAGGACCGGCTGTCCGTCATCTTCCAGATCGGCTCGCTGCTTCAGGCGAATCCGGCGCTCGCCGCGGGCGGCCACCTCGACATCCCGGTCGCCGGCGTGCGCGACCTCGACACGTGGGTGTTCGACGCCCAGGGCATCGAGGCCGCCGACACCGGCGACGGCCCGCGGCCGACGGTCCATCTGCGCCGCGTACCGAAGCCCGGCAGCAACGACCGAAGCATCGACGTGTGGGTCACGCAGGCCGAAGGCGTGCCGGCGCGCGTGCTCTACACCGAGCCCGACGGCAGCACGGTCGACATGACGCTCGACCGCATCGAGGCGCCGCCGCGACACGACGGCTGACCGCGCCGCCGCCGCGACGCGTCAGGCCGCGCGAGCGCGGCTGATCTCCTGCACCGGCGCCTTGAACGTCGAGACGAGCGCCTCGCGCTTGGCCGCGGCCTTCTTCATGTTCGCTTCCTTGACGTGGCCGTAGCCGCGGATCTCCTCGGGGACCGACGCCACGGCGACCGCGGCCGCCAGGTTCGAGGCGTCGAGCTTGGCGAGCATCATCGCGACGGTCGACTCGTACTCGTCGATGAGCGCGCGCTCCGCCCGGCGTTCCTCGGTGCGACCGAAGGGATCGAAGGCCGTGCCGCGCAAGCCCTTCAACTTCGCGAGGACGCCGAAGGCCTTCATCATCCACGGCCCGTACTGGGTCTTCACGAGATGGCCCTTCTCGTCCTTCTTCGAGAAGAGCGGCGGCGCGAGGTTGAACTTCAACGTGACCGGGCCGTTCTTCTCGTCGGCCTCGAACTGCGCGTTGATCTTGTCGATGAACGCGGTGTCGGTGTACAGGCGCGCGACCTCGTATTCGTCCTTGTAGGCGAGCAGCTTGAAGAAGTAACGCGCGACCGCGGTCGTCAGCGGCAACTCGGGCTTCGTCGACGCCTCGAACCCGAGACGCGACTCGACGTCCCGCACCCGGTCGACGAGCGTGGTGTAGCGCGTCGCGTAGGCCGCGTTCTGGTAGCCCGTGAGGAAGTCGACGCGACGCGAGACGAGTTCGTCGAGCGAGCTCGACAACTTCTTCGAGCCTTCGCGCTTGAGCTCGACGACCTCGGCCGGGAACGCGACGCGTTCGACGGCCGTGCGATCGTGGGCCGCACGCCGGCCCCAGGTGAACGCCTTCTTGTTCGCGTCGACCGAGACCGCGTTGAGCTCGATCGCGCGGTCGAGCGCCTCACGCGTCAGCGGGATCCAGCCCTTCTGCCATGCATAGCCGAGCATGAACGGGTTCGTGTACAGCGCATCGCCCATCAGCGCGACCGTGAGCTTGTTCGCGTCGATGAAGTCGCAGTTGCCTTCGGCGCGATCGCCGCCGAGCGCGCCCTTGATCTCGCCCGCGAGGTCGGAGCCCGGGAATTTCCAGTCCGGGTTGCGCACGAACTCCGCGGTCGGGATGTCGGCCGTGTTGATCACCGCGCGCGTCTTGCCCGCCTGCATCTTCGAGATCGCCTCGGTGTTGCCGGTCACGATGATGTCGCAGCCGAGCACGAGGTCCGCCTCGCCGGTCGCGATGCGCGTGGCCTGCAGGCGCTCGGGCGTCGACGCGATCTGGACGTGCGACGCGACCTCGCCCCCCTTCTGCGCGAGGCCGGCCATATCGAGCACCGACACGCCCTTGTTCTCGAGGTGGGCCGCCATGCCGAGCAGCTGGCCGATCGTGACGACGCCGGTCCCGCCGACACCCATCACGAGCACGCCGTACGGCTTCGTCGCTTCGGGCAACACGGGCTCCGGCAGATCGAACAGGCGATCGATCTCCGACCCGGACGCGCTCGACCCCTTGCCCTTCTTCACGCGTCCGCCTTCGACGGTGACGAAGCTCGGGCAGAAGCCCTTCACGCACGAGTAGTCCTTGTTGCACGACGACTGATTGATCACGCGCTTGCGGCCGAACTCGGTCTCGAGCGGCTCGACCGACAGGCAGTTCGACTGCACCGAGCAGTCGCCGCAGCCTTCGCAGACGAGGTCGTTGATGAACACGCGCTTCGCGGGATCGGGGAACAAGGGCTTGCCGTCGACGACCTTCTTCCGGCGGCGACGCTTCTCCGACGCGCAGGTCTGGTCGTAGACGATGATGGTCGTGCCCTCGATCTCGCGGAACTCGCGCTGGATCCGGTCGAGCTCGTCGCGGTGATGGACCGTCACGCCGTGCGCGAGATGGTTGTCGTGCTGCGGGCCGAGCGCCTTCGACTTCTTGCCGGTCGCGATCGCGGCCGAGCCTTCCTCGTTCTGGATCACGCGGTTCGGCGTCCAGTGGCCGTCGTACTTCTCGGGTTCATCGGTGACGACGACGATCCTGCGCACGCCTTCGGCCGCGACCTGGCGCGTGATCTGCGGCACCGTGATCGAGCCGTCGGTCGCCTGTCCGCCGGTCATGGCGACCGCGTCGTTGAACAGGATCTTGTAGGTGATGTTGACCTTCGCCGCGACCGCGGCCCGGATCGCGAGCAGCCCCGAGTGGAAGTACGTGCCGTCGCCGAGGTTCGCGAAGATGTGCTTCTCGTCGGTGAACGGCGCCTGGCCGATCCACGGCATCCCTTCGCCGCCCATCTGCGTGAACGTCTCGGTGCGGCGGTCCGGCATCCACACCGTCATGTAGTGACAGCCGATGCCCGCGACCGCGCGCGAGCCTTCGGGCACGCGCGTCGACGTGTTGTGCGGGCAGCCCGAACAGAAGAAGGGCTTGCGCTCGGTGATGACGCGCGGCTTCGCGAGCGCCTTTTCCTTGGCGTCGATGATCGCGAGGCGCGCATCGATGCGCGCGCGCACGTCCGACGGCAAGTCGAAGTTCGCGAGTCGGCTCGCGATCGCCTTCGCGATGATCGCGGGCGACAGCTCGTACTTCGCGGGCAGCAGCCAGTTGCCCTGCGGAATCGACCACTCGCCGCCTTCCTTGTCGTCGAACTTGCCGTATACGCGCGGCCGCGCGTTCTCGCTGTAGTTGTAGAGCTCTTCCTTCAACTGGTACTCGAGCATCTGGCGCTTCTCCTCGACGACGAGGATCTCTTCGAGACCGGTCGCGAATTCGCGCACGTGATACGCATCGAGCGGCCACACGACGCCGACCTTGAAGAGCCGGATGCCGAGCTGTGCGCACTCCGCCTCGCCGAGACCGAGGTCCATCAAGGCCTGGCGCGTGTCGAGGTAGGACTTGCCGGACGACATGATCCCGAAGCGCGCGTTCGGCGAATCCCACACGACGTGGTTGAGCTTGTTCGCCCGCACGTACGCCATCGCGGCGTACCACTTGAAGTCCATCAGCCGCGCTTCCTGCTCGAGCGGCGCGTCGGGCCAACGGATGTTCAGTCCGTCGGGCGGCAGGACGAAATCCGTCGGCAGCTTGATGTCGACGCGATCGGGATCGATGATCACCGACGCCGACGCCTCGACGACGTCGGTGACGACCTTGAAACCGACCCAGAGACCCGAGTAGCGGCTCATCGCATAGGCGTGCAGCCCGAGGTCGAGGTACTCCTGCACCGTCGCCGGGAAGAACGTCGGAATGCCGCAGGCCTTGAAGATGTGGTCGGACTGATGCGGCAGCGTCGACGACTTCGCCGAGTGGTCGTCGCCCGCGAGCACGAGCACGCCGCCGTGCTTCGACGTGCCCGCCGCGTTCGCGTGCTTGAACACATCGCCGGAGCGATCGACGCCCGGTCCCTTGCCGTACCACATCGCGAAGACCCCGTCGTACTTCGCCTTCGGGTACATGTTGACCTGCTGCGAGCCCCATACCGACGTCGCCGCGAGGTCCTCGTTGAGGCCCGGCTGGAACGCGATGTGATGCTGTTCGAGGTGCTTCTTCGCCTTCCACAGCGTCTGGTCGACGGAGCCGAGCGGGCTGCCGCGATAGCCGGAGACAAAGCCGGCGGTGTTGAGGCCGGCGCGCTGGTCGCGCTCGTGCTGGAGCATCAACAGGCGAACGAGCGCTTGCGTGCCGCTCATGTAGGCACGCCCGTTGTCGAGCGTGTACTTGTCGTCGAGCGTGACGCGCCCCAAGGCTTCGTGCAGCTCGGGCGTGAGATGGCGGGGGGCGACCGGCGCGTTCATTCCGTGATCCTCAAAAATCGTGTTTTCGGGAGGCGCGAGACGCCGCGCAGGCTGCGCGTCGATCTCTCGATCGCGACGACCATCTCGTGAACGGACGCCGACGATCCGTGATACAGACCACTTCGACGAAGGGCCTGCATCGGGTGTCGCCAAGGGGAAGCAGCCGGCGAAACTAACAGAATTGCCATGGCCGTTCAATCGGATCACGACGTTCGCTTGCCGCCGCGGCGCACGCCCCGCATGCGCGATCGGACAAGCAAAAGGCGGGGCGACGCCGGTTCCCGTCCCGAAGCGGCGCCGTAAACTCAACCTCAATAAACAACAACTACGAGCGCGGAGACCACGTTCATGGCGTCGACCCTGACCACGCACGGCGGCAAGCCCACCACGCCCTGGGGCGCGATCCTGCGCGTCACGAGCGGCAACTTCCTCGAGCAGTTCGACTTCTTCCTGTTCGGCTTCTACGCGGTCGACATCGCGAAGACCTTCTTCCCGGCGGCCAGCGAGTTCGCGTCGCTGATGCAGACGTTCGCGGTGTTCGGCGCGGGCTTCCTGATGCGACCCCTCGGCGCAATCATCCTCGGCGCGTATATCGACCGCGTGGGCCGCCGCAGGGGTCTGATCATGACGTTGACGTTGATGGCGAGCGGCACGATCCTCATCGCGTTCGTGCCCGGCTACGCGACGATCGGGCTGCTCGCGCCCTTCCTTGTGCTCGTGGGACGTCTGCTACAGGGCTTCTCGGCCGGCGCCGAACTCGGCGGCGTCTCCGTCTATCTCGCGGAGATCGCGACGAAGGGCAACAAGGGCTTCTACGTGGCGTGGCAGTCGGCGAGCCAGCAGGTCTCGATCGTCGTCGCCGCGGCACTCGGCTTCGCGGTCAAGTCGTCGATGTCGGCCGAGGCGGTCGACGCGTGGGGCTGGCGCATCCCGTTCTTCGTCGGTTGCATGATCGTCCCGCTGATCTTCCTGCTGCGCCGCCACCTCGCGGAGACGCCCGAGTTCATGGCCCGGACCGAGCGGCCCTCGCTCGGCGAAGTCTTCCGTTCGATGGCGAACAACGCGGGCACCGTGATCGCGGGGACGCTCTTGGTCGCGATGACGACGACGGCGTTCTATCTGATCACGGTCTACACGCCGACCTTCGGCCGCACCCAGCTCCACCTGACGGTCACGGACAGCCTGCTCGTGACCTTCTTCGTCGGCATCTCGAACTTCATCTGGCTGCCGATCGGCGGCGCACTGTCCGACCGCATCGGCCGCCGCCCGATCCTCCTCGCGACCACGATCGTCACGATCCTCGTCGCCTATCCGATGATGTCGTGGCTCGCCGCCGCGCCGAGCTTCGATCGACTGCTGGTCACGCTGCTCGTGTTTTCCGCGCTCTACGGCCTGTACAACGGCGCGATGGTGGTCGCGCTGACCGAGGTGATGCCGATCCACGTCCGCGTCGTCGGCTTCTCGCTCGCCTACAGCCTCGCGACGGCGATCTTCGGCGGTTTCACGCCGGCGATCTCGACGTGGCTGATCGACGTGACGAAGGACAAGGCGTCACCGGGCTACTGGCTGACGGTCGCGGCCGTGTGCGGGCTCGTCGCCACCCTCGTGTTGTATCGGAAGGCCGACGTCGCGAAGCGAGCGACGTCGGGGGCGCACTGACGGCGCCTGCGACACGCGGGGCAATGACGCGTGGGCAATGGCGCGGTCCCGTCGCGTTGCCATGCCCACCGAGTCGCGGACGTCGAGGTGCGCTCCGCTTACCGTCAACCTACGAGCCGAGCGGCCGATCGGCCTTGTCCCTGAAGAACGAATAGATCCCGTCCGCGCCCATGTTGCGGGCATCGGCGAGTTCGCCGGCCTTCGTCTGGTAGACGACCTCGTTCGTCGGCGTGACCACGACCACCGACGGGATGCCTTTCTTGATCGGTTCGCCGTAGAGCTTCACGAAGTCGAGATTCTTGTCGAAGCGGCCGACGTCGACCTTCACCACTTCGTAGCGCGCGTGCACGAGTTTCTCGGTCTCGCCGCCGGCGTGGAACTCCTTGTCGAGCAGGCGGCAATCGGGACACCAGTTCGCGCCGAACACGACGAGTACGCGCTTGCCGGTCTTGCGCGCCTGCGCGAGCGCGCGCTGCAGGTCCCGCTGCGGATCGGCGGATTCGTCATACGGCAGAACGGCGCCGGCCACCGGCGCGGCAGCTTGCGCGTGGACGTTGCGCAGCGACAGCGTCGACGCGACGGCACACGCCGCGGCGAGCGCCAACAGGATCCAGCGCGACGGCGTCACGCCTTTCTTCGGCTTCGAGTCCATCATTGCTCCTCTCGATCGTTCACGCGCGCTCACGTCGGACGTCGCGCGCCACACCCATCGACGGCATCAACGAGCCGACGACCATTCCCAACAGACTCATGAACAGCCCCAGAAGTTGCGGCGGCAGGAGCGCGTCCGGGTTCGTGATCTCCATGCCGATCCAGGCGACCAGGCCGAGACCGATCGACAGCATCGCACCCTGGGTGTTCGCCCGCTTCCAGTACAGGCCGAAGGCGAGCGGCACGAACGCAGTCACGAGCGTCACCTTGTACGCGTTCTCGACCATGCTGTAGATCGGCAGGTTCGAGCCGACCGAATACAGCGTGACCAGGACGGTGAAGCAGAACACCACGATGCGCATCGTGCGCAGCAGGCTCTTGTCGCTGACGTTCTTGAACGCGGGCTTGAGGATGTTCTCCGCGAACGTCACCGACGGGGCGAGCAGCGTCGCCGACGCGCAGCTCTTGATCGCCGACAGCAGCGCGCCGAAGAACATCACCTGAGCGAAGAACGGCGCGTGCGTGAGGATCAGCTGCGGCAGGATCTGCTGCGACGCGCGCTTCTCCTCGGACGCGAGCAGCGGCGCGACCATGGCCGGGTCGATCAGCGTCGCGGCATAGGCGAGGAACATGGGGATGAATGCGAAGCAGAAATACATGACGCCGCCGAGGATCGACGCGTTGCCGGCGATGCGTTCGGTCCTCGCGGACGCGACGCGCTGGAACACGTCCTGCTGCGGGATCGAGCCGAGCATCATCGTCACGAGCGTCCCGAAGAAGCCGATGAGCCCGACGAGGTTCCATCCCGGCCAGAAGTTGGCGAACTTGCCCTCGTCGATCGCGTGCTGCAACACCACGCCGACGCCGCCAGCCTGGCCGCTGACCTCGTTGCCGATGTAGAGCAGGCCGACGACGATCACGATCATCTGGATGAAGTCGGTGATCGCGACCGACCACATGCCGCCGTAGATCGTGTAGATCATCACGGTCGACGCGCCGATGATCTTGCCCCAGGTCTCGCTGATCTCGCCGCCCGACACCACGTTGAACACGAGCCCGAGCGCGGAGATCTGGGCGCCGACCCAGCCGAGATACGAGATCACGATCGCCAGCGCCGTCAGCACCTCGACGATGCGACCGTACTTGTTGCGATAGAAGTCGCCGATCGTCAGCAGGTTCATGCGGTACAGCTTCCGCGCGAAGAACAGGCCGACGAGCACGAGGCACATCGACGCGCCGAACGGATCTGCGACGACGCCGCCCAGTCCGTCCTTGAGGAAACTGGCCGGAATGCCGAGGACCGTCTCCGACCCGAACCACGTCGCGAAAACCGTGGCCGTGACCACGTACATCGGCAGGGCCCGCCCCGCATTCGCGTAGCCGCTCGAGTCCTTCACGAACTTGCCCGCGTACAGCCCGATGCCGACCGAGATGACCCAGTAGATGATGACGAACCAGAAAAGATTGTTCATGCAGGACGCGCCGGCGAGGTGGACGAGGGATTCTAAGAGCTAGGTCCGGCCGCGGCCGCCTCCTCGCGCGCGAACTGCGACGGCGGGCGACCCACGTGTCGCGTGAAGGCGACGCTGAACGCGCTGGCGGAACCGTAGCCGACGCGCTCGGCGATCTCGGCGACGCCGCCCTGGTCCCGACGCAACAAGTCCTTCGCGCGCGCCATGCGCCAGGCGAACAGGTATTCCATCGGCGCCATGCCCATCGCGCGGCTGAAGCGCTCGAAGAACGCCGACCTCGACAGCGCCGCCTCCTTCGCCATCTCGGCGACCGTCCACGCCCGGGTCGGGCGTTCGTGCATCGCGCGGATCGCCGCCGCGAGACGATCGTCGGCGAGACCGCGCACGAGTCCGGGCGATGCCGCCGTGCCGGTGGTGGATCGCAAGGCCTCGATGAGCACCACCTCCAGCAGTCGCGCGAGCACGACGTCGCGCGCGGGTCGCTGCTGTCGCGACTCGTCGCCGACCAGTTGCACGAGCGTCGTCAGGCGACGCTGCCCGCGCACGTGGATCAGGGCCGGCAACAGCGACACGAGGAGGTCCGCATCGGGGGAGCCGAAGCTGCAGTGTCCCCCGACGATGCGCACGTCCGTCGGTCCATGCTGGCGGCCGATCCGGAACGACCCGTCGCCGAGATTCACGGGGACGGAGTCGGTCGTGTCTGCCGGCGCGTCCAGGCTCGCCATCGCGATCCCGAACGCCGCGGGAATGAGGACGAAGTCGCCGGCGCGCAGCACGATCGTCTCGTGCCCGTCGGGCGTGAGAAGGCAGCTGCCGTCGACGACGACGCAATAGAAGGGTTCGCCGAGATCGGTACGACGGATCCGCCATGGGCCCGCACCGACGACGTGCTTCGAGAAGCGCGCGGCCGGTTGCAGCAACGCGACGACCTCCGCCAGCGGATCGATCAAGACCGGACTCTCGCGAATGAACGATGGACTCCGCATTGTAGTCAGTCGGGCCTCGCCGGCCTAACGTGCGGGCCTCGTCATCCACGAAGGAAGTCCATGAAGACCGTCCTGATCACCGGCTGCTCGTCCGGCTTCGGCCTCGAGACCGCGCGCCTCTTCCTCGAACGCGACTGGCGCGTCATCGCCACGATGCGATCGCCGCGCGACGACCTCCTGCCGCGGTCCGATCGCCTGCGCGTGCTCCGGCTCGACGTCACCGATGCCTCGAGCATCCGCGAGGCCGTTGCCGCCGCGGGAGCAGTCGACGTCCTCGTCAACAACGCGGGCTTCGGCGCGCCCGCACCGCTCGAGCTCATCTCCATGGAGACGGTGCGCGCGCTGTTCGAGACGAACACCTTCGGCACGATCGCGGTCACCCAGGCCCTGCTCCCGCAGATGCGCGAACGCGGCTCCGGCGTCGTCGTGAACGTCACGTCGAGCGTGACCTACAAGCCCTTGCCGCTGGTCGGCGTCTATCGCGGCGCGAAAGCGGCGGTGAACGCGTTGACCGAGTCGCTCGCCGCCGAAGTCGAAGCCTTCGGCGTTCGGGTGCACATCGTGCTGCCCGGCTCCTCGGGCGAGACCCGGTTCCGGGAAACGGCGCAGGCCGGCCTGCGCGGCGCGGACGACGCGGCCTACGCCGAGTTCATCGCGAAGGCCATCGCTCGCATGCGCGCGTCGACCGGCGCCGGGACGCGCGCGAAGGACGTGGCCGAGGCGGTGTGGCGAGCGGCGACGGATCCTGCTGCGCCGATGCGCCTGCCTGCCGGCGCGGACGCGGAACAATGGGCCGCCGAAACGGCATCGGCGCATCCGAACCCGTGACGCGGTTCCTTACCAGGGCCAGCGACCGTGGACGACCAGGGCGGCAACGACCGCGAGCAGCACGGCGAGGATCAGGCCGACGACGCCGAAGCCGACCATCAGCGTCTGCCGCGTGCGACGCTGTTCGACCGCGAGCTGGTGCACGACCGTCGACAACGGGTGGTTCGCCTCGTGCGAGAGCACCCGGTGCACCAGCCGCGGGAGTTGCGGCACGAAGTTCGCGAACTGCGTCGCTTCGAGCTTCAGTCGATCGCGGAAGCCGCGCCAGCCGAGCTGGTCGCGCATCCAATCCTCGAGGAAAGGCTGTGCGGTGGCCCACAGGTCGAGGTCGGGATCGAGCTGGCGGCCGAGGCCTTCGATGTTCAACAGCGTCTTCTGCAACAGCACGAGCTGCGGCTGGATCTCGACATTGAAGCGTCGCGACGTCTGGAACAGCCGCAGCAACACCTGGCCGAGCGAGATGCGCGACAGCGGCAGATCGAACACCGGTTCGCAGGTCGCTCGGATCGCGGACTCGAGCTCGTCCTCGCGTGTGCCTTTCGGGACCCAACCCGACTCGATGTGCAGCGTCGCCACGCGCTTGTAGTCGCGCTGGAAGAACGCGAGGAAGTTCTGGGCGAGATAGTTCTTGTCGAAGTCGGTGAGCGTGCCGACGATGCCGAAGTCGATCGCGATGTAGCGATTGAAGTCCGCGCCCGAGTCGCCGACATAGATGTTGCCGGGATGCATGTCGGCATGGAAGAAGCCGTGCTTGAAGACCTGCGTGAAGAAGATCTCGACGCCGTCGCGCGACAGCTTCTTGAGGTCGATGCCGGCTTCGCGCAGCTGTTCGATGCGACCGATCGGGATTCCCGAGACGCGCTCCATGACGATGACGGACTCGGTGCAGTAGTCCCAGAACATCGCCGGCACGTGCAGCAGCTTCGAGCCCTCGAAGTTGCGACGCAGCTGGCTGCCATTCGCGGCCTCGCGCATGAGGTCGAGTTCGTCGTGCAGGTACTTGTCGAACTCCGCGACGACGTCGCGCGCACGCAGGCGCTTGCCGTCGGCCGATACGCGCTCGACGATCACGGCCAGCGTCTGCAGCAACGCGAGGTCGCGTTCGATCGCGCGATGCATGTTCGGTCGCAACACCTTGACCGCGACCTCGCGCTCGAGCCCGTTCTCGTCGGCCCGCAGCGTCGCGAAGTGGACCTGCGCGATCGACGCCGACGCGACGGGCACGCGATCGAAGGACGCGAACAGTTCGTCCGGCGAACGACCGAGGGCGAGCGTGATCTGCGCGATCGCGAGATCGGGATCGAACGGCGGGACGCGGTCCTGGAGCTTCGCGAGCTCCTCGGCGATGTCCGGCGGCAGCAGGTCGCGCCGCGTCGACAGCATCTGGCCGAATTTCACGAAGATCGGACCGAGCGCCTCGAGCGCCTCGCGCAGGCGCACGGCGCGCGGCGACCGGAAGTCGCGGCCGAAGCGCAGCAACGCCATCGGCCGCGTGATCAGCGGCGACGACAGGCCGCCGAGCAGCACGTCGTCGAGCCCGAAGCGCCAGAACACGCGCGCGATGATGAAGAGGCGGACGATCCTCAACGGACTCTTTCCCCGCGGAAAGGGTCGCGGAGGGCTTGGGGTCTCCGGCCCGCGCCGCACGCGGCGTTCAAGCGCGCGATCCCGGCGTCGGTCGTTCGGTCAATCGGTCGATCCGCTTTTCGAGGCGCGCGAGATCGTCGCGCAGGCGACGGACATCCGCCGCGAACGTCGCCACCGCGGCCGGCCGTACGAGTTGCGGATTTTCGTCGAGCAGATATTCGCCGAGGTTCGCGACGATCTTCCCGTTCGCCCGCACGACTTCCTCGCCGACCGCCTTCGCCGTGCGGACGACGCGATGCGCGACGGCGTCGCCGACGAATTTCGACAAGTCCTCTTCGGCTTCCCAGCGCAGGTTGCGCGCCACCAGCGACACGGCCTGCGCGAACTCGGCATCGCCTTCGAGCAGCATGTCGCGCAGCACCGCGTCGCGAGACCGGCCCAGCGCTCGCGCGATCGCCGCGAAGGGCAACGTGACGACGGTGTCGGCGACGCTCGTCGTGGCGGCGCGCGCGACGGTGCCGTCCGGCGCCACGCTCAGGCGGATCGTGAACGGCTTCACGACGACGTCGAGCGTCTTGTTCGCGTGCGGCGCGAGTTGCGCGCGCGCCCAGGGCTCGGCGGCGAGCAGATGGTTGATCGCGGCCGGCAACGCATCGAGCGGATGCCGCGGCATCGGCCACGGCGGTGGCGAGATCGGGTCGGCGGAAGCGGCGGCGTCGGACATCGATGAGGTGCGGCGGGCTCGCGCGCGCTACAGGTGATAGCCCTCGTGAAGCGCCACGATGCCCGCGCTCAGGTTGAAGACCTCGACGCGCCCGAAGCCGGCGGTCCGCATCATCTGCGCCAGCGTTTCCTGATCCGGATGCATGCGGATCGATTCCGCGAGATAGCGATAGCTGTCGGCATCGTTCGCGATGCGGCGCCCGAGCCAGGGCAGCACCTTCAGCGAATACAAGTCGTAGAGCGGCGCGAGCGGTTTCCAGACCTTCGAGAATTCCAGCACCAGCAGTTTGCCGCCGGGTCTCAGGACGCGGCGCATCTCGACCAGCGCCCGGTCCTTGCGGGTCATGTTGCGCAGTCCGAACGCAACCGTGACCAGATCGAAGTGACCGTCGGGGAAGGGCAGGTGTTCCGCGTCCGCGAGCGCGACCGGCAGGAGCACACCGGCGTCCATCAGGCGATCGCGTCCGACCGAGAGCATCGATTCGTTGATGTCCGTCAGCCAGACCTCGCCGGTCGGACCGGCGCGTTTGGCGAACGCGAGTGCGAGGTCGCCGGTCCCGCCCGCGATGTCGAGGACCTTCGCCCCCGCGCGGACGCCGGCACGACCGATCGTGAAGGCCTTCCACGCACGGTGCAGCCCGCCCGACATCACGTCGTTCATCAGGTCGTAGCGCTTCGCGACCGACGTGAAGACCTCGGCGACCCGCTCGGCCTTCTCGGCCTCGGGAACCGTCTCGAAGCCGAAGTGCGTCTCGCCCGCGCGCAGGTCGTCGCCCTTCATGCCGCCGGTCCGCGCTGACGACGCGCCTCGCCGACATGCGCGGCCTCGAACGGCTCGAGCGGATCGCGACTCCCACCGGCCGCCGCGAGCCTGGCGAGGTACGCGTCCCACATCGTGGCCTGTTCACGACCCAGGCGACGAAGATAGCTCCAGGTGAAGATGCCGCTCTCGTGACCGTCCGAGAACGTCGGCTTGATGGCGTAATGACCGACCGGCTCGATCGAGACGATCGTCACGTCGCGCTTGCCGGTCTGCAAGGTTTCCTGTCCCGGTCCGTGACCCTGCACGGCTGCTGACGGCGAATGCACGCGCAGGAATTCGAAGGGCAGCACGTAACGCTCCTCGTCACCGAACGCCACTTCGAGTCGACGCGACTGTTGATGAACGACGATCTCGGTCGGCGGATCGTTGGGCGCGACGGGTTTCATGGGCTCTTTCATCGGGGGAGGCGAGTTTAGCGCACGCCCCTCTCGACACGAGCCCTCGATCGGTGGTGTCATGGAGTGGTCACAGAAACGACTTACTGTCGCCGCTTTTGCCCCCAGGCCCACGCCGATGCCCAGCACCATCCTCGTTGTCGAAGACGAGCCCGCCATTCAGGAACTGGTCGCGGTCAACCTGAGCTTCGCGGGCCACAAGGTCTTGCGCGCCTCGAACGCGGACGAAGCCGACACCCTGATTCGCGCCGAACTGCCCGACCTCATCCTGCTCGACTGGATGCTGCCAGGGCTGTCGGGCGTCCAGCTCGCGAAGCAGTTGCGCAACTCGGAGCGTACGCGTGACGTGCCGATCATCATGTTGACCGCGCGCTCGAACGAGAGCGACAAGGTCAACGGGCTCGAAGCGGGCGCCGACGATTACGTGACGAAGCCGTTCTCGCCGAAGGAATTGATGGCCCGCATCAAGGCCGTCCTGCGTCGTCGCGCGCCGCAACTGACCGACGACATCGTCACCGCGGGCGGGCTGAGCCTCGATCCGGCGACGCATCGCCTGTTCGGCACGGCCGCGAGCGGACTACGCCAGACCCTCGAAATCGGACCGACCGAATTCCGTCTGCTGCATTTCTTCATGACGCATCCGGAGCGTGTGTACTCACGTGCGCAATTGCTCGATCAGGTGTGGGGCGACCACGTCTTCCTCGAGGAGCGCACGGTCGACGTCCACATCCGGCGCCTGCGCAGCGCGTTGTCGCCGACCGGCCACGAGGCGCTCGTCGAGACCGTTCGCGGCAGCGGCTATCGTTTCGCGGTCGCCGAGCGCGTCGCCGCGGCCTGAATCGCACGGCCGCGCGCGAGCGGAGCGCGCGTAGAATCCGGCGTTCGTCGTGCGGCCTCGCCGCCGTTTGCGTTCCTTCCTCCTCCCCATGAACGCCGTCTGGACCCGGACTCTCGCATTCAGCGGCGCGGTGCTGGTCGGCACGTTCGTCGTGCGCGCGCTGTCCGACTGGACGACCGCGTTCGCGTTCGCCGCCGCGGTCTTCCTGTTGCGCTACCTGCGCGATGCGATCCACCTCCAGGCCTTGTGGCGCTGGTCGCGCAAGGAACACGGGGCGACGCTGCCGCGCTCGTCGGGCGCGTGGGAAGAACTCTACGCACAGCTCTATCACCGCGGTCGCGCGACGCAGCGCGAGATCGCGAACCTGTCGCAGGCGCTCATCAGCTTTCGCGGCGCGGCGCAGGCCCTTCCCGAAGGCGTCGTCACGCTCAACGCGCAGAGCCAGATCCTCTGGTGCAACGCGCAGGCCGAGGAGCATCTCAACCTCAAGCTGTCGAAGGACGAGGGCCAGACGCTCACGAACCTCGTCCGCGCGCCCGACTTCCTCGTCTACGTCTCGCGAGGCGAGTGGGAGAAACCGGTGCAGTTGCGCGTGCGGCACTCGATGCAAGGCGCCGAGCGCGTGCTGTCGTTGCAGCTCGTCGCGTACGGCGACGGACAGAAGCTCCTGCTGTCGCGCGACATCACGCGCTTCGAGCGCCTGGAGACGATGCGTCGCGACTTCGTGGCCAACGTCTCGCACGAACTGAAGACCCCGTTGACGGTGCTGTCGGGCTTCCTCGAGACGATCAGCGAGTCGGCGTTGTCGGCGAAGCAGCAGGCGGACTATCTGGCGTTGATGCGCGAACAGGCCGAGCGCATGCAACGCCTCGTCGACGACCTGCTCACGCTGTCCGCACTCGAAGCGAACAGCACGCCGCACGACGACGTGGTCGATGCGACGCACCTGTTCGAACGCGTCGAGAGCACCGCACGGCAGCTGTCGGCCGGCCGGCACCGCATCGTCTTCGACATCGAACCGGGACTCTCGATCGCCGGCGCGGAACTCGAACTCACCAGTGCGTTCGCGAACCTCGTGACGAACGCGATCCGCTATACCGAGGACGGCGGCGAAGTCCGCGTCACCTGGTCATCGACCGACGACGGCGGCGCGAGCCTCGCGGTCGCCGACAATGGCATCGGCATCCAGGCGCATCACCTGCCGCGCCTGACGGAGCGCTTCTACCGGGTCGATCGCGGTCGCTCGCGGCAATCGGGCGGAACCGGTCTCGGCCTCGCCATCGTCAAGCACGTGCTCACGCGTCACCAGGGCACGCTCGCGATCACGAGCGAAGTCGGCAAGGGCAGCGTCTTCACCGCGACGCTCCCGGCGAAACGAATCGTCCGTCAAGCGGATTCGAACGATGTCCTTGACCCCGTCTCCGACGAGCACGAACGCGATCGGGAACTGACCGACGCGTAGGTTGAGGTAACCCTCGCGAAGGCGGGGGCACCTCAACTTCGCGGGAGGCACAGTCGCGCTCCCGGAGCGACGTTGAGCAGCGGCCTCGACCCTCGGATGACCCGCCGCGGTTCAAAGCAAGACGAACCGCGCCAGATCGAAGTCGGCGCCGCGCATCACCAGCTCTTCGAGCCTGAGGACGGCGAGCGAGCCGTCGCGGACCACGCGCAAGACTCGCCCCGCGCGATAGGTCGCGTGCGGCAGCACGAGCGTGTAGTCGCGCGGGACCTCGCGCGCGCGTTTCCAGCTGTCGCCGTGTTCGCGATCGACTGCGCGCGCCTCGATCGACGCGTCGCTCTGCATCGGAAAGAAGGAGCCCGGCGGCACGATCTTCAATTGCGGAAGCTCTTCGCCAACGCGCGGAACGAGCAGGAACGCGTAGTCGAGCTCCCCCTCGTCGACCGAAGCCCGCACGATGATCGGAAGCCCGGGTGCGAGGCGCACGCGGACGTGATGCGCATCGGTGTGGCCGCGTTGCTCCCCATCCCGGTCGATCGTCATGCTCGTGAGCGCATCGACCCAGCCGATCAGGAAGGGGACGCCCGGTTCGTTCGACGCCGGACGGACCGCGACGAGGCGTTGCAGCACGAGGCGCGGCTTGCCGTGACGGCGGATGCAGCGAAAGGCGTCCGGCGCCTCGGCGATCATCGACCAGGTCTCGGCGTTCGCCATCAACTGCTCGACGCGCTCGCTCTCGATCATCGTGCGCGGCTTCGTGATGTCGCCGCTCTTGTGCCGGTGATAGGCGTAGGTCTGCGCGCCGCGGCTGACCGGATTGAGCGCGCCGAGATCCGTCGCCTGATGCGCGCTTGCGCGCGGCATCGTCACGACGACGAGCAACTGCGTGTCGGGCGGCGACTGGCGCCAGATGCGATCGGGCGAGCCGAGGTCCGCGGGCGCGACTGCGCCCCAACGGAGTCGCAACGACTGCAGCAGGTCGCGGGCCGCCTGCGGTCGCAACGCATCGCCGATGCCGACTTCGCGCGGCGTCTTGCCCTGCAGAAGCGCGGCGAGACGCTTGTCGATCGAACTCATCGTGCTCTGCGTATCGAAGCGCAGGACGAACGAATCGAGCGCGACGGTCGGACCGGGATTCGCGATCGGACGCCCGAGCGGCTGCGCGGAGTCGGCCTTCGGTTCGATGCGAAAGCCCATCTTGGCCGACCAGCGCTGCGCGGCCATGCGGATCACGTCGAACTCCGCCGGGCTGCGCGACGCCGGGTCGGCGAGCGCGACCATCACCGGCAGGATGAAGGCCGCGCGGCATGTCTTCGTGCTGCTCATCCGCATCGCGTCGTTGATCTCGAGGTCCTGGCAGTCGAGATCGCGCACGAGTTGTCCGAGCACGCAGTGGCGTTCCCAGAACGCCATCGGGACGGTCCAGCGCGCACGCTGCATCACGATCATCGCCTGCGCGTTGACCTCGAGCGCACGCTGCAAGGCCTCGGTTCGCGAGACGTAGACGCCCGGCGGCGCCTCGCCGTGCGCCTCCTTCGCGCCGACCGCGAACTCGGCGGAATCGATCGCGTCGGGCAGTTGCGAGACCAGCCATGCATAGCAGTCGCGCAACGCGACGGTCGCGTCGATGGTCGTCCAGAAGACCCGCGTGAATTCGGCGTTGACCGGCAGCGACGCGAACGCGTCGTCGCGGGCACGCTCCCAGAGCACCGGCAGCAGCACGCTGCGGATGCGCTCGGCGATGACATATTTGCGCTGCGGATGCAGCCTGGCCGTGACGCCCTCTTCCCCGCGCGCGCCGAGCGCCTCGAGGACGTCGACGATCTCGAGCAGGCTGTCGACGCTGCCGGGTTGCGACATGCCGGCGAGCCAGGCCTTCGCCCCGGCACCGTCCGCGATGCGGGGTTTCGCGTTGGCGGCCACGGACTCGCTACGGGTGAATCGAAGCATCGACTGACGAGTGAAACGAGAGGGAGGCGAGCATTCTGCACGCCCGACGCCCGGCGGGCGACGGCCGTTCGGCAGCCGTGACCGAGCGCCGATCCGACGAGTGTAGCGTCCGGGGCCCGTTCACACGGAAGCCGGATTAACCCTAGACGAGCACCCGCTCGATGCCGCCGTTGTTCGCGCGCCTCACGTAGTCCGGCATCCAGTTCTCGCCGAGCACGTGCTTCGCGATCTCGACCACGATGTAGTCGGCCTCGACCGTCGCATCCTCGCCGTACCGAGACAGGCCCTGAAGGCAGGACGGACACGAGGTCAGGACCTTGACCAGCGCGTCGCCGCCCGCACGCAGCTTGTCGGCGCCACGGCGCATCTCTTCTTCCTTGCGGAAGCGCACCTGGGTCGAGATGTCGGGGCGCGTGACCGCGAGCGTGCCCGACTCGCCGCAGCAACGGTCGTTCTTCTCGACCTTCCCGTTGAGGTCCGAGGCCATCAGCGTGTTGACGACCTTCAACGGGTCGTACTGCTTCATCGGCGTGTGGCAGGGGTCGTGATACATGTACTTCGTCCCGGTCACGCTCTCGAGCTTCACGCCCTTCTCCATCAGGAACTCGTGGATGTCGATGATCCGGCAGCCGGGGAAGATCTGCTCGAATTGATAGCCGGCCAACTGGTCGTAGCAGGTTCCGCAACTGACGACGACCGTCTTGATGTCGAGATAGTTGAGCGTGTTCGCGACGCGATGGAACAACACGCGGTTGTCGGTGATGATCTTTTCAGCCTTGTCGAAGTCGCCGTTGCCGCGTTGCGGGTAGCCGCAGCACAGGTAGCCCGGCGGCAACACGGTCTGCACGCCGACGTGCCACAGCATCGCCTGCGTCGCGAGGCCCACTTGCGAGAACAGCCGCTCCGACCCGCAACCCGGGAAATAGAAGACCGCCTCGCTGTCGGCGCCGGCCGTCTTCGGGTCGCGGATGATCGGCACGAACTTCGAGTCCTCGATGTCGAGCAGCGCGCGCGCGGACTTCTTCGGCAGGTTGCCCGGCATCTTCTTGTTGATGAAGTGGACGACTTGCTCGCGCACCGGCGTCTTGCCGTGCGTCGACGGCGGCTTCGCGGTCTGCGCGCGGCCCGCGGGCTTGAACAAGTCCACCGCGACGCGCTGGGCCTTGAAGCCCCAGTCCATCATCACCTTCCGCGTCGCGTTGATCGTGGTCGGATCGGTCGCGTTGAGGAAGAACATCGCCGCGGTCGTGCCCGCGTTGAATTTCTTCTGGCCCATCTTGCGCAACAGGTTGCGCATGTTCATCGACACGTCGCCGAAGTCGATGTCGACCGGGCACGGCGACAGGCACTTGTGGCAGACGGTGCAATGGGCGGCGACGTCGTCGAACTCCTCCCAGTGCTTGATCGACACGCCGCGACGCGTCTGTTCCTCGTACAGGAAGGCCTCGATCAACAACGAGGTCGCGAGAATCTTGTTGCGCGGCGAATAAAGCAGGTTCGCGCGCGGCACGTGGGTCGCGCAGACCGGCTTGCACTTGCCGCAGCGCAGGCAGTCCTTGATCGAGTCGGAAATCGCACCGATGTCCGACTGCTGCATGATCAGCGACTCCGCACCCATCAGGCCGAAACTCGGCGTGTACGCGTTGCGCAGATCGGCCGCGATCGTCGGCAAGGCCTGCAGCTTGCCGCGGTTGAAGTGGCCGTTCGGATCGACGCGCTCCTTGTACGCGCGGAAGTCCGCGGTCTCCTCGTCGGTCAGGTACTCGAGCTTGGTGATGCCGATGCCGTGCTCGCCCGAGATCACGCCGTCGAGCGAACGCGCGATGCGCATGATCCGCGCGACGACGCGATTCGCCGTCGTGAGCATCACGTAGTCGTCGGAGTTCACCGGGATGTTCGTGTGCACGTTGCCGTCGCCGGCATGCATGTGCAGCGCGACGAACACGCGGCCGCGCAGGATCTTCTTGTGGACGTCCTCGATGCCCGCGAGGATCGGCGCGAACTCCGCGCCGGTGAAGATCTGGCGCAGCGGCGCGCGAACTTCGCGCTTCCACGACACGCGGATCGTGCGGTCCTGCAGGAGGTGAAGGACCGAACGCCCATCACCACTGTCACCCCGGCGAAGGCCGGGGCCTAATTCGTCGGCCTCGGCAGAAGCGGGGAATTCGGTCCCGGCCCGCGTCGGGATGACGGCCGCTCCGATCCCCACCCCGGCAAGCGCGTCGCGCGCCTCGTCGACCGGAATGTCGAAGTGCGAGCGAAGATACGTCCAGCGTTCCTTCGCCTCGGCGATCAGCGCGCGCGACCGCTGGATCCGGTTGCCGAGGACCTCGGCACGCGGCAGGCGATCGATCTCGGCGTCGTCGGTCTTCCCGAGCGGAATCGACGGCACGTCGTTCGCGAAGAACCGGTCGAGCGCGTCGAGCATCGCGAGCTTGTTGTCGATCGACAATTCGATGTTGATGCGGTCGATCGCGTCGGTGTATTCGCCCATCCGCGGCAGCGGGATGACGACGTCCTCGTTGATCTTGAACGCGTTCGTGTGGCGCGAGATCGCGGCCGTGCGGGCGCGGTCGAGCCAGAACTTCTTGCGCGCGTCGGCCGACACGGCGACGAAGCCTTCCCCGGTGCGGCTGTTCGCGATGCGCACGACTTCGGACGTGGCGCGGGCGACCTCGTCGGCATCGTCGCCGACGATGTCGCCGAACAAGGCCATCTTCGGGAACGGCGAGGCCTCGGCGCCGCGCTTGGACTTCGTCGCGTAGCCGACCGCACGCAGATACCGTTCGTCGAGGTGCTCGAGACCGGCGAGGATCGCGCGGCCCGCCTTCGCCTCGGCGTCCATGAAGTCCTTGATCTCGACGATCGACGGGATCGCCTTCTGCGCCTGGCCGAAGAACTCGAGGCACACGGTGCGCGTGTGCTGCGGCATCTTGTGCAGCACCCAGCGCGCCGACGTGATGAGTCCGTCGCAGCCTTCCTTCTGCACGCCGGGAAGCCCCGCGAGGAACTTGTCGGTGACGTCCTTGCCGAGACCTTCCTTGCGGAAGCGCCGGCCTTCGATCGCGAGGGTCTCGGTCGACAGCAGCGTCTTGCCGTCGGGCGAGAAGCGTTTGAGCTGGAAGGTCGCGACCGCCGCGTCGTGGATCTTGCCGAGGTTGTGATCCATGCGCTCGACCTCGAGCCAGCGACCGTCGCAATCGACCATGCGCCACGACGCGAGATTGTCGAGCGCGGTGCCCCACAGCACGGCCTTCTTGCCGCCCGCGTTCATCGCGACGTTGCCTCCGATGCACGAGGCATCGGCCGACGTCGGATCGACCGCGAACACGAAGCCCGCGGCCTCGGCCGCCTCCGCGACGCGCTTCGTCACGACGCCCGCGCCGGTCCAGATCGTCGCGACCGCTTCGGTGTGACCCGGCAGCACGCGCATCTCGACCGCGCCGAGCGTCTCGAGCTTTTCCGTGTTGATGACGGCCGCGCGATTCGTCAGCGGGATCGCGCCGCCGGTGTAGCCCGTGCCGCCGCCCCGCGGGATGATCGTGAGGCCGAGCTCGATGCAGGTCGCGACGAGCGCGGCCATCTCGTCCTCCGTATCGGGCGTGAGCACGACGAACGGATACTCGACGCGCCAGTCGGTCGCATCGGTCACGTGCGAGACGCGCGAGAGTCCGTCGAACTTGATGTTGTCCTTCGCGGTCACCTGCGCCAGCTTCTTCGCCGCGAGGCGACGCAGGTCCCAGGTCTCGCGGAAATCGTCCTCGAAGGCCTGCACCGCGCGGCGCGCCGCGTCGAGCAGATGGCCGACCTTCTCGTCGCGATCGTTCGTGCCGTCCTTCGTGCGTCGCTTGTCGACTTCGCCGAGCCGGTGGTGCAATGCGCCGATCAGCGCCGCGCGTCGCTTCGGGTTGTCGAGCAGGTCGTCCTGCAGATACGGATTGCGCTGCACGACCCAGATGTCCCCGAGCACCTCATACAGCATGCGCGCCGAGCGGCCGGTCCGACGCTCGCCACGCAGGTCGCTGAGGTCGTCCCACGCATCCGGTCCGAGCAGGCGCGCGACGATCTCGCGATCCGAGAACGACGTGTAGTTGTACGGAATCTCGCGCAGACGCGACGGGGCGCCGCCCTCGACGAGCGAGGCGGCAGCGAGTTCCGGGACATGCGGTGCATTCATCAGAAACCGGTTCCGTCGAGCGACGGATGCGAGCGGTGCGGTGGCGCGATGTTTCGACGCGGGCGGCCATTATCCGTTGCGATCGAATTCCCTGCAGGCCGCCAAGCGCCTCAGAACATCCAGACCAGCCCCGCCGTCATCGTGATGTAGCGGAGGCACTTGCCGATCGCCATCCAGAACACGCAAGGCCAGAAGGGCAGTCGCAACCAGCCCGCGACCGCGCACAGCGGATCGCCGATCCCCGGCAGCCACGAGACGAGGCAACCGATCGGCCCCCAGCGCTCGAGCCAGTTCGCGGCGCGTTGATGCCACTTGCCGGGGGCCGGCTCGGCACCTTGGGCGGTGGCCGAGGCCGGAAGCGGCAAGCCCCGGTCGTCGAGCTGGAGCTTGCTCTGGAGCGCCCACTCCGCCCCGCGACCCATCCAGTAGTCGACGATGCCGCCGAGCGTGTTGCCGAGGGTCGCGACCGCCACCGTTTCCCAGAACAGGTCCGGCCGCAGCTTGACCATGCCATAGACGACGGGCTCCGAACCGAGCGGCAACAGCGTCGCCGAGATGAAGCTGACGACGAACACACTGCTCAAACCGAAGTGCGGAAGCGACAACAGGGTCAGGAGTTGGTCGATCCACGAGTCGAGCATCGACGCATTGTAGGGTCGCGGTCGCGACCGATCGGCTAGAGTCGCGGGCTGCCCGATCTCGGACCGGCGCTCAATTCTCCTTCGGCCCATGTCCCACGACTACCTCAAGCGCATCCTCAACGCGCGCGTCTACGACGTGGCGCGCGAGACCGAACTCGAGGTTGCGCCCGCGCTCTCGCAGCGTCTCGGCAACACCGTGCTGCTCAAGCGCGAGGACAACCAGCCGGTGTTCAGCTTCAAGCTGCGCGGCGCGTACAACAAGATGGCCCACCTGTCGGCCGCGGATCTCGCCCGCGGCGTGATCGCGGCGTCGGCCGGCAACCACGCACAGGGCGTCGCGCTCGCCGCGCAACGCCTCGGCTGCCGCGCGGTCATCGTGATGCCGACGACGACGCCGCAGATGAAGGTCGATGCCGTGGCCGCGCGCGGCGCGGAGGTCGTGCTCGCCGGCGAGAGCTATTCGGACGCGTACGAACACGCGCTCGTCCTGCAGAAGCGCGACAAGCTCACGTTCGTGCACCCATTCGACGACCCCGACGTGATCGCAGGTCAGGGCACGATCGGCATGGAGATCCTGCGCCAGCATCAGTCGCTGCACAGCGACCGCCCGATCCACGCGATCTTCGTCGCGATCGGCGGCGGCGGCCTGATCTCGGGCGTGGCCGCGTACGTCAAGGCGGTGCGGCCCGACATCCGGATCATCGGCGTGCAGACCGAGGACTCGGACGCGATGGCGCAATCGGTGGCGGCGAAGCGTCGCGTCGTCCTCGCCAACGTCGGCCTGTTCTCGGACGGCACCGCGGTCAAGCAGGTCGGCGTCGAGACCTTTCGACTCGTGCGCAAGTACGTCGACGAGATCATCACGGTCGACACCGACGCGACCTGTGCGGCGATCAAGGACGTGTTCGTCGAGACGCGATCGATCCTCGAGCCCGCGGGCGCGCTCGCGATCGCGGGACTGAAGGCCTATGCGCAACGCGAGCGACTCGTCGGCGAGACGCTCGTCGCGATCGCCTGTGGCGCGAACATGAACTTCGACCGCCTGCGCTTCGTCGCGGAGCGCGCGGAGGTCGGCGAGGCGCGCGAGGCCGTGTTCGCCGTCACGATCCCCGAGGCGCCCGGCAGCTTCCGGCGTCTGTGCGCGCTGATCGGCGAACACGACGTGACCGAATTCAACTACCGCATCGCGGACGAGCGCCGGGCCCATGTCTTCGTCGGCATCGCGATCAAGACGCGCGACGAGAGCGCGCGTCTCGCGACCGCGTTCACGAAGAAAGGCTTCGAGACGCTCGACCTCACGCACGACGAACTCGCGAAGACCCACCTGCGCCACATGATCGGTGGCCATTCGACGCTCGCCGCCGACGAGCGGCTGTTCCGTTTCGTCTTCCCCGAGCGACCCGGCGCGTTGATGCGCTTCCTGTCGACGATGAGCCCGAGCTGGAACATCAGCCTGTTCCACTATCGCAACCAGGGCGCCGACTACGGGCGCATCCTCGTCGGACTGCAAGTGCCCGCGAACGAACACCGCGCGTTCACGGCCTTCCTCAAGACGCTGGGCTATCCATACGAGGATGAGACGGACAATCCGGCGTACCGCTTGTTTCTGGGTTCACGTAGGTTGAGGTAAGCGAAGCGCACCTCAACGTATTCGACTCGGGTGGCGAGTGACGAGTCAGCAACAGCGCTGTGGCTCACGTGTCGAACGCCACCCGAGTCGCAGACGTTGAGGTGCGCTTCGCTTACCTCAACCTACGTCAACCCACGCGTCAACTCGACTTCAGCTCAACGCCTTCACCAGGAACGGCAGGCTCACGTCCATCCGATAGTCGATGTCGGAATGCGTGTCGTCGAATTCCTCGTAGACGTGCTTGACGCCCAGCGCGTGCAGACGTTTCGAGAGGATGCGGGACCCGTAGTGGATGTGGTACTGGTCGGCCCAGCCGCAGTCGATGAAGATGCCGCGCAGCGATTTCAATGCGGCGACGTGGCGCGCGACCATGTTGATCGGATCGTGCGCCTGCCATTTCTTCCAGCGGGCTTCGAGGAGTTCGCCGGTCTCGAGATCGAAGGGCACGCGAAAGCCGTTCGGCGCCGACGGGTCGGGATCGTAGGTCGCGGCCATGCACAGGTTCATCACCGTGTGTCCGTCCGGGCCCGCGAGTTTCTTCTTCTTCCACAAGTCCGCGAGGAAGGCCGCGATGCGGCCGTCGTCGAGTCCTTCGCCGGTCGCCTTCGCGCGCGCGACCACGTCGATCGGTCCGACCACGCGCTTCGGCTTCGCGAACTTCGCGAGCGCATCGAGCGTGTTCGGCCAGTCCGAGCGATAGACGAAGTCGAAATAGGCGTCGCCCGAGTGATCGGCGACCGCGCCCCAGGTCTTCGCGTACTTCATGCCGTGCACGATCGCGCCGTAGCCGCCCGAGCTCTTGCCGAAGCAGCCGCGATGTTCGCGGGACGCCAGCGTGCGGAAGTTCGCGTCGACGAACGGCACGATCTCGCGCGTGAGGTAGTCGGCGTAGTCGCCGATCGCCGACGAGTTGACGTACTGGTTGCCGCCGAGCGCGGTGAAGCAGTCGGGAAAGACGATGATCGCCGGCGCCATCTTCTTCTCGTGCACGAGGCGCGCGGCGCGCTCCGGCAGGTTCTCGCCGAACGCCTTCCAGTTCGTGTGCGACGGTCCCGCGCCCATGAAGCCGGTGAGGTCGACGAGGACCGGATACCGCTGCTCCGCCGCGCGACGGTCGTCGTATTGCGGCGGCAGCCACACGTGCAGCGCCCGCACATGCGGGTCGCCGAGCGCGTTGCCTTTCAGGACGGTCGACTCGTGCTCGAGCACAACGACGCGCCCCGGCGGGCCTTTCGGACGTTTGATGGGCATCGCCGTTTCCTCCGAAATGTCGATCGGGTCGTGACGTCGCCGTCAGCCCGGGGCGGGCAGCAGTTCGCGGCGCGCCTGCACGGCGACGGTCCACGCGCCGGTCATCGCGAGAACGCCCATCACCGAAGCGACCAGCAGGTCGGGCCACGCATCGCCTGTCCCGAACACGCCGGCTGCGGCGAGAAGCACCGCGACGTTGCCGAATGCGTCGTTGCGCGAGCAGATCCAGACCGAACGCATGTTCGAATCGCCGCCGCGAAATCGATAAAGCATCATCGCCACCGCGCTGTTGGCGACCAGCGCCAGCACGCCGACGGCGCCCATCGTCAAGGTCTCGGGCGGCACGCCCTCACGCCATGCCGACACGGCACGCGCCATCACGAACACGCCGAACCCGGCCATGCACGCCGCCTTCAGCAAGGACGCACGCGCCCGCGTGGCGAGCGTCATCGCCAGCACCGCGAGCGACAGCGCGTAGTTCAACGCATCGCCGGCGAAGTCGATGGAGTCGGCCAGCAGCGAGACGGAACCCGATCTCCAGGAGGCGCCGACCTCGACCACGAACATCAGCGCGTTCACCGCGAGCGCGATCCACAACGCCTTCCGGAAGCGCGGATCGATCACCGGCGCCGTGTTCGAACTGGAGCAGCAGTGCGCTGACATCGGGGACGAGAAGTCGAATCGTTGGGGTGTTCTTCCTTTGTACCACCAGCCGCGCCCGGCCCGCTCAGCGCGCCGCGTTCGACTTGTTCTTGTCCTTGAGCTTCGCGATCAGTCCGTCGACGCCGCCGGCGTTGATCTCGGAGGCGAACGTGTTGCGGTAGTTGTCGACGAGCCAGATGCCGGAGATGTTGACGTCGTAGATCTTCCACACGGAGTCGGCGTTCTCCAGACGGAAGTTCATCGGGATCGTGTCGCCGTTGCCGCGGATCTCCGTGCGCACGACGACCTCCTTGCCGCCCGCGTCCCGCAGGGGCTTGACCTCGAGCGTGCGATCGGTGCCCTGCGCGAGCGCGCCGGAATACACGCGCACGAGCAGGATCTTGAATTCGTCCTGCAGACGTCCTTGCTGGTCGGGCGTCGCCTTGGCCCACGCGGGACCGACCGCGGACGCCGTCATGCGCGCGAAGTCGAACGACGGCAACACCTTCGCATCGACGAGCGCGACGACCTTGCGCACGTCTCCCGACTGGATCGACTTGTCGGCGCGCACTGCGTCGAGCACGTCGCTCGAAACGCGCTTGACGAGGGCGTCGGGGGCTTCGGCCTGGGCGCGAACCGGCAAGGGCGCGATGAAGGCGACGGCGAGGGCGGCGATCGAAAGCAGGCGAGCGACCATGTGGGTCTCCGAAAGAGCCACAGGGACGGCGGCTGGTCACGATGGACTCCCGCCGGCCGCACGCGTTCAACGCGATGTTGATTCAGATCGTTACGGCGCCGCGCGGCGGCGCTAGGCTGATGCATGCGCGATGCACGGACGACGACGTGACGGCGCCCACCCTCGTACAGGATGTCCATGCAGACCGAACATGCCGCCGACGCCGCTTCGCCTCCACCGGGGCCCCCGACGACTCTTGCGAAGTTCGGACGCGTCGGCATCGCCGTCGAATACACCTGTCCGATGCACCCGCAGATTCGTCGTGCGGGGCCGGGGGCGTGCCCGCTGTGCGGCATGGCGCTGGAACCGGTGATGGCGTCCGCCGAGGCCGGCGAGAGCCCGGAGTTGCGCGACATGACTCGCCGCTTCTGGGTCGGTCTCGCGTTGGCCGCGCCGGTGCTGGTCCTCGAGATGGGCGGCCACGTGCTCGATCTGGGACGCCTTATCAGTGGGCGCGCATCCGGCTGGGTCCAACTCGTGCTCGCGACGCCGGTCGTCCTCTGGGCGGGCTGGCCCTTCTTCGTCAGGGGCTGGGAGTCCGTGACGCATCGCAGCCTGAACATGTTCTCGCTGATCGCGCTGGGGACCGGAGCCGCGTGGCTCTACAGCATCGTCGGCACGCTCGCGCCGCAGTGGTTCCCCGCCGAGTTCCGGATGGCCGACGGCGCGGTTTCCGTCTACTTCGAGGCCGCTGCCGTCATCACGGTGCTCGTGCTGCTCGGCCAGGTGCTGGAGTTGCGCGCGCGTGAAAAGACGTCGGGGGCGATCCGGGCGCTGCTGGACCTCGCGCCGAAGACGGCGCTCAGGGTCCGGGCCGACGCGCCCGACGAGAACGTGTCGCTCGACGCCGTCGTCGTCGGCGATTCGCTCCGGGTCCGCCCGGGCGAGAAAGTGCCCGTCGACGGTACGCTGACCGACGGCGGCGGAACCGTCGACGAAGCGATGGTGACGGGCGAACCGATGCCCGTCGTCAAGACGATCGGCTCGGGCGTCACCGCGGGCACGGTCAACCAGACCGGCAGCTTCGTGATGCGCGCAGAAAAGATCGGCGCCGATACGCTGCTGGCCCAGATCGTCCAGATGGTCGCGACGGCGCAACGCAGCCGCGCTCCCATCCAGCGCATGGCGGACCGGGTCGCCGGATGGTTCGTGCCGGCGGTGATCGGCATCGCCGCGCTCGCCTTCGTCGGCTGGTGGGCCTTCGGGCCGAGTCCCGCCTTCTCCTACGCGTTCATCTCGGCCGTCGCCGTCCTGATCATCGCCTGCCCCTGCGCGCTCGGTCTGGCCACGCCGATGTCGATCATGGTGGGCGTCGGCCGTGGCGCTCAGCTCGGTGTGCTCATCCGCGATGCCGAAGCACTGGAGCGCATGGAGAAGGTCGACACGCTGGTCGTCGACAAGACCGGAACCCTCACCGAAGGCAGGCCCCGGCTCACGACGCTGCAACCGGCCGAGGGCTTCGAGGTCGACGAACTGCTTCGGAAGCTGGCGAGTGTCGAACGCGCCAGCGAACACCCGCTGGCCGCGGCGATCGTCGCGGATGCGACGGAACGCAAGCTCGCCTTGTCGCCTGTCGAGGACTTCGACTCGCCGGTCGGAAGAGGGGTCGTGGGCACCGTCGATGGCGCGAGAGTCGTCTGCGGGAGCGCGCGATTTCTCGAAGAGGAAGGCATCGACGTCGGCCCGTTGCAAGCGCTCGCCGAGGCGGTGCGCGTCGGGGCAGGGACCGTCGTCTTCGTGGGGCTCGACGGTCGGCTCGCGGGCTTCGTCGGGATCACCGACCCCATCAAGGCGACGACCGCGGCAGCCCTCGCGGAATTGCGGAAGGCCGACATCCGCATCGTGATGCTGACGGGCGACGGCAAGACGACCGCGGCGGCCGTCGGTCGCGAACTCGGGATCGACGAGGTCATCGCGGACGTGCTGCCGAAGGACAAGGTGGCCGCCGTGCAGCGGCTTCAGGGCGAAGGCCGGGTCGTCGCGATGGCCGGTGACGGCGTCAACGACGCGCCGGCGCTCGCCGCCGCCGATGTCGGCATCGCGATGGGCACGGGGACCGACGTCGCGATGGAGAGTGCCGGCATCACGTTGCTGAAAGGCGATCTCATCGGCATCGTGCGCGCGCGTCGCCTGTCGCACGCGACGATGCGGAACATCCGGATGAACCTCTGGTTCGCCTTCGTCTACAACGCCGCGGGAATCCCGGTGGCGGCCGGCCTGCTCTATCCGTTCTTCGGCATCCTGCTGTCGCCCGTCATCGCGGCAGCGGCCATGTCCCTGTCGTCGGTGAGCGTCATCGCGAATTCGTTGCGCTTGCGCAGGACCGGCGTCGGAGGCTGAGTCGTCGACGCGCCCAAGGAGCCTCGAGCGGAGGCGCTCCGCGCCGTCTTAATGGACGAGCGTGAGGACGAGGCCGGCCAACCCCGACGCGACGACCACGGGGATGACCCCGATGTGGAAGCGGAAGAGCGCCATCGCGGAGGCCGCGCCGATCAGCAGCGACGGCCACTCGAAGCGGCCCGCCAGACCGGAGGGCCAGAGGACGTGATACGCGAAGAAGACGGCGAGGTTGACGATGACGCCGACCACCGCCGCGGTGATGGCTGTCAACGGCGCCGTGAACTTCAGGTTTCCATGGGTCGACTCGATGACGGGTCCGCCGAGGAAGATGAACAAGAACGACGGCAGGAAGGTGAAGAAGGTCACGACCCCCGCGGCAGCCGCGCCCGCGGCGAACAACGCGTCCGGACCGAAGACGGCCTTCGACCAGGCGCCCACGAAGCCGACGAAGGCCACGACCATGATGAGCGGCCCCGGCGTCGTCTCGCCGAGCGCCAGGCCGTCGATCATCTGCGGCGCCGTCAGCCAACCGTGTTCGACGACAGCGCCCTGGAACACGTACGGCAGTACGGCGTAGGCGCCACCGAAGGTGAGGAAGGCCGCTTTCGTGAAGAACCAGCCCATCCGGGTCAGGACCGCGTCCGGCCCATAGGCGGTGGCGAGCAGCGCCATCGGCAGTGCCCAGAGCATGACGGCCACGACCAGCACCCCGGCGAAGCGTGCCCACGTGAAGCGCGCGTGCGCCGGCGTCGGCGTGTGGTCATCGATCACCGCGGCGCCCCGGCTCTCGCCGGCCTTCCCGTGACCGCCGCCCGTCGCGAACGTGTCGGGCGCGACGCGTCCGACGAAGTAGCCGATGGCGCCGGCCACCAGCACGATCAGCGGGAACGGCAGGCCGAGCGCGAAGATGGCGACGAAGGCCGCTGCCGCGATGGCCCACAGCCAGCGGTTCTTCAGGGCCCTGGACCCGATGCGATACGCGGCGAAGATCACGATCGCCGTCACGGCGGGCTTGATGCCGTGGAAGATGCCCGCGATCGCCGGGACGGTCCCGAACGCCATGTAGACCCAGGACAGGCCGATCAGGATGAACAGCGACGGCAGGACGAACAGTCCGCCTGCGGCGATACCGCCCCAGGTGCGATGCATGAGCCAACCGATGTAGGTCGCCAACTGCTGCGCTTCGGGACCCGGCAGGACCATGCAGTAGTTGAGCGCGTGCAGGAAGCGCTGCTCGGAGATCCAGCGCTTGCGAACGACCAGCTCCTCGTGCATCAGCGCGATCTGTCCGGCAGGCCCGCCGAAACTCACGAAGCCGAGCTTGAGCCAATAGCCGAGCGCTTCGCCGAAGCGCGGCGCCCGTGGCGCTTCGATCGCCGTCATCGCTCGGCCGCCGCCACCGCGTGTCGAACAAGGAAAGGATGATCGACGAGTCTTCGGGTCATGCGAACAAGCATCGCATGCGGTGATCGTCGCGGCAGCGTCGGTCCGACCATGAACGGGTGTGGTTCACTTCGATGATGCATCCGAAGCCGGCCGTCCCTGCACTCCTCGCAGCGCTGCTGTTCGGCGCGAGCACGCCGCTGGCCAAGCGCCTGGGCGTCGAGGTCGAACCGCTCCTGCTCGCGGGTCTCCTGTATGCAGGCAGTGGCCTCGGTCTGGCGATCGCGCTCGGGCTCCGCCTGCGCACGAGACCCGAAGCCGGTTCGACGCGGCTGCGCATCCCGCTTCGCGATCTGCCCTGGTTGGCGGCCGCCGTCGTGGCCGGCGGCATCATCGGACCGGTGCTGTTGATGAGCGGTCTTCAGTCGACCGACGGCGCGTCCGCTTCGCTGTTGCTCAACGTCGAAGCCGTGCTCACGGCCCTCATCGCGTGGGTCGTGTTCAAGGAGAACGCCGACGGCCACGTCGTGGCAGGCATGGCGGCCATCGTGGCCGGCGGCATCCTGCTGGCCTGGCAGCCCGGCGCGGGACACGTCTCGACGGGCTCCGTCCTGATCGCCGCGGCCTGCCTGGCCTGGGCCGTCGACAACAACCTGACCCGCAAGGTCTCGGCCAACGACGCGATGCTGCTCGCGTGCATCAAAGGCTTGGTCGCCGGCGCATGCAACACGACGCTGGCGCTGGCCGGCGGCGCCGCACTCCCGTCGCTCGGTGCGCTCGCGGCGATCCTCGCGGTCGGCTTCGCGGGCTACGGACTGAGCCTCGTCCTCTTCGTCGTGGCGTTGCGCACGCTGGGGACGGCACGCACCGGCGCCTACTTCTCGGTGGCTCCGCTGTTCGGCGTGCTGATCGCGTTCGCGATCTGGCCCGAAGTGCCGCCGTGGACTTTCTGGGCTGCGGCCGGGCTGATGGGCGTCGGCGTCTGGCTCCACCTGCGCGAACGTCACGGCCACCTCCACGAGCACGAACCGATGGAACACGAACACGTTCACGTCCACGACGAGCATCACCGCCACGACCACGACACGCCGTCCGTCGACGAGCCCCACAGCCACGTCCATCGGCACGGGCCGCTGACCCATCGACACGTCCACTATCCCGACATCCATCATCGCCACACGCATTGACGCGAGCGCGGTGCGCGCGTCGAGGCGTGCGGCGATCAAGCGATCGAAAACAAAAGGGCGACCGCAGTCGCCCTCTCGAACCGTCGGGACGCCGCTTACTTCGCGGCGGCCGTGATGTAGCGCACTGCCGACTTCACATCGTCGTCCGACGCGCTCGATCCACCCTTCGGCGGCATCACGCCGCCCTTGCCCTGATAACCGTGGATCGCGTGGTCGTACAGCGTGTCCAGGCCTTCGGCGATCCGCGGTGCCCACGCGGCCTTGTCGCCGAACTTCGGCGCGCCCGCGACGCCGCTCGCGTGACAGGCCATGCACACCGTGTCGTAGACCTTCTTGCCCGCGTCGTCGCCCGCCGACGCGGTCGCGGTCGAAGCAGCCGGTGCGGGTCCCGCGGCCTGGCCTGCGTTGATCGCGGCGATCGCCTTGACGGCGTTCGCATCCGCCTGCGGCGCGACCGGCTCGGACGGGGCGGCCGGAGCCGCGGCCTTTGCCGGAGCGGCGGGCTCGGCGAACTTCGCGCCCGACGCGTTCGCCATGTAGACGACCGCGCGTTGCACTTCGACGTCGTCGAGGTCGGTGTTGCCGCCCTTCGCCGGCATCGCGCCGGATGCGCCGGTATAGCCCTTGATCGCGTGGTCGAACAACGTCGGCGCACCCTCGGCGATGCGCGGCGCCCAGGCCCCCTTGTCGCCGATCTTCGGCGCGCCCGCGACGCCGGCCGTGTGGCAGGTCGTGCAGACAGCCTTGAAGACATCCTCGCCGCTCTTGAGCGTGCGGGGCGCGTTCGCGTCGACGAGTTCGAACTTCGCCACCGGCGCGGTCCGTTCCGAGATGGCCTCGGGCGTCATGCCGCTGCCCCCCGCACCCGTCTTGCGTTCCGACGTGACGAAGCTCACGAGCAGCACGATGACCACGATCGGCACGATGAACGCCGCGAGGACCGTGACGATCAACTGCTTCGGTGTCTTGATCAGGGAATCGTGCTGGTCGCTCATCGTGGACTCTGCAACAGGGGGAGTGATTGCGGCGAACGCAAAGCGCGCGATTATACAGTCGGCCCCCTCGGCCACGTGGACGCTCCCAGGCAAACACGCTATCCTCGCGCCTCGCGACGACCGCGGTTCCTCACGTCGCGATTCACTCAGGCGCCCGTAGCTCAGGGGATAGAGTATTGGCCTCCGAAGCCAAGGGTCGCGCGTTCGATTCGCGCCGGGCGCACCAAATTCCTCATCTTTCGTCGTCCAGGGCCGCGTTCGGTGTCGGCGCCCGTCCGGCCGATGCGGCGTCAGTCTCGGTCGAGGTCCTCGAGCAGTTTCTTCAGCGACGCGAGATCCTTCTCGATGGCTTCGGCGTCCCGCGCGAAGTCCGCATCGCTCATCTCCGGCTGTCGAAAGAGCACCAGCTCGACCTCGGTGCCGCTGCCGTTGGCGATCATGCGAAGCGGGATATAGACCTCGGGCTTGCCCGCGACCTGCACCCGATGGTCGAGCACGCCGTACGGGTTGCGATCGGTGAAGCGCAGCTTCGCCTCGCCGGCCGGCGTGTCGGCCACCCATCCGTCGTCCGTCCGGTGCAGGGACTTCGACAGGCCGGCGGCCCATCGGGGAAAGTTCTCGGGCTCGTGCGCGAAGGCATAGGCCGCGTCGAAGGGCTTGTCGATCGTCTCGTGCAGGATGCGAACTCGATGCGTGCTCATCCACTGTCCTTTCTGGTTTGTTCGCGCCGCGCACCATCGAGCCTTCGAGGGATCGCGTCGGTGCGGCCCTCAGCGCGAGATGTTGACGCCGAATCCGAAGGTCAACGGCAGGACCAGGATGTCGAGCGCGAAACTGAACGGCAGGTCGAGCCACGGGTACGGTGGCGGATCCACGCGGAAGGACCGCGGCGGGATGGGCAGTCCCGCGATCGCCAGGAAGTCGAGTCTCGTGCCGCTGAACATGCGTGCCGAGCGGTCGTCGACCGACTGGATCGTCGCGACGGTCGCGCACCCGGCCTGCAGCGCGATGGACAACAGCAACGCGGATCTGTTCAATCTCCGCCTCTTCACGCTCGGCCCTCTCCGGCAACGATGCCCATGCGCAGACGCGACTCCGACGCTCCTCGATCGTGCATGACGACGCGGCGATGAACCTCGACGCCTATCTGTCCCGCATCGATTATCGCGGTTCCGTTGCCGTCGACGCGACGACGCTCGACGCGCTGCATCGCGCGCACCTGCTCGCCGTGCCGTTCGAGAACCTCGACATCCACTGGGGTCGTCCGATCACGCTCGACGACACGCGCCATTACGCGAAGATCGTCGGCGAGCGCCGCGGCGGCTTCTGCTACGAGCAGAACGCCTTGTTCGCGTGGGCGCTGCGCAAGATCGGCTTTCGCGTCGCGCTGCTGTCCGCCGCGGTCCGCGGCGAGTCCGGCTGGACGCGGCCCGCGGCTCATGTCCTGCTGCGCGTCGATCTCGAAGAGCCGTGGATCGCGGACGTCGGCTTCGGCGACAACTTCCGCGCACCGAAGCGCCTCGTCGACGGGCTCGTGCAGGACGAGGCGCCCCGCGCCTATCGCTTCGATCGCAGCGAGCCGGCCGACGAGGCCGACGGCCCGATGTGGACGATGTCGACGCGCGGCTTCGACGGTCACTGGGCGCCGAGCTATCGCTTCGCCGACGTGCCGCGCGCGATCGATCACTTCGCGGCGATGTGCGCGTATCAGCAGACCGCGCCGACGTCGCTCTTCGTGCAGAAGCGGATATGCTCGCAGGCCACGTCGACCGGTCGCCTGTCGCTGTCGAACGACGAGTGGATCGTCTCGGGTCTCCAGGGCTCGCGCGACGTCATGAAGGTCGACGACGAGACGTGGACGCGACTGCTCGCCGAGCACTTCGGCATCAGGAGACCGAATTCATGAACGACTTCGAGACGCAGGACGTCGTGTACGTCGAACGCGAGGGCATCGCGACGCTCACGCTCAATCGGCCCGACCGGCTCAACGCGTTCTCGTCGGCGATGTTCGACGGCATGATCGACGCGCTCGTGCGCGTCGAGGCCGCGGCCGCCGCGGGACGCGTGCGCGTGCTCGTGATCACCGGCGCGGGGCGGGGCTTCTGCGCCGGCGCCGACCTGTCGGCGATCGCGCCCGAGGGCATCGGCTCGCTCGACCTCGGCGAGATGCTCGAGTCGACGTACAACCCCTTCATCCGGCAACTCCGTGCGCTGCCGGTCCCGATCGTGTGCGCGGTCAACGGCGTCGCGGCCGGCGCCGGCGCGAGCCTCGCGTTCGCGGGCGACATCGTGGTCGCGACGCGCTCCGCGAGCTTCGTGCTCGCGTTCGCGCGCATCGGTCTCGTGCCCGACGCGGGGTCGACGTTCTTCCTGCCGCGCCTGATCGGTCGGGCGCGCGCGGCCGGGCTCGCGATGCTCGGCGAAAAAGTCGACGCGGAGACCGCGGAGCGCTGGGGCCTGATCTGGCAATGCGTCGCCGACGACGCGTTCGCGGCGAGCGTCGATGCGCTCGCGCAAAGGCTCGCCGTCGCGCCGACGCGCGCGCTCGTCGCGACGCGGACCCTGCTCGATTCGTCCGACGACAGCACGCTCGCCGAACAACTCGCGAGCGAACGCGCGGCGCAATCGACGATGGGCTTCGGCGCGGACTTCAAGGAAGGCGTGACCGCGTTTCGCGAGAAGCGGGCCGCGGCGTTCAAGGGCGCGTAGGTCTAGGCGCCGCGCGCGTGCCGGGTCTTGACGATTCGCGCATCCGGCCAGGCCGACTCGAGATGCGCGATCGCGCGCTCGGGCTCCGTCTCCCCGCAGAGGAACAGGTCGATCGCTGCGAAGCCGTGTTCCGGCCAGGTGTGGATCGTCAGATGCGATTCCGCGAGCACGACGACCCCGGTGACGCCGGCCCCGTCGCCGAAGCGATGGACGTGCGACGACAGGACGTGCGCGCCGGCCGCGCGCGCCGCGTCGCGCAACAACGCTTCGATCGTCGGCGCGTCGCGCAGCAGGAGCGCGTCGACCCCGTAGCAGTCCACGAGCCAGTGCGTGCCGCGCGGCGCGAAGCGCGGGACCGGGACGGCACTCATTTGTGGCCTCCCGACGACGAGCTGCCGCCGCCGTAGTAGCCGCCGTGGTAGCCACCGCCGGAGCCGGAGCCCACGCTGCGCGCGAACATCGACCAGTTCGCGAGCGAGGTCACCGCGACGACGATCAACGAGTAGACGATGAACTTACCCACGACGGGTCCTCACGGCATCTTGCGGTCGAGGAGATAGGCCGGGAACCAGATGCCGAGCGCCGCGAACAGCGACGTCGCGAGCGGCATGGTGCTGCCGCTGAGTACCGGAATGAAGTTCAGTGCGATCAGCAGGAAGATCAGCCACTTCGCCGCGCGCTGGTAGCCACGCGGCTCGATGGTCGGCGCCTTCGCGAGCGCCGCCGCGTCGGCGGACTTGCCGAACCACAGCGCGATGTCGCGCGGCGCGACCGGCGTCGAGCGCGACCACGTCAGCTCGTGATCGTTCGCCTCGGCCGCGAGCTTCGCGTTGCCGCTCTGGAACTCGGTGATCTCGTTGACGTCGCCGACCGCGACGCGCCAGTTGAACGCGCCGGCCGCGTAGCGCACGACCGCGCGATAGTCGTAGAGCACCTTGTACTGCACGCCGCCGAGGACGGCACCTTCGCCGCTGGTCCAGAACGGCCAGTCGTCGAGCACGTCGGCGCGTTCCCAGCCCTCGTCCGTCTCGACCAGCCAGACGAAGCCCTTCTGCGGCGCGTACAGCAGGTACTCGGTCCACTCGTCGGCCTCGTCGCTGATCTCCGCGCGACGCATCACGCCGATGATCGTGTACTGGACCGCGGCGATCGTGCCGGTCGCACCGAGCGGCAACGTGGTGCGGACTGCGTCGACCCGACGTGCCGCATCGAGCACTTCGGCGACCGGACCCGCCGTGTCGACCGCCGCGTGGCAGGTCGGACACAACAGGTGCGTCGTCGCGCCCGGCACGATCGTGATCGCCGCGCCGCAGGACGGACAGGCGAGATTCGTGACCTTGCCTTTCACGCGGCCTGCGGTGTCGGTGATCGTCGACGGATCGCGCAACAGTTGCGGCCGCAGCGCATCGAGCGCGACCGCGCGACCGCGGTACACGACCGGGACGCGCGCCGGCGGGGCAGCCGGAACCGCGGGACGCTCGGTTCGCGACGCGTAATCGGCCGGAACGCCCTGGCCGGGCGCCGCGACGATCCGTTCGACGGACTGGAGGGCGGCGCGCGCGCCGTCGGTCGACGCGACCGGCACGCCGGCCTGGTCGTTCGTGTAGTCGAGCGTGACGAATTCGCCGCCGCGACGGAAGTCCGCGACGTGCGTCTCGTAGCCCGCGCCGACCGCGAACGGCAACTCGCCCTGGCCGCCGGTGCAGCGCGCGCTGCGCACGTCGCCGGCGATGAAGCGTGCACGACTGCCGTCCGGCGCGCGGCCCAGATCGAGGGGCGTGCCCGGCGCCAACGCCTCGAACGCCGGCAACGTCACGCCGCCGAGCGCGGCCGGATCGACTTCGCGCGTGAACGTGTACTGACCCGACGCATCGGACAACCACGCGCCCTGGCCGGCGTCGTCGAGCACGTACCACTCGTTCCAGAAACCCGCGTCGTACTTGAGCTGGATGCGGCCGACGACGAGGAAGCTCTTCGCATCGATCGATCCCGACGTGTTGATCTGGATCGGCGAGTAGTCCTCGATGACGTCGGACATGCGGCCGATGTCGCGGACCGTGTCGGCGTCCTTGATCAGCGTCGACTTGCACCAGTCGCACACCGCCATGACCGAGGCCGCCGAACGGAACGGGACGGGGGCGCCGCAGGTGGGGCAGAGGACTTGCTGCATGTCAGTACATCACGCGCACTACACCGTCATTCCCGCGTTGGCGGGAATCCAGTGACGTTGAGTGAGCGATGAACGACGCTGGGTTCCCGCCTGCGCGGGAACGACGAAGAGTGTGCAACTCCACGAGACGTGATCAGCCCACCAGCCGCTTGATCACCTCGGCCTTCGCGGTGTCGAAATCGGCCTGCGAGATGAGCCCCTTGTCGAGCAGCCCCTTCAGCTTCTCGAGCCGCGCCTCGGGGGCTTCGTCCGCCGTCGCGCCGACGGTCTGCTGCTGGACCGCGCCGCCATTGGCGTTCGCGATGCCTTGTCCGAGCGACTGCGCCATCTGCTGGCCGATCGCCATCCCCGACGCGAGGCCCGCGCCGATGCCCGCGATGCCGCCTTCGTTCTGCGCGGCGAGCGGGATCGCGTTCGCGGTCTGGTACTGCGTGTACTTGTTGAGGTCGCCGGCCATCCCCATCGCGATGCGCTTGTCGAGCGCGGCCTGCAGTTCTTCGGGCAACGACACCGACGCGACGTTGAACTCGTCGAGGCCGAGCCCGTACTTCGCGAGCGCGGCCGCGAGATCGCCCTTGACCTGGCTCGCCATCAGCGTCTGGTTCGCCGCCATGTCGAGGAAGTTGACCTTCGACGCGCCGATCGAGTTGGCCATCGTCGCGAGGATGATCCCGCGCAGTTGTTCCTCGACGTCGTCGCGCGTGTATTGCTCGCGCGTTCCCGACAGCTCGGTGTGGAACAGCTTCGCGTCGGCAATGCGATACGAGTACAGGCCGAAGGCGCGCAGGCGGACCATGCCGAAGTCGGCGTCGCGGATCGTGATCGGCTGCTGCGTGCCCCAGCGACGTCCGGTCTGGATGCGCGTCGAGAAGAAGTAGACGTCGGACTTGAAGGGCGACTGGAAGAGCTTGTCCCAGTTCTTCAGATACGTGAGGACCGGCAGCGTCTGCGTCGTGAGCTTGTACGTGCCCGGCCCGAACACGTCGGCGACCTGACCCTCGTTCACGAAGACCGCGACCTGCGACTCGCGGACGACGAGCGTGCCGCCGTTCTGGATCTCCATCCCGTCCATCGGATAACGCCACGACAGCACGCCCTCGGTGTCCTCCGTCCACTGGAGGATGTCGATGAACTGTTTCTTGATGAACGAGGCGAGACTCATGGCGTGCTCCTGAAAAGGAAGAGGGCGCGATCATCGACGCACCGGTCGCGGCGCGACGACGGCACTGCGACGGGACGACGGAAGACGCGCATGGACCGCAAGGACGTGCGACGGGTCGCCGGACTCAGGACAGGCACGCCGCGTTGATGATGCCCGCGACGAGTGCGACGGCGCCGACGAAGCCGCCGACCGCGACGTTGCCGCCTTCGAGCTGGCTGCGCAGCGTCTGCATCAGTCGGCTCAACAGCACGTAGACGACGATCTGAACGAGCATCGCGACGAGGGCCCACGTCACGACCTCCATCAACGTCGCGTTGTGGACGATGCTCGAGCCCAGCGTGAGCGAGAAGCCGATCAGCGCGCCCCCGAGCGAAAGCGCGGCCGCCGGATTGCCGGCGTGGATCATCGCGACTTCGTCGAAGGGCGTGGCCTTCGTGTAGACCAGGAAGAAGATGCCGAGCAGGACGCTCGCGGTGATCAGGTGGATCGCGTAGTTGGCGACGGCGGCGAGCATGGACTTCCCGGGGGCGACGCGAGGAGGCGGCAGCTTAGCACCGGGTCGTCGGGACTCGGCGCAGCGTGCGCTCGAACAGCGCGAACAGCCGTTCCCAATGCCGTTCCGCCGAGGCCCGGTCGTAGATGCCGACGCGCCCCGGAAAGACGAAGCCGTGTTCGGCGCCTGGATACCACTCGACGCGATGCGGCGTACCGGCCGCGACCAGTGCGGCTTCGAGCCTCCCGACGTCGGCCGGCGAAGCCCACTTGTCGACCTCCGCGCACGCGAAGTAGCTCTCGCATCGGATCAGTGCCGCCATCGTGTGCGGCGAATCCGGGGCGTCGGTCGCCATGTTCGCACCGTGGATCGACGCGATCGACGCGAGACGGTCGGGAAACGCGGCAGCGGCCCACATCACGAAGGGACCGCTCATGCAGTAGCCGACCGCAGAGATGTGCGATGCGGCCGCCGCGGGCGAGGCGTCGACGAAGTCCAGCATCGCCTGCGTATCGACGAGCGTCGTCGCGCGACCCAGCGTGGCCATGATCGCGAACATCTCCGCATAGCCCTTCTCGTTGCGCTCGACCAGGCGGTAGTCGCGCGACACCCGGTAATACAGGTTCGGCAGGACGACGAAGTAGCCGACCGCGGCCATGCGACGCGCCATGTCGTGCAGCTCTTCGCGCTTGCCCGGGGCGTCCATATAGAACAGGACGACCGGAAACGGCCCGCCCTCCTCGGGATGCACGACGAACGTGTTCATCGCGCCGTCGGCGGTGGGAAGGTCGAGATGGGCTTCGATCATGGCGGTCAGCCGTGGACGCTGGAGCGCGAGTCTAGGCCATCGCCGCTGTATTCTTCGACGCCATGTCGGCCGAGCCGCAGAACCTCGAACCCGCGATCGCGACGGACGCGGCGTCGCCGTACGCGACGCTGCCGCCGACCGCGTTCGAACAGGTGCTCGAGGTCACGCGCCTGCTGGCCGCCCCGTTCGATCTCGCGACGATGCTCGCGACCGTGACGGCGGCGGCGCGCCACGTGCTTCACGCCGAACGCTGTTCGGTGTGGCTCCACGACGCGACGACCGACGAGATGGTCCTCGAGATCGCGAGCGACATGACGCGCGTGCGTATCCCGTTCGGACACGGACTCGTCGGCGCCTGCGCACGGTCGCGCGAACGCATCAACGTGCCCGACTGTTACGCGGACCCGCGCTTCGACCGCGAGACCGATCGCCGTTCCGGCTTTCGCACGCGCTGCATCCTGTCGCTGCCGCTGATCGGCCACGACGGCGAGCTCGTCGGCGTGATGCAATTGCTCAACCGGACCGACGGCGTGTTCGACGCGGCCGACGAACGCCTCGCGGTCGTGCTCGCCGCGCAATGCGCGATGGCCTTGCAGCGCGCACGCATGACCGACGCGCTCATCGAAGGCGAGCAGATGCGCCAGCAACTCGCGCTCGCGCGCCTCGTGCAGACGAGCACGCTGCCCGCGACGATGCCGGTCCTGCCGGGCTACGACTGCTTCGGCCTGTCGCGTCCGGCCGAAGCGACCGGCGGCGACACGTTCGACCTCGCGCTGATCGATCAGGGTCTGCTCGTCGTGCTCGGCGATGCGACGGGTCACGGCATCGCGCCGGCGCTGTCGGTCACGCAGATGCACGGCATGTTGCGGATGGCCTTCCGCCTCGGCGCCGACCTCGAGACGATCTTCGTCGAGCTCAACAACCTGCTCGGCGAGCGGATCGCCGACGACCGCTTCATCACCGCATTCATCGGCGTGCTCGACCCGGCCACCCATGTGCTGCGCTACATCAGCGGCGGCCAGGGCCCGATCCTCCACCGGCACGCCGCCGACGGTCGCGTCTCGCGCCATCGACCCGACACCTTCCCGCTCGGCGCGATGCCGATGACCGAACGCTGCGCGGCCTCGACGCTCGTCTTCGAGCCCGGCGACGCGTTGCTGCTGTTGTCGGATGGGCTCGCCGAGGCGCACGACGCCGTGGGGGACGTCTTCGGCAGCGATCGCGTCGATGCCCTGATCGCCGCCCATGGCGACGGCCCGATGGCCGCCCTCGGACAGGCGCTGCTCGACGCGCTCCAGGCCTTCGTCGGCGCGAGCCCGCAGGACGACGACATCACGCTCGTCCTCGTCAAGCGCGAGGCCGCCCGGGGGCAGCAGCGCGCCTTCGAGCGCCGCGTCGACGCGCTCGCCCACTTGTTCTCGTTCACGGCCGAAGCGATCCCCGTCGAACATCGCGAGCTCGCGGGGACCATCGACTTCGTCCTCGAGGAGCTCTTCACGAACGTCGTCAAGTACGGTGCGGGCCGAGCGCCGGTGCTCGTCACGATCCGGTCGATCGAGAACGGCGTCGAGGTGACGCTCGACGAGCCCGAGGCCGAGCCGTTCGATCTTGCGGACGCGCCCGATGTCGACATCGATTTGCCGATCGAACAACGCGAACCGGGCGGACTGGGCCTCCATCTGATCCGAAAGCTTGTTGACGCCGTCACCTGCACGTACGATCCGCAGAGCCGTCACAACCGGATCACCTTTCGAAAGACCCACCTCCAACCGTCGACCCCGCTCGACGCGTGAACCAGGCAGGCCCATGTTCTCTATCGACGTCGAGACCGACGGCCGCGCCGTCATGGTCGGACGCCTGGATGCGAGCCAGGCCGCGACCGCCCAACAAGCCCTCGATCGCACGCAGGGCGACGTCACCGTCGACTGCAGCGCGCTCGAATACCTCTCGAGCGCCGGCCTCGGCGTGCTGCTCAAGACGCAGAAGCGCCTGATGGCCGCCAAGGGCGGCCTGCGCCTCGTCGGCGTGAACCGCGCGCTGCAGGAGATCTTCACGTACTCCGGCTTCGACAAGATCTTCCAGATCGTTCCGGCCGCGTGACGATCCGTTGAAGGGCGATCCAACTTCGCCGGCGCTGCCGTGTACTTCGGTCGACGACGACGATCGGACGCTGGTGCAGCGTTACCGCGACGGCGACCGATCCGCCTTCACCGACCTGGTCGTGCGTTATCAGCGACCGATCTTCAATGCCGCGTTCTGGATCACGAAACGATCCGAGGACGCGGGCGACGTGGCACAGACGACGTTCCTCAGGGCGGCAGAACGCATCGATGACTACGACCCGCGCTACAAGTTCTTCAGCTGGCTCTATCGCATCGCGGTCAACGAGGCGCTCAACCAGGCCC
>Ga0247783_1000037_pt1 | contig 41957 bp, 35 predicted proteins | sample UWRJL064202C5_FD_179911 | JGI IMG/M metagenome (GOLD analysis project Ga0247783, IMG submission 179911) | Plant litter microbial communities from Arlington Agricultural Research Station in Wisconsin, United States - UWRJ-L064-202C-5 | ecosystem: Environmental > Terrestrial > Plant litter >...
GGCGACGACCGTCCCAGATGTTGATCCGGACGCCGATCTCGTCGTCGAGTCGCCGCGAGATGACCGAGAAACGAACCCAGTGCGCGTTCACCGCGCTGGAGGGCAGCGTCAACACCGGGTTGGGGTCGTCACCACCGATGGACCAACCGCCGCTCGCCGTGGTCGTTGCCGGCATTGCGAGCGAGAGGGCTTGCCAATCCGCGCGGTCGTCTTGCACCAGTGCGCATGCCGAGACTCCGATCGCGATGGTCGCGACGGCGAGCCGACGTGCTTCTCGAAGGCAGGGGACCGGCAAGGCGGCCAATGCGGATGCGCGAGGACTTACCGCCCGAGGACTTGTTCCATGTGTCGCCCCGCATCCTTCGTCGCGTCCTCCGCCGTCTTGCCGGCCGCGCGCGCCACGATGAACGCGGCATACCAGTCCGACCAGTGATGCTTCGGCGCCGTCGCCGCGTAGCCGCCGTGGCCGTCCTCGGCCTCGCGAAGCAGCGCGGTCAACGTCGCGACGTCGAGCGGCGAGCCGCGTCCCGGCAGTCGGCTCGTGATCTCCTGCAGCAGCCAGCCGTTGCCGTCCGGGTCGCTGAACGAGGCCCACGAGCGGTAGGTACCGCGCGCGGGATCGAGGCCCGCGAGACGCGGTCCGCGGACACCGGCGTAATGGAAGGGCTCGCTGACCGCGGCGCCCTTCGCGATGAGTTCGGCGCGCGCGGCCTCGATGTCCTCGACGACGAGCAGCAGCCCCTGCACCGAGCCCGGGACCGCCGTCGTGATGCCGCTGCCGAAATGGATCGAGCAGGGCGATCCGGGCGGGGTCATCTGGACGATGCGATAGCCGTCGCCCGGGAAGTCCGCGTCGATCCGCCAGCCGAGGCCGGCATAGAACTCCTTCGCGCGATCGACGTCGGAGACCGGAAGGATGATGACCTCGAGGGCCATGTTGCTCGATGCGTTGCTCATCGTGACCCTCCGGCGCGTTGACGTGCGCCGAATCTAACGCGAAGCGGCCTCCATGCGAAGGGGTCCGGCGCCGCGGCGCCGACGGCCGACGAGGCTCATCAGACCGAGCCCGCCGAACATCAGCGCGACCATGCCCGGTTCCGGGACCGCATTGATCGTGATCGCGGCGACGCGTTGCAGGATCAACGCGTCGGCCGCGCTGATGCCGAGGTCGCGCGCGGCCTGGTCGTCGGCGCCGAGGCGGCGCGGGTCCCAGCCGGTGATGACGCCGAACTGCACGAGCGCGTCGAGGTAGGAGCCGTACTTGCTCGCGTGCAGATAGTCGTCCCACCACAGGTTCATCAGGTCGCCCGGGCCGTTCGGCACGAAGACGCCGGTGCCGTCGTAGAAGCCGCCGGTCTTCACGAGGCCGTGGTCGAACGCGAACTGGAACGCGTCGCCGACCGGAAGCACGCCCGCGAAGTTCGGGTCGAGCGCCATCTCGCCGAAGAAATCGGCATGCAGGTCCGCGGTCATCGCCGCGAGCGAGCTGTAGTACAGCGTCGCCTGCGTGTTCGTGCCGTCGGGGATCGGGCTGCCGGTCGGCGACGCGGGGTCCGGCGTCGTCACGAGATGCGGATAGACCATGTCGGGACGCGCCCAGGTCTCGGTGAGATAGACCTTCGTCGACGCGCTCGCATTCGGATTCGCCGGGATGTTGCGCAGGAGGTTGCAGCTGCCGGTCGAGAGCCCGCTGGCGGTGCAGTTCGCGAGACTGCCGTAGAGGTCGCGCTCGCGATAGCTTTGCGCGGCGCCGTCGTGGATGAAGCGCTCGAATTGCCCCGCATAGGCCTGGAAGCCGCGGATGTCGGCGTTCTTGCCTCGACCGTCCGGCAGCGCCGCGTCGCTCTGTTCCTGCAGGACGACGACGTCCCACTTCCGCGACGCGACGTTCTCCCGCAGCTTCCAGTCGGGGTTCGCGGTGTCGAGGAACTGGCCGCGCAGCGACGCGGCGTTGCGCGCCGAGATCGAGACGTCGTAGTCGAGTCCCACCTCGGTCGTGAACTGCTTGAAGATGCCGGGCACGCCGCCCCACGGATGCGGTTCGAACGCGTTCGTCCCCGCCTTGTTGATGTCCCAGAAGGGCTTCGTGAGGTCGTGCACGTTCGCGGCGTTGTACGACATCACCGGGTCGACGCGACCGAAGGTGTAGCTGTTGCCGACGAACAGGATCTCGATCGGATCCGCGTGCGCGACGGCGCACAGGCTCGATGCGGCGAGGGCCGCGAGGGCCAGGCGTTTCTTCATGATGTCTCCTCCGAGGGACGCATGGACTGCGTCGTCTGGCGACGATTCTGTTCGTGGGGTCGGAGCGCAGCAATACGCATTTCTACGCGCCGGGCGTCACTCGATCGACTTGCGGATCGCCTCGATGAACGACTTGCCGATGCGGCGCTCGGCGTCGGCATAGACCGGCGCGAGCGCGCGCTTCCACGCGGCGCGCTCGGCATCGGAGAGCGCGCGGACCTCGGTGATCCGTGCCTGGCGGATCTTCGCGAGCGCCTCGTCGTTCTTCTGTTGCGCGATCGCGTTCTCGTACTCGGTGACTTCCCGCAATGCGGACTCGAGCGTGTCGCGGATGTCGCGCGGCAACTCGTCCCAGAACTGACGGTTCACGATCACCGCGTAGCCGAGGTAGCCGTGGTTCGACACGGTCAGATGCTTCTGCGCCTCGTAGAGCTGCTGGGTGTAGAGGTTCGACGGCGTGTTCTCGGTGCCGTCGACGAGGCCGGTCTTCAGCGCCTGGAGCACGTCCGAGAACGGCATCACGAGCGGCTTCGCGCCGAGCGCGCGGAACTGCGCGTCGAGCACGCGCGAGCCTTCGATGCGCATCTTCAGCCCGACGAAGTCCGACGGGTTGACGAGCGGCGTCCGCGCACTCATGACCTTGAAGCCGTTGTCCCAGAACGCGAGCCCGCGGATGCCGCGCGCCTCGAGCGCCGACAGCACGCGTCGTCCGAGTTCGCCCGCCTCCGCCTTGTGCACGGCCGCGGCGTCGGGGAACAGGAAGGGCAGGTCGAAGACCTCGAACTCCTGGATGCCCAGCGGCCCGAACTTCGCGAGCGACGGCGCGAGCATCTGCACGGCGCCGAGCTGCAAGGCCTCGAGTTCCTCGTTGTCGCGATACAGCGTGCTGTTCGGATAGACCTCGACGCGCACGCGGCCGCCGGTCCGTTGCTCCGCGAGTTGCTTGAAGCGCAGCGCGGCCTGGCCCTTCGGCGTGTCGTTCGTGACGACGTGGCTGAACTTGATGACGATGGCCGGCGTCTGCGCGAACGCGCCGGACAGCAGGCAGCACGCGGCGAGCGCGCAGGCCCATCTCGTCGCGCTCGCGCGCATGCATCGTCTCCTCGGCGCCCGGTGTCGCCCGTTCGCGTCGCCTTCGTTCGAATCGCATTCTCGGGACCGGTCCGGGCGCGGGCAATTGCGGCTTCTACGCACATCGGGAATACGACGGAAGGTCTAGACTCCCGCGCCACCGATCGTCCGTCATGACCGCATCGACTTCACCTTCGCGCCGTTTCGGGCTCCGCTTTCGCCCCCGCTTCCGCCCATCTTCGCTCGATTGGCGCACGAGCGTGCCGGTCGTCGTGCTCGCGTTGCTGGTCGGGTGCACCGCGGTCTTCATCCGGCTCACGCAGGAATACGAGACGAGCCGCATGCGCGACCAGCAGGCCGCGGACGCGTTGTGGGTCGAGCAGACGATCCGCTTCCAGCTCACGCGCGACGAGGAGTCGCTGCAGCTGATCGCGAGCGACCTCGAGCGCCACGAGCTCGGCGAGGTCGATCTCGCCGCGCGGATGGCGCAGCTCGCGCGCAGCCGCCACGAATTCCACGACATCGCCTGGCTGCCGCTCGACGGAGGCCGGGCCGGAGGTGCCGCGGTCGGCGCCGCGGACCGCGACGCGCTCGCCGCGCTCGCACGGCGCACCGGGCGGCCGGTGTACTCGCAGCCGTACGCGCTCCAGGGCCGCGGCGAGCGAACGACGATGGGCATCGACTACATCGTGCCGGCGCCGCGCGGCGCGATCGTCGCGACGTTCTCGCTCGACCACCTCCTCTCCGACATGATCCCGTGGTGGTTCGCGCAGAAGAACGAGATCCAGCTGCTCGACGCGAACGGCACGGTGCTCGCGTCGCGCGCCGCCGTCGGCCGCGGCAAGAACGTCTACGCGCACGTGACGCTGCTCAACGAGTCGGGTGCGGCGCTCTATCTGCGCACCGACTCGATCCGCGACAAGCCGGGCATCTTCACGAACGCGCTCGCGGGCGCCGTGCTGTTGTTGTCGTTCACGCTGATCTGGAGCCTCTACGCGTTGCGCAAGGACATGGCGCGTCGCGCGCTCGCCGAATCCGCGTTGCGCGCGGAGCACGCGTTCCGCAAGGCGATGGACGATTCCCTCGAGACCGGCGTGCGGGCGCGCGACCTGCAAGGTCGTCTCACCTACGTCAACCCGGCGTTCTGCAAGATGGTCGGCTTCGACGCCGACGAACTCGTCGGTCATGCGCCGCCGATGCCCTACTGGCTGCCCGATGCGATCGAGGATCACGAGCGTGCGCTCTATCGCACGCTCGCGGGCGCGGCACCGCGCGACGGCTACGAGACGACGTTCCAGCGTCGTGACGGCACGCGGCTGCAGGTGCTCATCCACGAGGCCAAGCTGATCGATTCGAACGGCGTGCACACCGGTTGGCTCAGCTCGGTCCTCGACATCACCGAGCGTCGCCGCGTCGAGGAGGTCAACCGCGTGCAGCAGGAGAAGCTGCTGTCGGGCGCGCGCCTCGCGACGATGGGCGAGATGGCGTCGACGTTGTCGCACGAGCTTAACCAGCCGCTGTCGGCGATCACGAGTTTCGCGACCGGCTGCCTCAACCTGCTCAAGGGCGCGAGGACGGGAACGCTGTCGTCGGCCGACCGCGACGGCGTGCTCAAGGCGATCGAGTCGATCCACGCCCAGGCGGGGCGCGCGGGCCAGATCGTCAAGAGCGTCCACAACCTCGTGAAGAAGCGCGAGCCGCTTCGGCGGCCCTGCGACCTCGCGGTGATCGTGCGCGGCGTGTTGCCGCTGATCGAATTGCAGGCGAAGAACAAGGGCGTGAAGATCGTGTCGACGCTCGACCGGCGTCCGATGCTCGTCGACGGCGACGCGATCATGCTCGAGCAGGTGATCCTCAATCTCGCGCGCAACGCGATCGAGGCGTTGCAGGACGTCCGTCGCGGCGACCGTCGCCTCGACATCGAGGCCAGGACGACGCTCGACGTCGAGCACGGCGACGTCGTCGTCCGCGTCGCCGACAACGGCCCCGGCGTCCCCGCGGACCACGTCGGCGACCTGTTCTCGCCGTTCTTCTCGACGAAGGCGGAAGGGATGGGGATGGGTCTGTCGATCTGCCGTTCCGCGATCGAGTTCCACGGCGGCCACATCCAGTACGTCGCGCGCGACGGGGGCGGCGCCGAGTTCCGCTTCTCGTTGCCGCTGGCCATGAAGACCGGCGCGTCCGCCGAGGCGCCCGCCGGAGCCCACGCGTGATCCACATCGTCGAGGACGACGACGTCGTGCGCGACGCGCTGGTCTGGCTGTGCCGGTCGCGCGCGCTCACGGTCCGTGCGTTCGCCGACGGCCGCGCCTTCCTCGCCGCGCTCGACGACGTCGATCGTGCGCAGGCGACCTGCGTCCTGCTCGACGTCCGCATGCCCGGGCTGTCGGGCGTCGAGGTCTTCGATCAGATGCTCGCGCGCGGCCTCGCGCCGCCGGCGTCGGTGATCTTCCTGACCGGACACGGCGACATCCCGATGGCGGTCGAGATGGTCAAGAAGGGCGCATTCGACTTCTTCGAGAAGCCGTTCTCGGACAACGAGCTCGTCGACCGGCTCGTCGAGGGGGAACTGCAGTCGGAGACACTGCTGAGCGCGCGGCCCCGCGACGCGGAAGCGACCGACGAGGAACGCGCCGCGCTCGACGCCCTGTCGAAGCGCGAGCGCCAGGTCATGGACCAGATCCTGCTCGGCAAGTCCAACAAGGTGATCGCGATCAACCTCGGCATCAGCGCGCGCACGGTCGAAGCCCATCGCGCGCGCATCTTCCGGAAGCTCGGCGTCGACGGCGCGGTCGCGTTGGCGCGACGGTTTTCGTCGACCGCCTCGCCGTGAGCGCTCGCCCGCGAGCAGCGCGCGGCGAAAAGTCGCAAGATGCGCGTCCCGCGATCCGCTGCATCCGCCCATGCGCGACTCCAGCCCACCCGCCGTACTCGGCCTGATCGGCCAGACCCCCCTCGTCGAACTCACGCGTTTCGACACCGGGCCGTGCCGGCTCTTCGTCAAGCTCGAATCGCAGAACCCCGGCGGCTCGATCAAGGACCGCATCGGACTCGCGATGATCGAGGCCGCGGAGAAGGACGGCCGTCTCGTGCCCGGCGGCACCGTCGTCGAGGCGACGGCGGGCAACACCGGCCTCGGCCTCGCGCTCGTCGCGCGCGCGAAGGGCTATCGCGTCGAGCTCGTCGTGCCGGACAAGATGTCGCCGGAGAAGGTGTTGCACCTGAAGGCGATGGGCGCGGTCGTGCACACGACGCGCTCGGATGTCGGCAAGGGTCATCCCGAGTACTACCAGGACATGGCCGCGCGTCTCGCGTCCGCGATCGACAAGTCCTTCTTCGCGGACCAGTTCAACAACCCGGCGAATCCGCGCGCGCACGAGACGTCGACCGGTCCGGAGATCTGGGCGCAGATGGCCCACGACGTGGACGCGATCGTCGTCGGCGTCGGATCGGGCGGCACGCTGACCGGCCTGTCCCGGTTCTTCCGCAACGCGCGTCCGGGAATGACGTTCGTGCTCGCGGATCCGGCCGGCTCGATCCTTGCGGAGTACACGCGCAGCGGCGTCGTCGGGACCGCGGGCTCGTGGGCGGTCGAAGGCATCGGCGAGGACTTCATCCCCGCGATCGCCGACCTGTCGGACGTGCGCGCCGCGTATTCGATCGACGACGAGGAGAGCTTCGGCACCGCGCGCGAGCTGCTGAAACGCGAGGGGATCCTCGGCGGTTCGTCGACCGGCACGCTCGTCGCCGCGGCGCTGCGCTGGTGTCGCGAGCAGACGGAGCCGAAACGCGTCGTCACCTTCGTCTGCGACACCGGGACCCGTTATCTCAGCAAGGTCTACAACGACCAGTGGATGATCGATCAAGGCCTGTTGAAGCGTGCGCAGCACGGCGACCTGCGCGACCTGATCGCCCGTCCCGCGGAAGGCGGCAACCTGATCAGCGTCGCGCCGGCCGACACCCTGCTGACCGCGTTCCAGCGGATGCGCCTCGCCGACGTCTCGCAGTTGCCGGTGCTCGACGACGGTCGCCTCGTCGGCGTCGTCGACGAGTCCGACCTGCTGATCGAGATCAACGTCGACGCGACGCGCTTCGGTGAACCGGTGACGCGCGCGATGACCGCCTCGCCCGAGACGCTCGCGCCGTCCGCGTCGCTCGGAGACCTCGAGCGCGTGCTCGACCGCGGCCACGTCGCGATCATCACGAGCGATGCGGGCTTCCACGGCCTGATCACGCGCTTCGACCTGCTCAACCATCTGCGACGGACCGTCACATGACCGATTCGAACGAGCGTTCCCGGAACCATCGCTTCGCGACCCGCGCGATCCACGCGGGCCAGGCGCCGGATCCGACGACCGGCGCGATCATGCCGCCGATCTACGCGACCTCGACCTACGTGCAGCAGAGCCCCGGCGTGCACAAGGGGTTCGACTACGGCCGCAGCCACAACCCGACGCGCTTCGCGTGGGAGCGCAACGTCGCGGACCTCGAGGGCGGCGCCCAGGCGTTCGCGTTCGCGTCCGGCCTCGCGGCGATCGCCACCGTGCTCGAACTCTTTCCCGCCGGCTCGCACGTCGTCAGCGGCGACGACGTCTACGGCGGCACGTTCCGACTCTTCGAACGCGTCCGCAAGTCGAGCATGGGTCTCGAGACGACCTACGTGGATCTCACGGATCCCGCGCGTCTGGACGCCGCGATCCGCCCGAACACGAAGCTCGTGTGGCTCGAGACGCCGACGAATCCGCTGCTGCGCCTCGCGGACCTGCGCGCGATCGCGGACCGCGCGCATGCGCGCGGGCTCGTCGTCGCGGTCGACAACACGTTCGCGAGTCCCTTCAACCAGCGGCCGCTCGAGCTCGGCGCCGACCTCGTCGTGCACAGCGCGACGAAATACCTGAACGGCCACTCCGACGTCATCGGCGGGATCGCGATCGTCGGTCGCGACCCGCAGCTCGATGAACTGCGCGAACGCCTCGGCTTCCTGCAGAACGCGGTCGGCGCGATCGCCGGTCCGTTCGACAGCTTCCTCGCGCTGCGTGGACTCAAGACGCTCGCGCTGCGCATGCAACGCCACAACGAGAACGCGCTCGAGCTCGCGCGCTGGCTCGAGCGCGAGCCGAAGGTGGCGCGCGTCCACTATCCCGGGCTCGACTCCCATCCGCAGCACGCGCTCGCGCAGCGTCAGATGTTCCCCGTGGGCGGCGGCTTCGGCGGGATGGTATCGCTGGACCTGAAGACGGATCTCGCGGGTGCGCGTCGCTTCCTCGAGCGCGTCGAGGTCTTCTCGCTCGCCGAGAGCCTCGGCGGCGTCGAGAGCCTGATCGAGCATCCGGCGATCATGACGCACGCGACGATCCCCGTCGCCACCCGCGCGACGCTCGGCATCGGGGATGCGCTGGTGCGCTTGTCGGTCGGCGTCGAGGACGTCGAGGACTTGCGCGACGACCTGACGCGCGCGCTCGCCGCGATCTGAGCGGGCGCCGTCACAAAGCGGACCCCTCGCTCGTCTGGCGATGATGGACGCTCAGACACGGACCTTCGACGCCGCGCGACCGCGGCTGCAACGCATCGCCTATCGCATGCTCGGCTCGGTCGCGGAGGCCGAGGAGGTCGTGCAGGACGCCTGGCTGCGCTGGCACGACGCGCCCCGCGACACGTTCGACTCGGCCGAGGCGTGGCTCGTGACGGTCACGACGCGGCTCGCGATCGATCGCCTGCGCGCGGCCAAGGCGCAGCGCGAGCACTACCCGGGGATCTGGTTGCCGGAACCGGAGGTCGCGGACCCCGACACGCCGGAGTCGCTGGTCGAGCGGGCCGACGACTTGTCCGTCGCATTTCTCGCCGTGCTCGAACGCCTGGGCCCCGAGGCGCGCGCGGCCTTCCTGATGCGGGAGGTCTTCGACGCGGAGTACGCGGAGATCGCCGCGATGCTCGACAAGAGCGAGGCGGCGTGCCGACAGCTCGTCAGTCGTGCGAAGGCCCAGCTGCGCGACGAGCGGCCCCGCTACACGGTCTCGCCGGACGCACAACGCCGCCTGCTCGCGCAGTTCGTCAGTGCCGTCGAGACGGGCGACTTCGCGGCGATCGAAGGGATGCTGGACGAAGAGGCCGAGCTCGTCGGCGACGGCGGCGGCAAGGCGACCGCTTTCGCGAGGCCGCTGCGCGGCCGCCGGCGGCTCGCGCAGCTCTTCTATGCGACGCATCGCCGCGACGGCGACGCGCTACGCCTCGAGCCGGCCCTCGTGAACGGCCACTGGGGACTGCTGCACTGGGTGGGTGACCGGCTGTTGTCCGTGCATGCGATCGAGACGGACGGCACGCGCATCGTCCGCATCCACGCGCAGCGCAATCCCGACAAGCTCGCGCGCATCGAAGCCGCACACCGCGGACACTGAGCGTTCGCGCCCGGCGTGTCACAAACGCGCGGCCCGGAACGTCTTGATGGCATGGACGCGGCGAAGGCGCCGCGTCCCGAACCGAACCGAAAGGACCCATCATGACCCAGCGTCTCGACCCTCTCCGCCACGGCAAGCCCCTCGTCGACAAGCTCACCGCGCTCAGCATGACCGTGCGTCGAGGCTCGCTCGGCGACCGACTGCTCGACCTGGTGAACATCCGCGCGTCGCAGATCAACGGCTGCGCGTTCTGCGTCGACATGCACAACAAGGAAGCGGCATTGCACGGCGAGGGCGAGCTGCGCCTCCATCACCTCGCGATCTGGCCCGAGTCGACGCTGTTCTCGCCGCGCGAACGCGCCGCGCTCGCGTGGACGGAAGCCGTGACGCGTCTCGGACACGACGCCGTTCCCGACGCGACATTCGCCGCGGCGCGCGAGCACTTCGACGAAGCGTCGCTGGTCGAACTGACCTTCGCCGTGATGACGATCAACGCGTGGAATCGCATGAGCATCGCGTTCCGCAACGTGCCCGGTTCGGCCGACGCGGCCTTCGGGCTCGACAAGGCACCGATGCGCGCGGCGGCGAGCGAAGCAGTTGCGATCGCGGCGTGACGGAGCACGTGCGACGGCGTCGCCGGTGACGGACGATGTCGGCGTCGGCGCGCCGGACGACCCGCTTCGCTCAGCGTCCCGCGGCGGCCTCGTCCATCATCCACAGCATCCCGCCGTTCGGTCGCACGCGCGCGGCCGGCAGCGTCGTGTCGCCGTCGAGAACACGCTTCGCGATCGCGGCCTTCGCCGCGCCGGCGACGAGGAACAGCACGGCGTGCGTCGACTGCAGCAGCGGATAGGTCATCGTGATACGGACCGGCGCGCTCGCGTTCGTCGTTCGCACCGCGACGGCCCAGCGTTCGTGCTCGTCGAGCGCCGGCGTCCCGGGAAACAGCGACGCGGTGTGGCCGTCCTCGCCGAGGCCGAGCAGCATCACGTCGAAGAAGGGTTCGTTGCCCGTCAACTGCGAGGATCCGTAGAACGCGTGCAGCGTATTGACGTAGAGCGCCGCGGCGGCCGTCGCGCGGGCCATCGTCGCGTCGAGGTCGTCCGGCGTGGGCGTCGGATCGTCGGGGATCGGATAGAGGTGCGACTCGGGGATGTCGACGTGATCGGTCAGCGCGCGCGCGGTCATCCGCGCGTTGCGCGCGTCGTCGTCCGCGCCGACGAAGCGTTCGTCGCCCCAGAACACGTGCAGCGTCGACCAGTCGATGCGTTCGACCCACGGCGGGCTCGCGAGCAGCTCGTACAACGCCTTCGGCGTCGAGCCCCCCGACAACGCGATCACCGCGCGTCCGCGCTTCGCGACCGCGTGACCGATCTGCCCGATCAGCCACTCCGCCGCGCGTGGCGCGAGCGAGGCGGCGTCCGGAAGGATTTCGACGGCGTGGCGGGGTGCGTCCATGTTCATTCCCTGGTCGACGGTGCGTGCCGCGCACGCGGCAACACGAAGTCCTTCACCGCGATCGCGAAGCCTTCGTCACGATTGCTCGTCGTGGCGACGTCGGTCGCGGCCTTCACCTCGTCCGGCGCGTTGCCCATCGCGATCGACAGGCCCGCGATCTCGAGCATCGAGAGGTCGTTCTGCATGTCGCCGATCGCGGCGATCTCGTCGAGTGCGAGTCCTTCGTGGGCGGCGATCGCGCGCAGCGCCGCACCCTTGTTCGCATCGGCGTGGGTCACGTCGAGGTAATAGGTCTGGGAGCGCAGCGCGCGTGCCGCCGGCGACAGCTTCGACGCGAGCGTGTCCTCGGCCCGGCGCAGCAGCTCGGGGTCGGCGCTGCTGCCGACGATCTTGCCGATCCCGGTGATGCCGTCGAAGGACGCGACGACGCGCGGACCGAAGCCCACCGTGTGTTCCTCGTGCGCGACGTAGTGGCCGTCGGGCTTCGTGACGAACCACGTGTCGAGCGTGAAGACCCAGGTGTCGATCGCGAGCGACGCGAGATGTTCGATCGCCGCGCGCGCGTCGTCCATCGGCAGCGCGGTGAACGACAACGGCTTCAGCCGCGCGTCGAGCAACGCGCCGCCGTTGAACGCTGCAGCGACCGGTCGATCGTCGTCGCCGTCGAGGCCCAGCGCCTGCGCGATCGACGCGAGGCCCTTCGGCGGCCGGCTGCTGACGAACGCGAAGCCGACGCCGGCCCCGTGCAGGTCGGCGACGGCCTCGACGGACGCGCGCGTGACGAGCTTGTCGGGCGTGACGAGCGTGCCGTCGACGTCGGAGACGAGAAAGCGGATGGGCTTCATCGCACGACGCCGCCGCAGATACGGGCTGGCCGCCGGTGCAGGAACGACGAGGCGGTGTTCACGAAAGATCCCGCCACTTCCGTCCGTCGCGCAACAGCAGATCGTCCGCCGCGCTCGGCCCATCGCTGCCGGCCTTGTAATCGACGAGCTCGCCGTAGCCCTTGGCCCACGCGTCGAGGATCGGTTGCACCGCGGCCCAGCCGCTCTCGATGTTGTCGGCGCGCTGGAACAAGGTCGCGTCGCCGGTCATGCAGTCGTAGATCAGCGTCTCGTAGCCGGTGTTCGGCTCGGACTGGAAGTAGTCGCTGTACTTGAAGTCCATCTTCACGCCCGAGATCGCGAGTTGCTGGCCGGGCACCTTCGCCTGGAAATTCATCGCGATGCCTTCTTCGGGCTGGACGGACAGGACGAGCTCGTTCGGCGGCATCGTCGGTTGCGGCAGGTCACGGAACAGCGCGTACGGGACCTGCTTGAAGCGGATCGCGATCTCGGTGCGACGCGTCGCGAGGGCCTTGCCGGTGCGGACGTAGAACGGCACGTCGGCCCAGCGCCAGTTGTCGATCGCGAGCTTCATCGCGACGTAGGTCTCGGTCATCGAGTCGCGTCGGACGTTCGGCTCGGCGCGGTAGTTCCTGACCGCCTTGCCTTGCACGACGCCCGCCACGTAGCGTCCTCGCACCGTGTTCGCCGCCGCCTCGCGCGGCGGGAGCGCACGGATCGCCTGGATCACCTTCGCTTTCTCGCTGCGTACGGCGTCGGCCGAGAACGAGTTCGGCGCCTCCATCGCGCACATCGCGAGCAACTGGAACATGTGGTTCGGCACCATGTCGCGCAGCGCGCCGGTCGCGTCGTAGAACGAGCCGCGCCCCTCGACACCGACGGTCTCGCTCGCGGTGATCTGCACGTGGTCGATGTGCTGGCGGTTCCACAGCGGCTCGAAGAAGCCGTTCGCGAAGCGCATCACCATGATGTTCTGCACCGTCTCCTTGCCGAGGAAATGGTCGATGCGGAACACCTGGTCTTCGTGCAGCACCTTGAGGATCGTGCGATCGAGCTCCTTCGCCGACGCGAGATCGTGGCCGAAGGGCTTCTCGATGATGAGGCGACGCCAGGCGGTCTTCGTCTGCCTGAGCAGTTGCGACGCCGCGAGCTGCTTGATCGTCGGCTCGAACAACGACGCCGCGACCGCGAGATAGAAGATCACGTTGCCGGTCGCGCCCGCCGTGCCGGTCACCTTCGCGTTCTTCAGCTTCACGCCGCCGGACTCGAGCGACGCGATCAGGTTGGTCAGGTCGACGTACGACGCCGGGTCGTCGAGATCGGCGGCGAGATAGCGGATGCGTTCGCGCAACCAGTCCCAACGGCTCGCCTCGAGGCCGTTGCCTCTCGCATCGAACTCCCCGCCCTGTTCCGCGAAGCGCTCCTTGAGCGACTTGCCGAGGTCCGTGCGGAACTGGTCGTCCGTCATCGCGCTGCGCGAGACGCCGATGATGCGAAAGCCCTCGGGCAGCGAGCCCGCCCGCGCCAGGTTGTAGATCGCCGGCATCAGGAGTCGATGCGTGAGGTCGCCCGATGCGCCGAAGATGACGAGCGTGCATGGAGGCGCCGGCGGCGCGTCGATGACGTCGATAAGCGCCGCCGGTTTTCCCGGTTTCTTGCGTGTACTCATGCGGGCTTCTTGCCTTCGACGTGGCCACCGAACTGGTTGCGCATCGCCGACAGCAGCTTGTCCGCGACGGTGTGATCGCGACGCGAGCGAAAACGCGCGTACAACGAGGCGGAGAGCACGTTGACCGGCACCTCCTCCTCGATCGCGGCGTCGAGCGTCCAGCGACCTTCGCCGGAGTCCGCGACCTCGCCGGTGAAGGCCGACAGCGTCGCGTCCTCGGCGAGCGCGATCGACGTGAGGTCGAGCAGCCACGACGCGACGACGCTGCCGCGCCGCCAGACCTCGGCGATGTCTGCGACGTTCAAGTCGTAGCGCTCGGCCTCGGGCAGTTTCGCCGACGACTTGTTCGCGAGGATGTCGAAGCCTTCGGCATAGGCCTGCATCAGGCCGTACTCGATGCCGTTGTGGATCATTTTCACGAAGTGACCGGAGCCGACCGGGCCGCAGTGCAGGTAACCCTGCTCCGCGCGCTCGTCGAGGTCCGTGCGACCCGCGCGCTTCGGCGTGACCGACGCGTCCCCGCGTCCCGGTGCGAGCGACGCGAGGATCGGGTCGATGCGATCGACGGCCGCCTGCGCGCCGCCGATCATCATGCAGTACCCGCGCTCGCGGCCCCAGACGCCGCCGGAGGTGCCGACGTCGACGTAATGGATGCCCGCGTCCATCAACTCCCGCGCGCGCCGGATGTCGTCCTTGTAGAACGTGTTGCCGCCGTCGATCAGGATGTCGTCGCGGCCGAGCATCGGGCGCAACGCGGTGATCGTGTCCTCGGTGATCTTGCCGGCCGGCAGCATCAGCCAGATCGCGCGCGGGGTCGTGAGCTTCGCCACGAAGTCCTTCAGGTCGGCCGCTCCCGTCATGTGGTCCGCGGCGAGCTTGTCGACCGCGGCCGCGTCCCGGTCGTAGACGATGCAGGTATGTCCCTTCTCCGTCAGGCGCCGCGCGATGTTGCCGCCCATGCGTCCGAGTCCGATCACGCCGAGTTGCATCGCAAAGCTCCTTGAGTGTTGTCGCCGCGACGGAGGCGCGGCGGGTCGATCGCTTCGAAAACTACGCGGAAACCGCTTCTTCCTGCGCCGGCGCAGGCGCGTCGCGCGGACCCGAGCCCGCCATCGACGACACGCATGCGACGCGCGACAGGCCGAGCGCCGCGTTGATCAGCGAGACATGCGAGAAGGCCTGCGGGAAGTTACCGAGTTGTCGTTTCGCGCTCGGGTCGTATTCCTCCGCGAGCAGGCCGACGTCGTTCGCGATCGAGACCAGACGCTCGAACAGCGCCGTCGCCTCGTCGACGCGTCCCTGCAGGCGCAGATTGTCGACGAGCCAGAAGCTGCACGCGAGGAACACGCCTTCCCCGGGCGGCAATCCGTCGCTGGTTTCGTCGGTCCGGTAGCGCAGCACGAAGCCGTCGACGACGAGATGACGCTCGATCGCGGCGACCGTGCCGATCACGCGCGGGTCGTCGGCCGGCAGGAAGCCCGCGATCGGGATCAACAGCAGGCTCGCGTCGAGCGCCCGCGAGCCGTAGCTCTGCACGAACGTGTTGAGCTCCGCGTCGAAGCCGCGCTCGCAGATTTCCGCATGCACCTGGGCCCGCAGCGCGCGCCAGCGCTCGACCGGGCCTTCGAGCCCGAACTTCTCCGCCGACTGGATCGCGCGATCGAAGGCGGTCCACACCATCACCTTCGAGAACGTGAAGTGCAGCGCGCCGTCGCGCGTTTCCCAGATGCTGTAGTCGGGATCCTGCCAGATCGTCTCGAGGTGCTCGAGCATCCGGAGCTGGAACGACCAGATGTCGGCGTCGTCGGTGAGGCCGCCGAGCCGCGAGTAATGGATCGCGGCCATCACCTGGCCGTACACGTCGAGCTGCACCTGGTTCGAGGCCGCGTTGCCCACGCGCACCGGTGCGGACCCGGCATAGCCGGGCAGCCAGTCGAGCTCCCACTCCACGAGACGCCGCTCGCCGGCGACGCCGTACATGATGCGCAGCGTCTTCGCGTCGCCCGCGATCGCCCGTTCGAGCCACATGCGCCAGTCGCGCGCCTCGTCGTAGTAGCCGGCGTTCATCAGCGCGAACAGCGTCAGCGATGCGTCGCGCAGCCAGCAGAAACGATAGTCCCAGTTGCGGACGCTGCCGAGCCACTCGGGCAGCGAGGTCGTCGCCGCCGCGACCATGCCGCCGGTGGGCGCATAGGTCAGCGCCTTGAGCACCATCAGCGACCGCTTCACGATGTCGGTGTAGGGGCCGGCGTCGAGCGGCTTCGATGCCCAGTCCTCCCAGTACGAGACCGTGCGCGCATAGGCATCCTCGAAGTCGCACGGCGGGTCGTCCGGCAGGTGCGACGCGTGATGGCTGAGGACGAACGCCAGGCGCTCGCCGTCGTCCACGTCGAAGTCGGCGACCGTCTTCATCCCCTCGCCGCGCATCCGGAACGGCGCACGCAGCAACACCTTGTCGGGGCCGGCGATCGCGCGGATGCCGCACCCGTCCTCGAAGCCGGTGACCCAGGGCGTCGTCTCGCCGTAGTTGAAGCGCACCGCGATCTCGCTGCGCATCGCGACCCGACCGCGCCGACCCTCGACGATGCGCACGACGCGCGACGAGGCGCCGTCGCGCGGCGGCATGAAGTCGAGGATCGCGACCTCGCCCGTCGATGTCGTGAAGACCGTCTCGAGAATGAGCGTGTGGTCGAAGTACTGGCGGCTGACACGGATCGACTCCTGTCCCGCGAACGCGACCGCCGGTGCGATCCGCCAGCGTCCGTGGTCCTCGGTCCCGAGCAAGGCCGCGAAGGACGCGGGCGAGTCGAAGCGCGGCAGGCACAGCCAGTCGATGCTGCCGTCGTTCGCGACCAGTGCGGCGGTATGGCAGTCGCCGATCAACGCATAGTCTTCGATGGGAAGGGACATAGGAGACCGCAGGATGAAGAGGAGAGTGACCCGACTCCGCTTCGCAAGTTCGATCCGGTTCTCAGCGAGCCGCGCCGAGCGCGTCGTTCAACACCTTCGCGAGTCGCACGCCGGCCTTGCGGATCTGCATCGCCGCGATCACCGACGCGGGCCGCACATAGTCGGCATCGAGCGGCACGAGCCCGGTGATCGGCCGATCGCAGGTGAACGTCGTCGCCAGGTTCGGATACAGGAAGTCGCGCGCGAGGACGTAGCTCTCGGCCGTCCAGGCGCGGATGTCGCCGACCGACCAGTCCTTGCGCGTCTGCTCGATCGGCAGGTCCGCGAGGAAGGCCGCGTCGCCGCCGACGCGGTCGAATTCGTCGTACGGGATGAGGCGGTCCCACGCGGAGTGCAGGTTGTAGGGGCGTTGCTCGCGTCCGTCGACCGGCGGGTCGCTGCGGCGTCCGAGGTAGGTGACCTTCACGTCGTTGCCACCCTTGTCGTCGTGATCCGACGCGTGCAGCGGCTGGTGCAGGTCGCCGACGAGATGCACGATCCACTTGAGCGCCTCGTTGCGCAGGCGCTTCGGTTGCGACCGGTCCTCGAGGATCGCGAGTTGCCGGTCGAACCAGGCGGTCCCGCACTGCCCGTCCTTGCAATACCGCTCGCGATCGTCGATGGCGTGCGGGCCGCCGCAGATCGGGATGTCGTCGAAGTGGTAGTTGTAGGTGCCGCGGTCGTTCGCGGACGCGCGCAACTCGTCGGGCCAGCTCGCGACCTGGCCGAGCGTGGCCGCGCCGGACGGCTTCTCGTCGGCGCCGAGGTCGTCGCGCAGCAGCACCGCGACTTCGCGCGTCGCCTCCGGCGTGAGGAACCGGGTCGCGATGTCGCCGACCATCGCATGCGCGCGCTTGCTCCAGGCGAATGCGTCGATCGACCAGGCCGACAGCGCGAGGAGCGCGACGGCGAGGGCGACGCGTGGCAAGCGTGAGCCTGCGTCTCGAGGCGGGCGCGCGTTCATGGATGAGGGAGGAGACGGAGCGGGGGCGTCCGCATCATAGCCAACGTCCGGACCGACCCCGTCAATCCAGAGGCCACGGAAGTTGCACCGCGGTCGACGACGGCGGCGGATCCGCGGCCTCGGGCTTGCGGCTTCCGTGCTCGGCCGACCGCCACCACGGCACGAGCACGCGCTCGTGCGACGGCTCGACCGCTTCGCCGAGACGCGGCATCAGCAGGCGGCCGTCCCGTGCCGCGGCGCTCGTGAGCAGCACTTCGGCCGGCTGGTCCCACGCATGCATCGCGAGCGCGAACGTGCCCCAGTGCACCGGAAGGAAGACGCCGCCGCCCAACAACTCGAAGGCTTCGAGCGCGTGTTCGGGTCCGAGATGGATGTCGCCCCAGCTCGGGTGATAGGCGCCGACCTCGAGCATGACGAGGTCGAAGGGCCCCAGGCGCTCGGCGATGTCGCGGTACTCGGTCGTGAGTCCCGTGTCGCCGCTGAAGAACACCGCGTGCTTCGCGCTCCGGACGACGAGCGACGACCACAGCGTCGCGTTGCGATCCTTGAGGCCGCGACCCGAGAAGTGCTGCGAAGGCGCCGCGGTCACCGTGAGGTCGGCGCCCGGCAGCGTCCAGCTCTCCCACCAGTCGAGTTCGACGATGCGCTCCGCGGGGATGCCCCAGCCCTCGAGATGCGCCCCGACGCCGAGCGACGTGACGAAGGGCACGTCGGTCTTCGCGAGCGTGCGGATGGTCGGGTAGTCGAGGTGGTCGTAGTGATCGTGCGAGATGACCACGAGGTCGACCGGCGGCATCGCCTTCAACGCGACCGGCACCGGCTGGAAGCGTTTCGGTCCGATGAGCTGCGACGGCGAGGCGCGCTTGCCCCACACCGGGTCGGTCAGCACGCGAAGGCCGTCGAGCTCGAGCAACACGGTCGAGTGCCCGAGCCAGGTCGCGCGAAGCCCCGAGTCCGACGGCTTCTTCCAGGCATCGAGCGGACTCACCGACGGCAGCGGACCGTTCGGCGTCCGACGTTCGTCGCCGCACAGGAAGTCCGTCAGCGTCGGCGCCGGACCCGTGCGGTCGCGCAGACCGGGAGGGATCGGACGGACGTTGCGAAACGCCTGTCCGGTCCAGCGCGGCGACGCGCGCATGCGTTCAAGGCGGGCGCCATCGGCCCGCGTGCCAAAGACCTTCATCGATCACACCTTCAGGGTTTTCCCGCAACGGCCGCGGGGGAGCTTTGGATTATCCTCGGCGTCCTCGAACGAGGCGGCTTCCTCGCGAGCGCAGCAGCTTCGCATCCACCACGCCGCCCATCCCTATCGATCCAGGAGACCCCGTGATGATCACCATCCGTCGCTCGCTCACACTCGCAGCCTTCGCTGCCATCGTCGCGAGCCCTCTCGCCGCACAGGCGCAGGTCAAGGTCGGCATCACGCTGTCGGCGACCGGCCCGGCCGCGTCGCTCGGCATCCCGCAGAAGAACTCGGTGGCGCTCCTGCCGAAGACGATCGGCGGCAAGACCGTGGAATACATCGTGCTCGACGATGCGTCGGACTCGACGACCGCCGTCAAGAACACGCGCAAGCTGATCGACGAGGACAAGGTCGACGTGATCGTCGGTTCGTCGGTCACGCCGAATTCGCTCGCGATGATCGACGTCGTTTCGGAATTGTCGACGCCGATGGTCAGCATGGCCGCGTCCGCGAAGATCGTCGAACCGATGGACGCGAAGCGCGCGTGGGTCTTCAAGACGCCGCAGAACGACGCGCTGATGGCGAGCGCGCTCGCGGACCACATGGCCGCGAACGGCGTCAAGACGCTCGGCTACATCGGCTTCTCCGACGCGTACGGCCAGGGCTGGGCGGCCGAGATCACGAAGGCCGCCGAGGCGAAGGGCATCAAGATCGTCGTCAACGAGAGCTACTCGCGGACGGATACCAGCGTGACCGGCCAGGTCCTGAAGCTCGTCGCCGCGAATCCCGACGCCATCCTCGTCGGCGCCTCGGGCACGCCGGCCGCGCTCCCGCAGAAGACGCTCAAGGAGCGTGGCTACAAGGGCAAGTACTACCAGACCCACGGCGTCGCGAACGCCGACTTCCTGCGCGTGTGCGGCGCGGACTGCAACGGCACGATCCTGCCGTCGGGTCCGATCCTCGTCGCGGCGCAGCTGCCGGACAGCAACGCGTCGAAGGCACCGGCCCTCAAGTACGTGAACGACTACGAGGCCGCCTATGGCGCCGGTTCGGTCGCCAACTTCGGCGCACACCTGTACGACGCGGGGCTGCTGCTCGAGAAGGCCATCCCGGAAGCCCTGAAGACCGCGCAACCGGGAACGCCCGCGTTCCGCAAGGCGTTGCGCGATGCGCTCGAAGCGACCAGCAACGCGCCGGCGACGCACGGCGTCTTCACGATGACCAAGACGGACCACGCGGGTCTCGACCAGCGGGCGCGGGTGATGGTGATGATCCAGGACTCGAAGTGGGTGCTGCAGAAGTGACGAAAGGCGCGCGCGCCTTTCGTCATCCCCGCGAAGGCGGGGATCCAATTCGCGTCGCGAACTAACGGTGTTTGAAATCGGGTCCCGGCCATCGCCGGGATGACAGTGCATGGACTTCTCGATCGCGCTGATCCTCATCCAGGACGGCATCACCAACGGCGCGATCTACGCGCTGCTCGCGATCGCGCTCGTGCTCGTGTTCGCGGTCACGCGGACGATCTTCATCCCGCAGGGCGAGTTCGTCACCTACGGCGCGTTGACGCTCGCGGGCTTCGTGTCCGGCAAGACGCCGGGTACCGCGTCGCTGCTCGTCGTCGCGGGCGTCCTCGCGTGGCTGATGGACGTCGCCGTCGCCGTCCGGACGAAGCACTACAAGCCGCTCGCCCGGACGGCGCTCGGCTACATCGCGCTGCCGATCCTGTTGTACGGCGTCGCGCGCTACGCGGGCGGACATCCGTTGCCGCTCGCGGTCCACGTGCTGTTGACGCTGCTGCTCGTCGTGCCCTTCGGTCCGATCCTGTACCGCATCGCGTACCAGCCGGTCGCCGAGGCGTCGGTGCTCGTGCTGTTGATCGTGTCGGTCGGCGTCCACCTCGCGATGACGGGACTCGGACTGATCTTCTTCGGCGCCGAGGGCTCGCGGACCCCGCCGTTCGCGGAAGGCTCGTTCAATATCGGCACGATGACGATCACCGGGCAGAGCATCGCCGTCGTCGGTACGAGCGCGTTGCTGATCGTCGCGCTCTACCTGTTCTTCGAGTTCACGCTGTACGGCAAGGCGTTGCGCGCGACCGCGGTCAACCGGCGCGGCGCGCGGCTCATGGGCATCTCGACCGTGATGAGCGGCCGCATCACGTTCGCGGTCGCCGCGTTGATCGGCACGTTCTCCGGCATGCTGGTCGCGCCGATCACGACGATCTATTACGACTCCGGCTTTCTCGTCGGCCTCAAGGGCTTCGTCGCCGCGATCATCGGCGGCCTCGCGAGCTATCCGCTGGCCGCGATCGGCGCGCTCCTGGTCGGCGCGCTCGAGTCGTTCTCGTCGTTCTGGGCGAGCGCCTACAAGGAAGTGATCGTCTTCACGCTGATCATCCCGGTGCTGCTGTTGCGCTCGATGACCAGCAAGCACGTCGACGAGGAAGACTGATGGACCGCGCGCAATCGTTCACCGCCGGCCGCATCGCGTTCGCTGCCGCGCTCGTGGTCCTGATCGCGTTGCCGCTCGTGCCGGCGACGCCCGAGTTCTGGATCACGCTGATGAACTACATCGGGCTCGCGAGCCTGGTCGTGCTCGGCCTGGTCCTGCTGACCGGCGTCGGCGGCCTCACGTCCTTCGGCCAGGCCGCATTCGTCGGGATCGGCGCCTACATGAGCGGCTATCTCACGACGGCGCACGGCGTCTCGCCCTGGCTCGCGCTGCCGGCCGGGCTCGTCGCGACGGCGCTGATCGCGCTCGTGATCGGCATCGTCACGCTGCGGCTGTCGGGCCACTACCTGCCGCTCGGCACGATCGCGTGGGGCATCAGCCTCTACTTCCTGTTCGGCAACATGGACTTCCTCGGCAAGTACGACGGGCTCAACGGACTGCCGCCGATCCGGCTGTTCGGCTGGTCGCTCGAACGCGGCCGCGACATCTACTTCCTGATCTGGATGTTCGTGATCGCATCGGTGCTCGCGGTGCAGGCGTTGCTCGACTCGCGACCGGGCCGCGCGATCCGCGCGCTGCGCGGCGGCGCCGGCATGGCCGAGTCCTTCGGCGTGAACACGACGCGCGTGAAGGTCGTCGTGTTCGTCTACGCGGCGCTGCTCGCGTCGCTGTCGGGCTGGCTGTATGCGCACCTGCAGCGCTCGATCAACCCGACGCCGTTCGGCGTCAACGCCGGCATCGAATACCTGTTCATGGCGGTCGTCGGCGGCGCGGCGCACGTGTGGGGCGCGTTGCTCGGCGCCGGGGTCGTGACGATCGCGCGCGACCAGCTGCAGAACTGGCTGCCGCGCCTGCTCGGCAGCAACGGGAACTTCGAGATCATCGTGTTCGGCATCCTGCTCGTGCTGCTGTTGCAACGCGCGCCCACGGGCCTGTGGCCGATCCTCACCGGCTGGTTCAAGCGCGACGGTCGCGACCGGGCCGAAGGCGCCGAAGACCTCGGGGCCGTCGCCCTGACGACGAAGGGGGCGACACGCGCGGTGGCGGCCGCCGAGCCCTTGCCGATGCGCACGCGTCCGACCGCCGGCGACGTCGTGCTCGACGTGCGGGCGATCCGCAAGGAGTTCGGCGGTCTCGTCGCGGTCAACGACATCAGCTTCAAGGTGCGCGCCGGCGAGATCATGGGACTCATCGGCCCGAACGGCGCGGGCAAGAGCACGACGTTCAACTGCGTGACCGGCGTCCTGCCGATCACGCGCGGCGAGGTGCTGTTCCGCGACGCGCGCATCGACGGCCTGCGGGCGCGCGAGATCAGCGCGCTCGGCGTCGGCAGGACGTTCCAGCACGTGCAGCTGTTGCCCGGCATGACGGTGATCGACAACGTCGCGCTCGGCGCGCACCTGCGCTCGAACGTCGGCATGTTCCGCGCGTCGCTCCGCCTGGATCGCAACGAAGAGGCGCGGCTGCGTCACGAGGCGGCGACGCAGCTCAAGCGTGTCGGCCTCGGCGACTATCTGCACGAACAGGCCGGCAACCTCGCGCTCGGCCAGCAGCGCATCGTCGAGATCGCGCGCGCGCTCGCGTCCGACCCGGTGCTGTTGCTGCTCGACGAGCCGGCGGCAGGCCTGCGCTACAAGGAAAAGGTCGCGCTCGCCGGCGTGCTGCGCACGTTGCGCGACGAAGGCATGAGCGTCCTGCTCGTCGAACACGACATGGAATTCGTGATGGGCCTCACCGATCACCTGGTCGTGATGGAGTTCGGCGCGAAGCTCGCCGAAGGACTGCCGAAGCAGATCCAGCAGGACCCGAAGGTGCTCGAGGCCTACCTCGGCGGCATCGACGACGACCTCGTGCTGGAGCAGCCGACATGAAGCGCCTTCGCCGGGGTGACAGTGGGGGGAACGCATGAGCACCATCCTCTCCGTCAAGGGACTCTCCGCGCGCTACGGCAAGGTCACCGCGCTCGCGGCGACCGATCTCGTCGTCGAGGCCGGCAAGATCGTGACCGTCATCGGCGCGAACGGCGCGGGCAAGTCGACGCTGCTCAACGCGCTGATGGGCTCGCTGCCGACGAACGGTCACTGCGCCGGCGAGATCGCGTACGAAGGCACGCGCGTCGAGCGCCACGGCGTCGAGCAACGCGTGGCGGTCGGCATGTCGCTCGTGCCGGAGAAGCGCGAGCTCTTCGGCAGCATGACCGTCGAAGACAACCTGCGCCTCGGCGGTTTCCGGCGCTATCGCCAGCGTCGCGAGGCCGAGCACAAGGCCTGGGCGTCCGAACTCGAGCACGTGTTCGAACTCTTCCCGCGCCTCAAGGAGCGCCGCAAGCAGGACGCGGGGACCTTGTCCGGCGGCGAACGCCAGATGCTCGCGGTCGGTCGCGCGCTGATGGGCAAGCCGAAGCTCCTGATGCTCGACGAACCGAGCCTCGGCCTCGCGCCGAAGATCGTGCGCGAGATCTTCATGATCATCGCGGCGCTCCGCAAGACCGGCGTGGCCACGCTGCTCGTCGAGCAAAACGCGCGCGCGGCGCTGCAGGTCGCGGACTACGGCTACGTGCTCGAGACCGGCTCGGTCACGCTGCAGGGGCCGGCGAAGGAACTCGCGAGCAATCCGAAGGTGATCGAGAGTTATCTCGGCTTGGGCGAGAAGCGGGACGCGTGAAAGACGAAGGCGCCGGCTTCCCGCCTTCGCGGGAGTGACGAGGCCGCTGACCGATTCACGCTCATTCGTCGTTCCCGCGAAGGCGGGAACCCAGCGGCGTTCGGCGCTTGAGCGCACCCACGGTACCCTCCGTCCGTGAAGATCCCCGCCCGCCTGCAACCCCTCGTCGACGACGGACTCGTCGACACCGTCGTCCGTCAGCTCATGAGCGGCAAGGAGGCGTCGGTCTACGTCGTGCGTTCCGGCGCCGAGACGCGTTGCGCGAAGGTCTACAAGGACGCGCAGTCGCGCAGCTTCCGCCAGGCCGTCGACTACACGGAGAACCGCAAGACGAAGAACAGTCGCCAGGCGCGCGCGATGGCGAAGGGCACGGCCTACGGCCGCGCGTCGCGCGAGGCGGCGTGGCAGAGCGCCGAGGTCGACGCGCTGTTCCGGCTCGCGGCCGCCGGCGTTCGCGTGCCGAAGCCGCTGCAATTTCTCGACGGCGTGCTGCTGATGGAGCTCGTGATGGATGCGGACGGCAACGCGGCGCCGCGCCTGAACGACTGCAGCTTCACCCCCGACGAGGCGCGGCGGCACCACGCGACGATGCTACGCGAGGTCGTGCGCATGCTGCTCGCCGGCGTGATCCACGGCGACCTGTCGGAGTTCAACGTGCTGCTCGGGGCCGACGGACCGGTGATCATCGACCTGCCGCAGGCCGTCGACGCGGCCGGCAACAACCATGCACCCGCGATGCTCGATCGGGACGTGACGAACCTGTCGAACTACTTCGGCCGCTACGCGCCCGAGCTCGTGGGCACGCAGTACGGCAAGGAGATCTGGAGCCTCTACGCGGCCGGGCAGCTCACGCTCGACACCGTGTTGACCGGTCGCCACGAAGCGCCGACCACCGCGGTCGACGTCGACGAGGTCTTGCGCGAGGTCGAGGACGCGCGTCTCGAGGAGGCGGCGCGGCGCGAGCGGATGGCGCAGACCGACGCGTGACGCTCTCAGCGCAGCGCGTGGTCGAGCAGGATGGTCGTGTCGCGCAGGCGCCGGACGAGTTGTAGCGCCAGGACGTTCAGCACGCTCGCGTGCAACTCGGGATCCGCACCCACGAGCGCGAGGAAGTCGTCGCGCGACAACTGCTGCAGCGTGCAATCGGTATCCGCCTCCGCATCCGCGCTGCGCGGCTGGCCGTCGAGCAACGCCATCTCGCCGAAGAAGCCGCCGGGCCCGAACGTGAGCAGGCGGATACGCCCGGTTTCGCCGCCGACCCAGAGCGTCACGCGACCGCTGAGCAGCAGGTAGAGCGTGTCGCCCGGATCACCGGCGCGAAACAGGCGCTCGCCGGCCCGGACCGTGCGGGTGACGAGTCGCGTCGCGAGGCGCCTCGCCGCCTCGGGCGCGAGATCGGGGAAGGCGACGGGCTCGACGCTGGCGGGTTCATCGTGCACCCCGAGCAAGTCGTCTTCGGCCCGTTCGAGCGCGAGGTCGATGTCGGGCGCGAGCGTGAGATGGACGCGAGCCGCATCGCCCTCGAGTGCATCGAGCGCGTGGCGGCGCGGGTCGCGGTCGCGGATGCCCGCGAGCACGAGGTGCCCGCCCTTTCGATGGAGACGCTCGGCGGCCTGGACGAGCGAGCGCGCGGCCGTGAGGTCGATGCCCGCGACGCGACGCACGTCGAGCAGCAGCCAGCGCGCGCCGCGCTGCTGGTCGACCAGCAGTCCGATCTCGTCGGCCGTCCCGAAGTAGAGCCAGTGCCCGAGTTCGATCACGCGGATGTGATCGCCGAGCGCGTCGAGGCGTTCGCGTTCGGCCGCGGTCCGCACGTGACGCGACCGTCGCGCGCGTCCGTCCTGGACGCCGAGCACGACGTTGCGCCGCATCTCGATCGCGAGCAGGCAGACCGCCGCGAGCGCGCCGACCGACAGCGCGGCCGCGAGACTGCGGAACGCGCCGATCGCGACCACGAGCGCGACGACGAGCAGCGGGCCGCGCGCCGACGAACGCGGGCGTCGCTTCATCGCCTGGCGGATCAGGGGCCAGGTCGTCACGTCGTATTGCGTGCGCGCGATGACGAAGACCGAACTCGCGACCGCGGCCATCGGGACCAGCGCCAACAATCGGCCACCGAACCAGAACAGCAACGCGATCGCGACGAGATAAGTCGCCTGCGTGATGCGGTGGTGGCCCAGCGTGCGGCGGATCGCCAGCGACGACGACGCGATGACCGCCGTCGGCATGCCGAGTGCGAAGCCCGAGGCGACGCCGGCGATCCCGATCTTCGCGAGCAGGTCGTTGCCGTCGGCGGGACGCTCCTGGTCGCGCGAGACGAAGGCCGTCGCGAGCAGCGAGAACACCGTGTTGAGCACGCCGACCGTCAGGGCGGCCTGCAGGACGATGCTCCATCCCGCGATGCCGAGCGACGGCGCGGCGAGCGCGCGACCGTAGGCGGGCCACGGGTCGATCGTCCCGAAGGGCAGCAGCGGGCCGAGGGCCGACGTCGGGGAAATCGCGGCGATGACGTGATGCATCGCCGTCGCGACGGCGAGCGCGATGAAGGCGCTCGGCGCCTTCGGCAGCCAGCGGACCGCGGCGTAGCCGGCGGCGGTCCCGATTGTGGCGACGAATACCGCTGCCGGTCTCCAGTCCTCGAACCACGTGCCGATCTGCGACAGCCGTCCGAGGCCGGTGTGGCCGAGCGCGAACGGGACGACGCTGACGACCAGCGACACCCCGACCGCGTTGACGAAGCCCATCAGCACTGGATACGGGATGAACTTGAGCGCGGCGCCGAGGCGGGCGCGCGCGAGCGCGAGCTGGATCAGCCCACCGCCGAGCGTGGCGACCGCCGTGGCGAACAACGCGACGTCGAGGCCGACCGCGACGCCCGCGAGGCGCTGCAACTGGTCGGTCATCGCGGCGACGATCAACGCGCCGGTCGCCGTCGGCCCGACCGTGATCACGATGTCGCGCGAGACGAGCATCCCGAGGAGTCCACCGACGACGAGCGCGATCGTCACCGACCCGAGCGCGAACGGAAGCGCCGCGGGGCCGAGGCTCGAGAACGCGACGAGCGAACCCATCAGGCCGAGCGCCGTCGAGATCAGGGACGCGTCGATGCCGGTCACGATCGATGACCAGGCGCGGGCGAGCGGTGCGGTAGGGCGGTTCGTCAAGAGCGATGCGGGGGCGGGGCGGTCCTGGCCGGATCAGAGCACATCGAGTTCGCGAAGCGATCGCATCACGTCGTCGAAACCACGGTCCGTTTCGCGCAGCAACGCGAACAGGACGCCGAGCTGGCGACATCGACGGGCTCCACGCCGCGTTCGCCGAAGGCCTCGTTCATCAGCGAGAACTCGTCGGCGAGGTGGAGCTTGTTTGCGGCCTGCGGGTGGGGTGGAACGCCGGAGCGCCGCCCCCAGGGTCGATGACGACGCGCGACTATGACAGCCGCCCGCCCGTACCGGCAAGCGTGAATATTCCCGTCCGCGATCGAAAGCAAAGTCGCGATAAGGTCGCCGACTACAATGCGCGCCCGATCGGCTTTCGCGTTCGCGCGATCCAACGCATGTCCGTCGCCGCTCCCGTTTCCGGCACCGTCTATGCGGTGCTGCTCAATCATCGCGACGCGATCGAGGCGCTCGGCGTCGCCGTCCACGCGAAGCCTTACGAGCGGCCGGCCGTCGCGCCGGTGCTCTACCTTCGCCCCGCGAACACGTGGAGCTCGCACGGCGACGTGATCGCGTTGCCCGCCGATGTGCCCGAGGTCGATGTCGAGGCGACGATCGGCATCGTGTTCGATCGCGCGACGTCGCAGGTGTCGAAGGAGGACGCGTTCGCCTGCGTGCGTGGTTTCGTCGTCGTTGCCGACCTCACGGTTCCGCACGCGAGCGTGTATCGACCGGCGATCCGGCAACGCGACCGGGACGGCTTCTGCGTGTTCTCGGCGAATGTGGGCGCGGCGACGAGCGACGAGATCGCCGTCACGACCTCGGTGGACGGCGAGGCCCGAGAGACCGCGAACACCCGCGACCTCGTCCGCGACGTGCCGACGCTCGTCGCGGACATCAGCGCGTTCATGCGCTTCGAGGCGGGGGATGTCCTGTTGATCGGCGCGTTGGGCAAGCCGGCGCGGGCGAGACCGGGGCAGACGGTGCAGGTCGACGCCGGAGCCTTGGGCGCCGTGGCGTTCTCCATGGCGCCGATCCCGGTGCTCGCCGACCCCATCCCCTCCCCGACCCTCCCCTTGAAGGGGAGGGAGCCCCGTGGAGACGCCTCCCCTTTCGAGGGGAGGGAATTCTGTGATGACTCCTCCCCCTTCAAGGGGGAGGTCGGGAGGGGGAGTTTGGGAGGGGTTTCGTCGCGCACGCGCGACGCCTTCCAAACGCCGGCGGCATGCAGGCCGCCGGCGGGGTTACGCCGCGGCCGCGTCGCGTTCGAGGGCGCCATCCACGACGTCACCGAAGCCGACGGTCGCGTACGTCTCGCGAACGGCCGCCTGATCGACGAGCACGAACCCGTCTGGCTCCCGCCGTTCGCGCCCACGCCGCGTGCGCGCAGCATCTTCGCGCTCGGCCTGAACTACGCGGACCACGCGAAGGAACTCGCGTTCAAGGCCCCCGACGAGCCGCTCGTGTTCATGAAGGGCGAGTCGTCGCTCGTCGGGCATCGCGGCGTCACGCCGCGTCCGCGCGACGCGGCCTACATGCACTACGAATGCGAGCTCGTCGTCGTGATCGGACGCACCGCGCGCGGCGTGCGGCGCGACGAGGCCTACGACTTCGTCGCGGGCTACACGGTCGCGAACGACTACGCGATCCGCGACTATCTCGAGAACTACTACCGGCCGAACCTCAAGGTGAAGAACCGCGAGGCGACGACGCCGATCGGTCCGTGGCTCGTCGACGCGGCGCTCGTCCCCGACCCCATGCAGCTCGCGCTGTCGACGCGCGTCGACGGACGAACGACGCAGTCGGGCACGACACGCGACATGATTTTCGACGTACCCTTCCTCGTCGAGTACCTGTCGTCGTTCATGACGCTCTCGCCCGGAGACCTGATCCTCACCGGCACGCCCGAGGGACTCGTCGACACGCCGATCGGCGCGGTCGTCGAGACGTCGATCGACGGGATCGGTACGCTCATCAACACCATCGCCGCAGCACCGCGGTCCGCCGACCACCCATGATCCAGCACCTCATCGACGGCAAGTCCGTCGAAAGCGCCGCCGTCTTCGAGAACCGCAATCCCGCGACCGGGGAAGTCCTCGCCGAGGTCGCCGCCGGTGCGGCCGCGGAGATCGACGCGGCCGTCACCGCGGCGAAGATCGCGTTCCCGAAGTGGGCCGGCAAGCCGGCGAAGGAGCGCGCGAAGATCATGCGACGCCTCGGGGAGCTGATCGAGAAGAACGTGCCGGCGCTCGCCGAACTCGAGACCGACGACACGGGGCTGCCGATCCACCAGACCTCGCATCAACTGATCCCGCGCGCGGCGGAGAACTTCTATTTCTTCTCGGAGGTCGCGACGCGGATGGACGGCCGTTCGTATCCGGTCGACCGCACGATGCTCAACTACACGCTGATCCAGCCGGTCGGTGTGTGCGGACTGATCTCGCCGTGGAACGTGCCGTTCATGACGGCGACCTGGAAGGTGGCGCCCTGTCTCGCACTCGGCAACACCGCCGTGCTGAAGATGAGCGAGCTCAGTCCGATGACGGCCGATCGTCTCGGCCAGCTCGCGCTCGAGGCGGGCGTGCCCGCGGGCGTGCTCAACATCGTCCACGGCTACGGCCGCGACGCGGGCGAGGCGCTCGTCACGCATCGCGACGTGCGGACGATCTCGTTCACGGGCGGCACCGTGACCGGCAAGCGGATCATGGGACTCGCGGGGCTGAAGAAGCTGTCGATGGAGCTCGGCGGCAAGTCGCCGGTGCTGGTCTTCGACGATGCGGACGCGGAGCGCGCGCTGGACGCCGCGCTGTTCACGATCTTCTCGATCAACGGCGAACGCTGCACCGCGGGCTCGCGCATCTTCGTGCAGCGCTCGATCTACGACGACTTCGCGAAGCAGTTCGCCGCACGCGCGGACCGGCTCCAGGTCGGCGACCCGCGCGACGAGAACACGAAGCTCGGATCGTTGATCACGCGCGCGCACTGGGAGAAGGTCACGGGCTACATCGAGCTCGCACGCGACGAGGGCGCGACGATCGCGGCCGGCGGCGCGGCACCGGACTCGGTACCGTCGCGCGTCGCGAACGGCCACTTCCTCAGGCCCACCGTCATCACCGACGTCGACAACCGCATGCGCGTCGCGCAGGAGGAGATCTTCGGACCGGTCGCGTGCCTGATTCCCTTCGATACCGAGGAGGACGGGCTGCGGATGGCGAACGACATCCCGTACGGACTCGCGTCCTACGTGTGGACCCAGGACATCGGTCGCGCGCATCGGCTCGCGGCGGGCATCGAGGCCGGGATGGTGTTCGTCAACAGCCAGAACGTGCGCGACCTGCGGCAACCCTTCGGCGGCGTGAAGGAATCGGGCGTCGGGCGTGAAGGCGGCGAGTCCAGCTTCGAGACCTTCTGCGAGATCAAGAACGTCTGCGTCTCGCTCGGGTCGCATCCGATTCCGAAGTGGGGGGTGTGAGATGGCACGACCCGTCAACAGGGCGGCTGTCATCCCGGCGAAGGCCGGGACCTAATGTCCTACCGCTGCATCATTGGGCCCCGGCCTTCGCCGGGGTGACAAGCAAGTGAGCCTCTACTCCCTGCAAAAACTGATGTACCACCTCAACCGCGACCCGAAGGTGCGCACGCGGCTGCGCGACGAACCGGCGGCGCTGCTCGACGAATACGAACTCGCCACCGAGGAGCGCAACGCGATCGAGTCCGGGGATGTCGGCCTGCTCTACGTCCTCGGCGTCAACGGGCAGCTGCTGATGCACTACGCGGCCTTCATCGGCCTCGAGTGGCCCGAGTACCTGCAGGCGATGCGCAACGGCGTCGTCAAGCACGGTCCCGTGCGCGCGGGCATCTACGCGATGACGACCGAAGCGCCCGCGCCGCGCGTCGCGACGAACAGCGAGGACGCGTTCGCGCTGCCGCCGGGGGGTGCGCGATGAGCCTCGTCTTCTCCGGCATCTGCAGCCACGGCCCGGGCATCACGGGCCGCGCGCAACGGGCGGACGCCGCGTTGCGCGACGCGTTCTACGCGCAGCTCGACCGCATGCGGCTCGCGCTCGAGGCGACGAAGCCCGACGCGCTGGTCGTCGTCGCCGCCGAGCACTTCGCGAATTTCTTCATGGACAACATGCCCGCGTTCGCGATGGGCATGGCCGACCGCTACGAGGGTCCCATCGAGGATGAGGCCTGGCTCGCGATCCCGAAGACCACGGTGCCCGGCAACGCGGCGTTGTCGAAGAAACTGATCGAAGGCGTGATGCGCGACGTCGACCTCGCGTACGCGGAGGAGTGGAAGTTCGATCACGGGATCATGGTGCCGCTGCACTTCCTCACGCCGCGCTACGACCTGCCGGTCATCCCGGTCAACATCAACTGCCAGGGACCGCCGCTCGCGCCGCTGCCGCGCGTCTGGGCGCTGGGCGAGGCGATCCGCCGCGCGGCCGACGCGTTGCCCGAGCGCATCGCGCTCGTGTGCACCGGCGGCATCTCGCACTGGCCGTGCACGCCCGATTCGGGGAAGATCAACGCGGACTGGGACCGCGACTTCCTCGCGCGCTGGACCCGCAACGATCGCGACGCGCTGCTCGACTACGACGACGCGCAGGTCTATCGCGACGCGGGCCAGGGCGGCTTCGAGATCCGCACGCTGATCACCGCGGCCGCCGCGGCCGGCGGCGCGCGGGGCGACATCTGGTTCTACGAGCCGATCCCGATCTTCGCGGTCGGCTGCACGGTCGGGGTCATGGACCTCGCGACCGTCTAGCCTCAAGGAGCACGTCATGCCGCACATCGTCGTCGAGTACACGAGCAACCTGCGCGCCGAAGGCGACCTGCCGTCGCTCTTGTCGAAGATCAACGCGTCGCTGATCGCCGAGCGCGGCGCGAGCGGCGCGCTCTTCCCCGCGGCCGGCATCCGCTCGCGCGCGATCGAGGTCGAGGACTGGTGCATCGCCGACGGGGCCAACCCGGACGACGCGTTCGTGCACGTCACCGTCCGCATCGCGAAGGGTCGGACCGACGAACAGAAGCAGAAGGCCTTCGACGCGGTGTTCGAGATCGTGAAGGACCACTTCGCCGCGTCGTTCGCGAGGCGGGGCCTCGCGTTGTCGATGGACGTCGACGAGTTCACGAATCCGACCTGGAAGCACAACAACCTGCACGCGCGCCTCGCGGCCGCCGCATGAAGCGCGCAGGAGCGATGTCCCCATGACCGTCCTCGATCCCGCGGTGAACGCGCCGCTGACTTCATCGTCGCCCTCGCGCTTTTCCGCCGACGAATGGGCCGCGCGCCGGGAGCTCGCCGCCTGCTATCGCATCGTCGCCCACCTCGGCTGGACCGAGCTGATCTACAACCACATCACGTTGCGCGTGCCGTCCGATGACGGCAGGCCGAACTTCCTCATCAATCCCTTCGGCCTGCACTACACCGAGGTCTGCGCGTCGAACCTCGTGCGCATCGACATCGACGGCAACGTGATCGGACCGAGGACGCATCCGGTCAACCCCGCCGGCTTCACGGTCCACGCGGCGATCCATCGCGCGATCCCGGACGCGCACTGCGTGATGCACGTCCACACGACCGCGGGGATGGCGGTCGCGTGTTCGCAGGCCGGCCTGTCGATGACGAATTTCTATTCGGCGCAACTGCACGGCAAAGTCGCGTATCACGACTTCGAAGGAATCACCGTGCACGCCGACGAAGGCCCGCGCCTCATCGGGGCGATCGGCGACAGGCCCGCGGTGATCCTGCGCAACCACGGGCTGCTCGCCTGGGGCGCGAACGTGCCGGTCACGCTGTCGATCCTCTGGCTGCTCAACCGCGCCTGCGAGATCCAGGTCGCGTCGCAGCCGCTCGGTCCGCTGATCCCGATCTCCGACGAGATCGCCGCGAAGTGCACGCGCGACGCGTTGCAGTTCAACCCGAAGTACGGCGCGGGACGCGACGTCTTCGACGCGCTCGTGCGCCAGGTCGATCGCATCGACCCGAGCTGGAGGGAGTGATGGCAGCGGAGATCGTCTGGCGGCCGTCGGCCGAGCGCATCCGCGCGTCGCAGCTCGCGGGCTACGCCCAGTGGCTCCACGAGACGCGCGGCCTGCTGTTCGCCGACTACGAGGGGCTCTGGCAGTGGAGCGTCACGTCGCTCGAGGACTTCTGGCAATCGATCTGGGACTACTTCGGCTTCTCGTCGCCGACGCCGTACGCGGCCGTGCTGGACCGCCGCGTGATGCCGGGTGCGAAGTGGTTCGACGGCGCGACGCTGAACTTCACGGCCGAGGTGTTGCGCAACGGGCGGGCGAGTCGCGACGCGGGTCGGCCGGCGATCGTCTTCCGCGACGAGGGCGGGGACCATCCCGACATCTCGTGGGGCGAGCTCGAGCGTCGCGTCGCCTCGCTGGCCGCCGAACTGCGCGCGATCGGCATCGTCCCCGGCGACCGCGTCGCCGCCTACCTGCCGAACGTTCCCGAGACGATCGTCGCCTTCCTCGCGGTCGCGAGCGTCGGTGGCGTCTGGTCGGTGTGTGCGCCGGACATGGGACCGGTCGGCGTGCTCGATCGCTTCCGGCAGATCGAACCGAAGGCCTTGATCGCCTGCGACGGCTATCGCTACGGCGGCAAGACCTACGACCGCACGGCGACGGTCGTGGATCTGCTGGCGGAGCTGCCGACCGTGCGAAGCCTCATCGTCGTCGCGAATCTCGATGCGGCGACGCGACCTGCGTCCCGCTTCGCGACGCCGGCCCATGTCGAGCGCTGCATCGACTGGGCCGACTGCATCGCGATGGCCGACGCGGCGTTCGGCTCGACGGTCGAGTGCACGCTGCTGCCCTTCGACCATCCGTTGTGGATCGTGTACTCGAGCGGGACCACGGGGACGCCGAAGGCGATCGTGCACGGCCATGGCGGCGCGTCGCTCGTCGGCATCAAGGACACGCGCCTCCAACTCGACGTCGCGCCGGGGAGCCGCTTCCACTGGTACTCGTCGTCGGGCTGGATCATGTGGAACTCGCAGGTCAGCGCGCTGGCCGCCGGCGCGACGACGTGCATCTTCGACGGCAACGCCGGTTATCCGGACTGGAACACGTTGTGGCGCTTCGTCGCCGAACGCGAGATCGACTTCTTCGGCGCGGGCGCCGCGTTCTATGCGTCGTGCCTGAAGGCGGGGATCGAGCCGGGGCGCGACTTCGACCTGTCGCATCTGCGCTCGCTCGGCTCGACCGGCTCGCCGCTGTCCGAAGACGGCTATCGCTGGATCTACGGCCACGTGAAGCGCGACGTGTGGCTCGGCCCGATCTCCGGGGGCACCGACCTCGCGGCCGCGTTCATCTGCGGATCCGTCGCGCTGCCGGTGCGCCTGGGCGAGATGCAATGCCGTGCGCTCGGCTCCGCCGTGCAGTCCTTCGACGAGGCCGGCAAGCCCTTGCTCGGCGAGGTCGGCGAGCTCGTCTGCACCGAACCGATCCCGTCGATGCCGCTGTACTTCTGGAACGACCCCGACGGCCGTCGGCTGCACGAGAGCTACTTCGACACGTACCCGGGCGTGTGGCGTCACGGCGACTGGATCCGCCTGATCGAACACGTCGACGACGGCAAGCGCTCGGTCGGCGCGATCATCTACGGCCGCTCCGACGCGACGATCAACCGCTACGGCATCCGCATGGGCACCGCCGAGCTGTACCGCGCGGTCGAGGCGTTGCCCGAGGTCCTCGACAGCCTCGTCGTCGACCTCGAATACCTCGGACGCGAATCGTGGATGCCGCTGTTCGTCGTGCTGCGCGAAGGCCAGGCGCTCGACGATGCGCTGACCGCGCGCATCAACGCGGAGATCCGGCGCGCGCTGTCGGCGCGCCACGTGCCCAACGAGATCCACGCGATCGCGTCGGTGCCGCGGACGCTGTCGGGCAAGAAGCTCGAGCTGCCGGTCAAGAAGCTGTTGATGGGCCAGCCGCTCGAGAAGGTCGTCAATCGCGACGCGATGGCGAACCCGGACAGCATGACGTGGTTCGTGGCGTTGGCCGAACGCCGGGCCGCGTCGTAGGTTGAGGTAAGCGAAGCGCACCTCAACGTCTGTGACTCGGATGGCATGTCGACACGATCGGATCGTGCCATTGCCCACCCGTCATCCGCCACGCGAGTCGCATCCGTTGAGGTGCGCTTCGCTTACCTCAACCTACGCCACCAACGACTTGACCGCTTGTCGCGCCGTGCGTCTCAGACTTTCCCGCGACTCGCCCGCGCGCGCCCGGACCGCGATCGCGTTGAGGACCGCGCACGCGACCTGCGCGAGTGCGCGCGGATCCGCGTCCGCCCCGAGTTCGCCTGCCGCCCGCGCGCGCTCGAAGCGCGCCTCGTACGCGCGGTCCATCTGCTTCAACGCCTCCAGCAGCCGCTCGCGGATCGTCGGGTCGTCGCTCGCTTCCGAGACGGCGGTCCCGACGAGGAAGCAGCCTCGGGCCGTCTCGCCCGACAGATAGATCCCGATCGCCGCGTCGTAGACCGCGAACAGCTGTGCCGCAAGCGGCTGGTCGCGCGCGAGGACGTGTTCGAGCTTGTCCTGCGACGCCTTCGCGTAGCGCGCGAGGGTCTCGAGGTAGATCGCGTGCTTGTCGCCGAACGCCGCATACAGGCTGGGGCGATTCATGCCGGTCGCGACGCTCAGGTCGTCGAGCGTCGTCGCCGCGTAGCCGTTGTGCCAGAACACATCGCCGGCGCGGCCGAGCGCGGCATCGCGGTCGTAGGCGGGCGGGCGTCCGCGCGGGCGCTTCGCCGGCAGGGGATCGTCCATATTTGTACGCTCTCGCATAAAAATGCTTGACCTCGAATGATTCTGTGCATTATGGTACAAAAATCGACCCGAGGAGAACGACGATGAATCCGATCACCGCCCTGCCGCCCGCGGATCCCGCCGCGAAGTCGCTCACGCTCTACTTCTCGCCGCTCGCGTGCTCGCTCGCGAGTCGCATCGTCTGCTACGAGGCCGGCGTCGACATCGCGTATGCCGAGGTCGATACGAAGACGAAGAAAATGGCCGCCGGCGGCGACTTCTTCACGATCAATCCGATGGGCCAGGTGCCCGTCCTCGAGCTCGACGGCTCCGTCCGCCTGTCCGAGAACACGGCGGTGCTGCAATACCTGATCGATCGCTTTCCCGAGGCAGATCTCGGGCCGCGCGACGGCTTCGCGCGATCGCGCCTGCAGCAATGGCTCGGCTTCATCGGAACCGAGCTGCACAAGGCCGTGTTCGTCCCGCTGCTCGATCCGACGCTCGATCCCGCGATCCGCGGCCACGCGAATGACAAGGCGTCGCTGCGCCTCGATGTCCTGGAACGCCATCTGTCCGCGCAGGATCACCTGCTCGATCGCTACAGCGTCGCCGATGCGTACTGCGTGACGGTCCTGAACTGGGCGCCCTATGCCGGCATCGACCTGACGCGCTGGCCCGCGGTGAAGGCGTACCACGCGCGCATCGCGGCGCGACCCGCCGTCGCGCGCGCGATCGGCGAGGAGTTCGCGCTGTGGAAGGCGGAGCAGCGCCGCGCGGCTTGACCTCGCAGGTCATGGACGAGGCGGCCGGCACGACGGCATGATCGCGCCATGACACGACCCGCCCGAACCGACGTCGACCCGCGCATGGCGCGCTGGGTCGACGACATCCTGCTGTCGTCGCCGCTCGCGAAGGCGCTCGGCATCGTGCGCACGGCCCTCGACGTCGATCGGGTCGTCCTCGCGATGCCCTTCAAGCCGGAGAACGTCACGCTCGGCACGATCGTGCACGGTGGCGCGATCGCGACGCTGGTGGACATCGCGGGCGCCGCGTCGTCCGCCTCCGGCGCGGACGCGGACGACGTCGTGGGCGGGGCGACCGCGAACCTGACGATCCATTACCTCGCCCCGGCCGACGGCTGCGACCTCGAGGCGGAGGCGCTCGTCGTCAAGCGCAGCGCACGCCAGTCGGTCTCGGAGATCCGCGTGCGGTCGCCGCGCGCGCTCGTCGCCACCGCGCTGATCACGAGCGCGATCCTGGTCCGTCGTCCGTAGGTCCCCGCCGCGCGACCGCGGGTCGGCGCTTCAGAAATCGCGCGACCCGTCGATACGCAACGAAGAAGGCGCGTGCCCGCCGCAGGGGTCGTTCGATCACCGGCGTCACGCGACCGACCGGCGGCGGCGAGAGCCGACCGACGGCGCACTCGGACGACCCTGTTGAAGACACCCGACGACCATCGCGCCATGAGCATTCCCGCGATCCTTCCGCCGAACGCCGCCTCGCCGGGGCGGCGGCAACGGCTGCGCGCCCTGGTCTGGCAGCGGCTCGTCGGCGACGGGCTCGAACGCCTCGACCTGCGCTGGCGTTTCCGCGCGGTCGTCGTCGCCTTCGGCCTGCCCTTCCTCGGCTACATCGTGTGGGCGGCCACGGAGCAGGCCGCGATCGAGAAGGCTCATGCCTACGATCGCGCGAAGCAGCGCGCCGTGCTGATGGCGACGCGCCTGGACGACTACGTCGACGAGGCCGATCGCGTCCTCGTCGCGGCCCGTCTGATCCTCGCGCCGAAGGTCGGCGACCTCGACGACCTGAACCGCGCGATCCAGGACCTGCGGCCCCACTTGCCGAAGTCGGTCAACCAGCTCGCGGTGTGGACGCTCGCCGGCGACAACATCGGCGCGCTCGACCGGCGCGCGAGCACGAAGGCGGTCAACGTCCACGATCGTGCGTACTTCAAGGACGTGATCACGCGCCAGGACCTCGCGATCGAGGTTCCGATGATCTCGCGTACGGCCGGCGTGTACGTCATGCTGTTCGCGCGTCCGCTGCTCGACGAGCACGGCCAATGCATCGGCGTGATCACGATGACGACGCGCCTCGGGGAACTCATCGCCGAGATCGACGAGAACGCCCGCATCGCCGAGAGCGCGCTCGTGACCATCGTCGACCGAGGCGGCGTAGTCCTCGCGCGCTCCGTCGACGGCGCGAACTGGATCGGCAAGACGGTTCCCGACCCGGACCGCATCCGGACGGCGTTCGCGAAGCAGAGCGGCGCCGCCGAGGCGGTCGGCATCGACGGCGAGGTGCGCCTGTCCGGCTATGCGGTGTCGACGCGGCTGAAGGCCGCGACGATCGTCGGCGAGTCCCTCGAGGTGGCCACGGCGCCGGTGGCCGAACGCCTGCTCAAGGAACTCGGCGTCGGCCTCCTCATCTTCGCGATCGCGCTGGTGATCGCGAACCATGCCGCGAAGTGGACGATCGCACCGCTCGCGCAACTGGCCGCGGACGCGAAACTCGTCGGCGAGGGCGACCTCACGCATCGCACGGCGGTCGTCGACGGCGGCGAGATCGCAGTCCTCGCCGAGAACTTCAACCGCATGGCCGAGCAGTTGCAGCAACGCGAGCGCGAACTCGCGACGCACCAGGCCCAGTTGCGGGCGATCGCCGACAACATCCCCGAGCAGATCACGTACATCGATCGAGACGAGCGGTACCGCTTCGTCAACGCGTTCCGCGGTCCCTTCCCGTCGTTCGCGCCGATCGACATGGTGGGCAAGACGGTCCGCCAGGTGCGCGGCGCGAAGATGTACGAAGTGCTCGCGCCGCATCTGCGCGATGCGTTGTCGGGGTCCGCGAACGTTTGCGAAACGTCGCTCGTCATCCAGGGTCGTTCGTATCACTTCCGCACGACCTACGTGCCGGACCGCGACGCGAACGACCACGTGCGCGGCGTCCATGCGTTCACCCAGGACATCACCGAACGCAAGACCGCCGAGTTGTTGCGCGACGAGAGCGAGCGGCGGCTTCGCCTGATCACCGACAACGTGCCGGCGATGATCTGCTACGTCGACCATGAGCGCCGCTTCCGCTTCATGAACCGCGCGTACCAGCACTGGTTCATGCTGCCGCGGGAAGTGCTGCTCGGCCGGCGCTTCACCGACGTCATGCCGCCCGACGTCGCGGTCCAGTACGAGGACTATTTCAAGCGAGGCTTCCTCGGCGAGACGTGCGACTTCGAGGTCAGGATCCCGCTGCAGGACAACGCGATCCGCTGGGCCCACTGCACGCTCGTGCCGGACTTCGACGACGAGCAGAAGGTCGTCGGGATGTACGGCATGATCCACGACATCACGGCGGCGAAGGAAGCTTCGCAGCGCATGGCGCGCCTCGCGAACTTCGATACGCTGACCGGGCTCGCGAACCGCCTGCAGTTCAACGAGACGCTGCAGGCCACGCTCGACGATCCGGCGCGGGCGGACGAGCAGATGGCGTTGATGTTCCTCGACATCGATCACTTCAAGCAGGTCAACGATCGCTACGGCCACGCCACCGGCGACACGTTGCTCCGCGAATTCGCGCACCGCCTGTCGGAGAGCGTGCGGCAGACGGACCTCGTCGCGCGCCTGTCGGGTGACGAATTCGTCGTGCTGCTGCTCGGATTGCACAGCGTCGAGGAACCGCAGTTCGTCGCGCGCAAGATCCTCGCCGCGGTCCAGAAGCCGTTCTCAGTCGACGAGCGCTTCATGCAGGTCAGCGCGAGCATCGGCATCGCGATGCGCCAGGGCGTCGGCGAGTCCGCGTCCCGCCTGATGAAGCGCGCCGACGAGGCGCTCTACGACGCGAAGGGCGCGGGACGGAACAACTTCCAGATGGCGGGTTGAGGCGGGAACTCGCGTTTCCACTAGCGGCGGCGCCCGGCCGGCTGCGTCAGAATCGCCGCCTTGTCGCGAACGGCACGGGCCGGGCGACGCTGAATCCGGAGCCTCCATGTCCGCCTGCCTGCGCGATCTGTCGCGCGTCGCCCTCGCCGCGCTCGTCGTCACCGTCGCGGCGCCAGCCCTCGCCCAGATCAAGGTCGGCGTCACCGTCTCGTCGACCGGACCGGCGGCCGCGCTCGGCATTCCCGAGAAGAACACCGTCGAGCTCCTGCCGAAGGAGATCGCGGGCAAGTCGGTGCAGTACATCGTCCTCGACGACGCGTCCGACACGACGGCCACCGTCACGAACACCCGCAAGCTGATCAGCGAGGACAAGGTCGACGCGATCATCGGCTCGACGACGACGCCGAACTCGCTCGCGATGCTGCCGGTGCTCGGCGAGGGCAGGACGCCGGCCATCACGCTCGCGTCGAGTTCGCGCATCGTCGAGCCGATGGACGCGAATCGCGCGTGGATGTTCAAGACGCCCCAGTCCGACGTGATGATGGCGACCGCGATCGCGGAGAACATGAGCAACGCGGGCGTGAAGACGCTCGCATTCATCGGCTTCAACAACGCGCTCGGCGAGGCCTTCGGCGCCGAGGTCGCGAAGTACGCGGAGTTGAAGCAGATCCGCGTCGTCGCGAGCGAGCGCTTCTCGCCGACCGACACCAGCGTCACCGGCCAGATTCTCAAGATCCTGTCGACGAATCCCGACGCGATCGTGATCGGCGCATCGGGAAGCCCCGCGGCGACGCCGGTGCGCGCGCTCGTCGAGCGCGGCTACAAGGGCCGCATCTATCACAACCACGGTGTCGCGAGCCGCGAGTTCCTGAAGGTGTGCGCGAAGGATTGCGAGGGCACCTACCTGCCGACGGGACCGGTGATGGTGGCCGCGCAGCTGCCTGACAGCAACCCGATCAAGAAGCGCGCGCTCGAGTTCCAGAAGCGCTACGAGGCCCGCTTCGGCGCGGGCAATGTCGCGGCCTTCGCGTCCTATACCTGGGACGCGTACCTGCTGCTCGCCGCGGCGATCCCCGAGGCGCTGAAGAAGGGACAGCCGGGCACGGCCGAGTTCCGCGCGGCGTTGCGCGATGCGTTGGAGTCCATCCGCAACGAGCCGTCGACGAACGGCATCGTCAACATGAGCAAGACCGACCACCTCGGCCTCGACCAGCGCGCGCGGGTGATGGTGCAGATCAAAGGCGGGGACTGGAAGTACCTGCCATAGGCCAGGGATGCGATAGTGCGCGCCCGTGCGCATCGAACGATGCGTCGCCTGGAGGAGATCTCGATGAACGCTCGTGCCGTGTTCCCGACGCATCGCTTCGTCGTCGCCGTCGCGTTCGCGATGTCGTCGCTGTCCGTCGCGCAAGCCGCCGACCTGCACGTGATGATCTCCGGCGGGCTCGCCGCCGCGTACGCCGAGCTCGTCCCGCAATACGAACGCGCGTCCGGCAATCACGTCATCACCGCGCGGGGTCCGTCGATGGGCGAGACCCCCGAGGCGATCCCGAACCGCCTCGAACGCGGCGAGCCGGCGGACGTGCTGATCATGGTCGACGACGCGCTCGACGGCCTGATCGCGAAAGGCGTCGCCGTGCCGGGCAGTCGCGTGGACCTCGCGAAGTCGAGCATCGCGATGGCCGTGAAGTTCGGCGCGCCGAAGCCCGACATCAGCAGCGTCGACGCCTTCCGCAAGACGCTGATCGACGCGAAGTCGATCGCGTACTCGGACAGCGCGAGCGGCGTCTATCTCGAGCGTGTCCTGATCCCGAAGATCGACAGCGAAGGGAAGATCCAGTCGCACAGCCGCATGATTCCCGCCGAACCCGTCGGCCAGGTCGTCGCGCGGGGCGAAGCCGAGCTCGGCTTCCAGCAGAAGAGCGAGCTGCAGCCGGTCAAGGGCATCGACATCGTCGGCCTGATCCCCGACGAGTTGCAGAAGGTCACGGTGTTCGTCGCCGGCATCGCCGCGAAGTCGACGCAGCCCGATGCGGCGCGCGACTTCATCAAGTTCCTGACGAGCCGCGACGCCGCCGCGGCGATCTACAAGAGCGGGATGGATCCGGTCAGCGCGACGGTCACGAAGTCGCTGCCGTCAGGCGAACTCGTGAAGCCGCCGCAGGGCGCCGAGATGACGAAGCCGCCGGTGTCGGCGACCACCGGGAAATGACGGGACCTACCCGTTCAGGCGGCTGTGCGCCGGCAGCATCGCCGT
>Ga0247783_1000038_pt1 | contig 41852 bp, 51 predicted proteins | sample UWRJL064202C5_FD_179911 | JGI IMG/M metagenome (GOLD analysis project Ga0247783, IMG submission 179911) | Plant litter microbial communities from Arlington Agricultural Research Station in Wisconsin, United States - UWRJ-L064-202C-5 | ecosystem: Environmental > Terrestrial > Plant litter >...
TGCAAACTCAGGCGGCGGCGGTGGCGGCGGCGGGCACTATTTCGGAGGGTTCGGCGGCGGCGCGGGCGGCAACGGCATCGTTGTGATCCGCTACGCCGGGCCGCCGAGGGCGACCGGCGGCGCGATCTCGGAGAGCGGCGGCAACACCTACCACACCTTCACCGGCACCGGGAACTTGAACTTCGGATGAGCAAAGCCCTCGCCATTGGTGCGCTGCTGGCCCTCGCAGGCTGCGCGCAGCAACGCATCGGCATCGAGCTCTACGACCCCAACGTCTACACCCGCGCCGAGGCCGACGCGATCGCCGCCGAGCTACAGTGCAAGAACACCGCCAGGACTCCGGTGCAGCTCGGGCGCTGCATCGGCAATAGACGGGGGCCGCCGTGAGGGGGTATAGTTCGCCTGCTCCGGGTGTGATGACCTGAGCGTTGTGGATGGTGCAAGCGCCCGCGGCCTTATCAGGGGGCCGCGGGTGTCTTTTTTGTTTGGCGTTAAGCCAGTCGGAGTGCAGTCGCGCCGTTCTGCTTGCGACGCATCGCCAGGCCGCCGATGCCGGCGAACCCGATGATGAACATCAGCCAGGTAGAAAGTTCCGGTACGGCCGCGACAACCGGCGTCACGTCGATGCGGAAATGCTCGAAATCGGTGATGAGGCCGCCGGAGGACAGCCGCATGTCGATGTCCCAGATCGTCTCACCGTTGATGGCCTGAAAATCAAAACCGTTCTGCCCATTCTTGAGGGTGCGAACGAAATTGAAGTTCTCAAAGCCACCATCCGCTTCCCGCGCCGTAACGTGGAACAGGATGGTGCCCTCGCCCTTCAGCGAGAAGATCTCGCGGGTGATGCCGAGCTGGGTGGTGTCGAGGGCGTCAAAGACGCGGATCTGGAGATCGCCGGTGCCGCCGATCTTGATGTCATTGCCGGTGCCAGACCCGGTGAAAGACCCGGAGAGAGAACGATCGAGGAAACGCACCACCTCGTCGTTCTGGCCGTTGAGCCTGCCGAGGATCAGATTACCCCCGACAGCCCCGGTGAAGACAACGTTGTTGCCGGTGCCGCCCAGACTGTCTCTTAGAATGATATCGGCGCTGGCGGGTGTCACCGCCGCTAACGCAAGTAAGGCAGTTAACAAAAGTTTTCTCATGGTAATCTCCTAGCTAGGGAACGATGCGGGTGCATCGCGGAGGGCAACTACGTTGCCTTCGGCGGCGCATCCTTCAGTCGCTTCAGCATCTCCTCGATACACTGGACCTCGTGCGCGGTCAGCTCCTTGTCGGACTGCGCCATCTGCTCGGCACCGCAGACGGAGCAATAACGCCGGTGGACGCCGATCGGCAGCATGCGGCGGATGTTCATTTTGCTGTCCCCGGGGCGAGGGCGGTGCGGGCGATCTTGCCGGGCATCGGCCTGTCGTAGCCGCTCTCCTTGGTCCACTCATCCTCAGAGAAATCGTCCGCGAACTCGCCGCATGGTTCATCACCCAGCATGACTATCGCGTGGTAGGTTTCCGGGTTTGCGTAGAACTCCAGCGCCGCCTCCAGCGCCTCGATGCGGGCGGCGGCTGCGTTGCGCATCCAACGCGCATCTTCAAGGTCAATCGGCATCCAGTGGCGCAGTCGCTCGACAATGTCGCTCATTTGTCCTGCTCCGGTGCGAGTGCGGCACGGGCGATGCCAATCAGAGCGTCATATGCGCCCTCGACATCGAGTTCTTCCTTGTCCATTTCTCTGGTTGTCATCTGCCTAGCTATATCCCGCAGCGCCGCCTCCAGCGCCTCGATGCGGTCGGCGGCTTCGTTGATGGTTGCTCTTGACAGCCGTGTGTCGCCAAGCCGCAGGCGATTAACAAGGTCGCTCACTTAGCTTGCTCCGGTGCGAGTGCGGCGCGGGCGATGTCTTGTACGGCAACCCAGTTGCGACCCCCCGCCATGGACCGCGTGTAAATCTCCCGCAGCGCCGCCTCCAGCGCCTCGATGCGGTCGGCGGCTTCTCCATAGAGAGGATTAAAATGGCTCCCAACTCGTTTGTGGTCGGCCATGTCTCGAAGTCGTTCCATAAGGGCGCTCATTTGTCCTGCTCCCAACGATAGGCCGCCCACAATTGATGGCATGCCAGATTACGACTATCGACCAGAAGCCAACTGACATGGGTTTGCCAATTGTAAAACAGTCTGCGGTTCCACCAGCTTTTCATTTGTCCTGCTCCGGTGCGAGTGCGGCGTAAGCCTCTCTCGCGCGGTTTAAATATCCTTCCTCGCTAAGGAAGTCGGCAGCCTCCTGCAACGCTGCCTCCAGCGCCTCGATGCGGTCGCCACGCCCACGCCAATCATCGGCAGCATCCCGCAGCGCCGCCTCCAGCGCCTCGATGCGGGCGCGAGCGAGGGATGTTGCTTCTCTGTAAATATCGCCAGCCTCCCGCAGCGCCGCCTCCAGCGCCTCGATGCGGGATTGTAGAAATGCCTCGTCGCTCACGTCAGCACCTTCTTGAGCATCTGGTCGGAGGCGGCGCAGGTCTTATCGATCCAGGCCCGCGCCTCCTTAAAATCGTCGGCCAGGCACAGCGGGCCGATGTCGCCATCGAACACGGCGACCATCGAGTAGATATTTCCGTTGCGGGGATCGAACGCCATGCCGATCTCCAGCGAGTAACCGCGGTGCTTGACCTTCATGACAACGGATCCCAGAGACAGAGTGAAATCACGGCGAGCATGCCCACGGTGAGGAAGGCGGCAATGTACTCCATTATCGTGCCCCCTCAGTCAGGGAACTCGAGGAAGCCAACGGGTGCCATGGCGCGGTTGACGGCGTCGACCAGGCGGTTGGCCAGATCCTGGTCGCCCAGCAGGATGACGATCTCGGTGTCTTCGCCGCGGCTGCTGGCGCAGTGCAGGGTCACCGGCGCGCCCAGGCTAGACTTAGAGCGGGCGGCAATGCGGTAGATGTTGTGGAGGGTGATGGTGGTGGACGGGATGGTTGCCACGGTTCGGCTCCAGTGTGATGAGGGCGCGCCAGGATAATCCAGCGCCGGCACCTTTACAATGGCCCAGGAACCATTAAGAAATGGTTCATGGCAAAGAAAATACACCCCACCGTCCGCGCCCTGCTCGACGAGATCGAAGAATACCGCGCCAGGGCCGGCATCGATAAAACCAATTTCGGCCTTGCTGTCATCAACGACGGCCACTTCATCCGCCGCATGGAGGCCGGCCGGGTGCCGAAACTCCACACCATCGACCGGGTCAGGGCCTATATCGCGGCCCGATCTAAAGCGGTTCGACGCGCCTGAGCGCCTCGGCGTCGCGCAGGTATTTCTCGAAGGCCTGCTGCGCCGTCATCTTGTAATGGACGCGGTCCAATTTCATTTGGTCGACTGTGTCGGAAGCCGAACAGACACGCACCATAACTGGTTTAGACTGGCCGGAACGATAGAGGCGAGCGATCGTTTGCTCCCACAATTCCGGCGACCATGTCGGCGACATCCACGCCATGTCGGCCCCGCCATGTTGCAGATTGAGCCCATGGCCGCCGGAAGCCGGGTGCATCACCAGGAACGGCAGCTTGCCTGCATTCCAATTGCGGATGATGCCCTCGTTACGACTGTCGATCACGCCGGGGCCAAGGTACGGCACGTTGTCGCCGAGTAGCTTGCGGATGGCGCGCAGATCCTCGCGAAACTCATAGATCAGGATGGTCGGCCCCGAGGCCTCCGTAATGATGTCTTGCAGCCACTGGATTTTTTCATCGTGAATAATGACCGGCTCGACGCGCGCGCCCTCCTCCTCCGCATAGAGAAAGCCATTGGCGATTTGCGCCAGCTTTCCGGTGGCGACGGCCGCGGATGCAGCGACTACCCGACCGACCGCGAGATGCTTTTCCATCTCCTGGTAGGCGTTGCGGGCGCTTGTCGGCAGCTGGACCCGGTCGATGATGATCGACAGCTCCGGCAGCTGCGGCAGCTCGTCGTCGGCCAGGGTGACGATGTGGGGCGCGATGTCGGCGTTTAGCTTCGCCTCCGCCTCCGGCAGCGGCTTCCACTCGTAGCCCCACTGGTCGGCCGGGTAGAAGTATTGCTTCTGCCAGGCGTAGAACGATTTGCCCCACAGCTTGCCGCGCGTCACGATGCGGGCCGGCATGAACAGGTCCATCGCGGAGTTCGGCCGCAGCGTGCCGGTGAGGCCCCACACCATCTTCCACTGCGACGCAATCTTGGCGAGATCCTTGGCCCGCACGCCGGTGGGGTCGCGCAGTTTCGACACCTCGTCGATCACCAGCAAATCAAACAGCGGGTGCTCGTTCGGCATCTTCTTGAGGTGGTCGACCAGCCACTGCACCAGGTCGATGCCGATGATGGTCATCTGGTAATTAGGCGCGTCGAGCAACTGCACCAGGCGCTGCGCCGGCGTGCCGGCCAGCAGCTGATAGGTCAGGCCCTCGGTGTGCGCCCATGCCGCAATTTCGTCGGGCCACACCGAGCGCGCCACCCGCTTCGGGGCCACCACCAGCGCGTGGCGGATGTACTGGTCGAACAGTAGCTCCTCGATCGCGGTCAGCGCCGAGATGGTCTTGCCGCCACCTGGGCGCACCACGCAGAGCGCCTCGTCATTGGCGTACAAATGATCGGCGATGCGGTTCTGGTAGCCGCGCAGGTCTGCTTTCTGTCGCATCTACTTGCCCTCGTAAATTAGGCTATCCCACACAGTGCGCGGGCTGGCGTGCAGTGACCTACGGCGCGACGGCAGCGCCGGCAGGTTGGCCTTCTTGCACAGGCCCTCCTTGGCGGCGATGTTCATCACCGGCCCCATGGCGCGGTGCTCGTGAGTGCCGGGCCGCAGCTCCTCCGGCACCGCATAGTACAGATCGTAGACGTCGTCGGAGGTGAATTGCCGACGCTCGCGGGCGACGTCCCAGACCAGGTCAACCATGAAATCGATCCACCCTTGGTTGGCGTTGGCCTCGACCTGGTCCATCGCCAACCGCTTGGCCTTCTCGGCCTCGCTTTCGTTGTCGCTCATAGCCCTCGGCTCCCTTTGTGCTTGGTGTAGTAGTAGCCCATCGTCTCCTCGCTCATGATCGGCAGGCCTTCGCTCCAATCGAAGCCGCGCTGCATCACCTCACGCAGCCGGCCGGCGATGTACTCGGCATTCTCCGCCGCGCACTCGACCAGGATCTCGTCATGGGTATGCAGCCGGGTGACGAACCCCTCCGCCTCGAGCCGCACAAGTGTTCCTCGCAAAAAGTCCGCGGCGGTGGCCTGGGTGACGTTCTCGACGAACACGCCCGGCCACAGCTTGGCGCGGCCGAAGCCGCGGCCGTAAGTCAGCTCCAGGCGCTTCTCGCCGGTCGGCTCGTCGTACTCGTCGGTGACGTCGAGGGCTTCCATGCGCAGGGCGCGGTAGGTCAGATAGCGGCCGGAGGGCAGCCGGATCAGCAGCGAGCCCTCCAGCAGGTCGGGTAGGAAGATGAACACCAGGCGGCCGCAGGGGATCGCCTCGCCCGGCATGTTGCGGGCGAGCTCACAGGTGGTCCACAAATTACGGCCGAATAAACCGGACCATGGGTTGGCGTCGCGCCAGGCCGCCACAATCTGCTTGGCGTCGGCGTCGTCCAGGTTGAGGCCGTAGCCGGCCGCCATGGCCTGGAGGGCACCGACGCCGCCCAGGAAGCCGAGGGCGAGCTCGGCGACCTTGCCGCGCTGGCGCAGCCCCTCGGTGATCTCCTCGACCGGCAGCCCCGAGATGTTCGCGGCTGTTCTGGTGTACAAATCAGGAACCGATGGGTCGTTATCGACGTCGCGGAAGATTTGCAGCCGCTCCAGCGCGCCGGGGTCGTCGCCGACCAGCCAGGGCAGCACGCGCGCCTCGATCTGGGCCCAGTCCGACCACACGAACACCCGGTCACCGCCCGGCACGAAGGCCGGGCGGATCAGCAGCGACAGCTTACGCGAGACCGGGGAGCTGTCGCCGAAGGTGGCCAGGGTGTCGTAGGGGATCTTGAGCAGCAGGGCGTCGATCGCCTCCGGCTCATACTTCAGGGTGTCGCGCGCCAGGTTGTGGATCTGGACGCCCCTGGACGAGGCGCGGCCAGTCTGGGGCGCGCCGTTGAAGGTGTACTGGCCGTACAGCACGCCGTCGAGCTCCTGCTCCAGCATGCGGGCGAACTTGGCCGGCGTCTTGGAGCCGCCGTAGAGCCGGATCTGGAGCAGCCTGACGACGTCGTCGCCGAGGTTCTTCTCGATCGCCATCGGGAGCAGCCGCTCGACCTTGCGCCGGGTCAGATTGTGCTTGGCCTCCCGCACCAGGACGCCGTTGTCGTCGACCTTCTGGGGCCGCGACAGCAGCACCTTCTGGCCCTCCGGCGGCAGTCGGTCGCGGAGCCAGTCGACCATGCGGGCGACCTGGTCCACCGTGGTGATCGCGCCATTGGTCAGAGCACTCAGCTCGGCGTTGGAGCGCACCTTATCCTCGGCCGCTAATTTGGCGGCATGGGTGACCATCGGAACGTCGATGTAGATGCCGCGGTCGTTGACGCGCTCCATCGCCCAGCTCTCGGCCCACTCCTCGGCCGTGAGCTGCCGGGTGCGCCGGAACACGCCGCGCATGGCGTCGATATCGGCCATGGCGTAGTGGGCGAAGGCCAGCCACTCGGCCGGGTGCGCCTGCGGGGAGGCCCCCTGCTTGGAGAACAGCTCGATCAGTTGCTTGCCGGCGGTGTCTTTCTGATTGGAGGTGCCGCACTGCTTGGCGGCCTGCGCCAGCTGGCCGGCCAGGCCGTTGGCGGTGGCCTGCGCCATCACGTCGATGATGTGGTGCGGCTCAAGTTGCGGAAAATCGATGGTGGCGAAATTCCAGATCGCCTTGTCGAAAGAGCTATTCCAGGCCGCCCAGACCGCCTCGCCCCGCAGCACGCGGGCGTGGTGCTCCTGCACGGCGGGCGGCATATCACTCCAGCACAGCACACCGCCCGGCAGGCGACCGAGCAGCCACGATGTGACGGTCTGCGCCGGGGCGTCGCCGATCGCGTAGGCCAGCATGATGGCGTCGGCCTCGGTGGCGTAGCGGGTAGCGCCGGCGTCGATGTCGATCTTGCCGCGGGTCTCGAAATCGACCCAGCCGATGGCGGCCGGGTCGCGGAAGGCGGGCTGATAGGGTTTCATGTGAAAGGGGATCCTGGCGTGATGAGAAAAGGATCAGACCCCCCTGCGGTGCACAGGGGGGTCTGGGACTTCGTTAGCGGGCGGCGGGGCGGCGGCGCTGGCCGGTGGGCTGGGCCGCCTGCGGGGCGGGCTGGGCCGCCTGGGCCGGCTCCGGCTCAGGCTCGCGGGCCGCGGTGGCCACCTTGCGCTGGCGCTTCGGCGGCGGCGGGGCCGGCTCATCCTCATCCGGCACCAAATGCGCGGTGTCGGGCGACAGATTGCCCTCGGCGTCGGCCCACGCCACGATCGTGAAGATCGGGTTCCAGGTCTCGCCGTAGCTCGGGTGGTCGTAGGCCTCCGAGGTGAACGTCACCAGCGGCCAGTAGTACTGCCTGTCGTTGGCGTAGCGCGCGTAGACCTCATCCATCATCTTCAGGTAGGCCTTCTTGAAGCCGTGCGAGTTGTTGCGGTAGAGGCAGAGCTGGCCGGCGTCGGATCCGGTCACGCAAGTAATCTCAAAGCCGAACTGCTCCTGGAAGGCCTTGCCCTGCACGGGGGCCGGCTGCGCCGGCCAGGGCTGCTGGATCGAGGCCATCACCTGGCCCAGCATCTTGCCCTCGTTCCAGCACACCCATCCGCGCGTCGGCGTCATCAGGTTGACGGCCCACAGCGAGCCCACCTCAACCCTCTCGTCCTTCAGCCCGTAGCAGAAGGCGGAGCCATTCTTGAGCTGCTTGAAGAATGGCTTGCCGTCCCCGAGCACCACCGCGGAGCGGGTCTCGGCGATGCCCTTCATCAGGTTGTCGCCGAAATTAGTGGGCAAACCGGCGGAGCCGGGTTTTACGATTTCATTCATAGCTACATCTCCGTCCTACTGTCGACGCTCAGAGCCGGCCGACTTGGCATGGGTTATCTGCGCTAGTGCTGCGCGGAATTGATCGATGATGAGGGTGCGCTCCGGGGCGGGCGCGGGGTCGGTGGATGGCACCACCGCGGTCTCCGAAGAGGGCGGGGCGACGCGCAGATGCTCCGGCACCTTGACGCCGAGGCGCTTGGCGACGGCGTCGACCGTCTTGAAAGACTTCATTTTGTATTCGGCGATCTCGGCGAAGGTGAAGCCGAGCGATTGCAGCTCGGCCATCACCTCGTCCTGGTCGATCCACTGGCGCTGCTTGGTCTTCTGCTTCAGTTTCCAACCCGGCACCACGCCGCCGCCCTCGAGGTAGGCGTGCAGCTGGTCGTCGATCTCATTGGCGTAGGTGCGGAAGTGATCGACCAGGGCCTTGGCCTTGGCCAGGTACTCGGCGTAGGGCGTGACCACCGTCTGCTCCTCGCCGATCGTGCGCTCGATCGGCCTGAGCTCGGCGATGTCGAGCAGCGGCCCGGTCCAGAGCGGGCAGTTGATCTTGCAGGCGGCGTAGCGGCAGTGCTCGCCCTTGCGGCGCGGCGGGTTGCGCTCCAGGGCGGTGTTGAAGGCCTTCTGCAAATCCTCGGCGAACCACTTCACCTCCTTGCGGGTGACCACGGTGTGGGTCAGCACCTCGTTGGCGAGCGGCTGGATGATGGCGACCGCCAGGTCGGGCTTGCCCTTGTAGATGTGGCGGGCCGAGTGCATCGCCGCGGTCAAATAGAACATCAGTTGCGGATTGACGAGGTCGCCGGCGGGATCCTTGTAGATGGCCGGCACCGGGTTAGCGCCGAACTTCCAGTCGACATGCAGTGCTGTGGTCTGGCTGCCGACGCACCTGTGCAGGATCAAATCGACGGTGCCGAAGGCGTTGGGGACGCCGGGGAAGGTGACGTGTTTCTCGACCTCGGCGACGCGGAAGCCGCCGCCATACGCATCCTCCAGCGCCTCTAGCGCATACAGGGCCGGGTAGATCAGGGTGTCGAGGTGGTCGACGGTGAGCGGCCGATCGAAGAAGGTCTGGCCGACCATGTCGCCGAGGGCGACGTAGGGCGAGATGTCGCCGCCCGACAGCTGGCGCAGCCGCATCAGGGCGTCCATCACCGCATGCATGGCGGTGCCGAGGTTGGCGGCCTCGCCCGGCGGCGTACTCACCGCGGGCAGATTGAGGGTGGCTTGGAAGGATCCGGGGCAGGCGAGCAGGCGGCCCGCAATTGAGCCACCCACGGTGGTGGAGTGTGCAGTCATTTAATTTTTCCATCTACATCTACGGTTTCAAGGTGTACAGCATGGCATGGAGCCCATTGAATGGTCAAGCCACTTGAGAGCGCAGTTGAGACGGAGCTGGTGATGCGGGTGCGCGCGATCGGCGGCGTCGCCGAGAAGGTGACGGTGCAGGGCCGGCGCGGCTTCTTCGATCGCCTGGTGGTGCTGCCGGGCGGGCACATCGTGTTCGTCGAATGCAAACGGGAGAAGCTCGGCCGCCTGAGCCCACACCAGATCGAGCGTCATCGCATGTACAAGGCACTAGGGGCAGCGGTTGTGATTGTGCGCAATTCGGCGGATATTGACCGACTGCTGGCGTGAAAAAACCGCAGCGAGGGGCAACCCACTGCGGTTTTTCCGGCATCATCCCACCCCTTCAAAGGAAGAACGATTATGAGCGAATATGGACGATCTCTCAGTGGGGCGCAACCCCTTGACGCCGCCCGGCACCTCGTCACCTTCTTCGACGACAAATTCGCCTCCGTAAAATACGAGGACGAACTGACGCTGCCGGAGCTCGCGGCCGAGATCCGCGACTTCACCGACAGCTCCAAAGGTAGACTGCCCTGGCTCAAATTGGCGCGGTTCGGCGATACGCCGACGTCCAAGAATTGCTTGCGCCACAACAAGAACGTGCTCGAGATCACCGGCATCGAGATCGACTACGACGCCGGCGAAATGTCATTCGACCACGCCGTCAGCTCCCTGCGCCAGGCCAACATCCGCGGCATCGTCTACACCTCGGCGAGCTACGTCCCGGTCGAGAAGGAACGCTGGCGGGTGCTGTGCCCGACTTCGCGCGCGCAACCTGCCGACGATCGCAAGGGCCTGGTGGCGATGCTGAACGGCGTGCTGGGCGGCGTCATAGCGGGCGAGAGTTTCAATCTGTCGACGGCGTTCTACTACGGCCGCGTCGACACTAACCCGAACCACCGCGTCAAGGTGCTGGACGGCGACTTCATCGACACCCGCGAGGATCTCGAGGCGGGGATGATCTGGCGCGCCGCCGGCAAGGCCGCCGCCGGGGGGCAGAAGCCGGCACCGGCGGCGCATCCAGGCGCAGCGCGGGGGTACGAGCTGCAAGACATCCGTATCATGCTGGACCAGTGTCGCGCCAGATTGCCTGACGGCTCCGGCCAGTGGCACAACATCGTCATGTCGGTGACGGCGTCCCTGATCAACAAGGGCTGGACCGACGCGCAGATATACGAGCTGACGGCACCCTACGCCGACGCGGGGTGGGGCGACGACGACGTCGCCAAACTGATCGAGACGGGGCGCACTAAATGGGGGGTGGGGGATCCCGACAAGGCACCAGATATGGCCCCGATCGTGGCGCAGGCGATCGCCGACACCGCCGCGGCGGCGGCTCCGGCGTTCCCGGAGCCGGCCGAGGAGCCGGCCTGGCGCGAGCGGTACGTCAATGGCAAGCCGCGGCCGTCGCTGCACAACGCCCGGGCGGCGATCGAGCACGCCGGCATCGTGTGCTCGGAGGACACCTTCCACGGCCGGATGATGATCGGCCGCTCGGCGGCGGCGTCGCCGAGCGAGCCGGCACCGCCCTTCCTCGGGGCCGTGACCGACGCCAGCGTCCTGGCGCTGCGCTTCTGGCTTTCTGATAATTATGGGCTGGATTTATCAGAAAAGCATGTGCGGGAGGCGGTGCTGGCGCTGGCGCATGAGAACGCCTTCAACCCGGTGGTCGACATGCTGGCGGAGGCGGAGGCTAACTGGGACGGCGTCGGCCGCCTCGACCGCATGGCGGCCGACATCATGGGCTGCGAGGACACGCCGCTCAACGCGCGCTGCCTGCGCAAGACCATGATCGCGGCGGTGGCGCGGGCGCGCAACCCCGGCTGCAAGTTCGACACCATCCTGGTGATGGAGAGCCCCGAGGGCTGGAATAAATCCTCGGCGTGGGCGCTGCTGGCCGGCGAGGGCAATTTCTCGGACGAGGCCATCATCGGCAAGGCGGGCCGGGAGGTGCAGGAGGGCCTGGGCGGGGTCTGGATCCACGAGAACGCGGAGCTGGCCGGCATGCGCAAGGCCGACATCGACGTCGTCAAGGCGTTCGCCAGCCGCACCACCGACCGCGCCAGGCCGGCCTACGGCCGGTTCTCGATCGAGCAGCCGCGCCACTCGATCGAGGTCGGCACCACCAATGCCGACCGCTACCTCCAGAGCCAGACCGGCAACCGCCGGTTCTGGCCGGTCAGGATGATCAGGCCGGTTAACCTCAGCCAATTGCGCGCGCTCCGGCTCCAGCTCTGGGGCGAGGCGGCGAACTACCAGTCTGAGGGTGAGGCCCTCACCCTGGAGGAGGAGCTATGGGCCGCGGCCGGGGTCGAGCAGGAGGAGCGGCGGGTGCGTCACCCCTGGGAAGACAAACTGGCGGTGGCGCTGCGAGCGTCGGCCGTTGCCGTTCCCGGCCTGGGCGTGGTCGGTAACGGGATTGTGCAGAGCTCGGGGATAGAGGAGCGGGTCACCACGGCGGTGATCATGGAGCACGTTCTGCGGCTCCCGGTAGCGGACTGGAAACGCCACGGCCGCGACCTCGCGGAGGTGATGCGCGCCCTCGGGTGGACCTCCGCGGTGTTCAAAAACGAGGGGGTGGCCGCCCGCGGCTACACCAGGCCGGTTACGTCTGTTACGGACAGGACATCAAAATCCAATTAGCGCCATTCTCTATGGTGCTGTGTGCAGCGGGGGAGGAGAGAACATATAGTTTTATATATATATAAATGATGTAACTGATGTTACCGAATTGGAAACACAGGAAAAAATGATGTGACCGGTGATGTGACGGTTACATCCAAAACAGGGCTTTTGATGTAACAGCCCCTCCGGGGCGTTCGGAAGGAAGGCGAAAAATGAATAAGCAGGCGATTGAGCGAGATGATTTCGACGTAACCGGGCCAGGTCCGGTGGTGGCGCATTTACCCTCCAGGATGGAGCGTTCCGACGATCGGCGGGAGCGGCTCACCAGGGCGCTGGCGGAGATCCGGGAGATGGATGAGGGGGCGGAGGAGTTGAGCCAGATGGTGGCAATACGGGACCGGGAGATTGCCGACCTGAAGGCGTTCAATGCCTTCCTGGAGAAGCGGTGCTCGGACCTGGACGCCGACCGGATGATCTACGCCAAACAGGTGATGGCGATGGCGCACCAGATGTCGACGATCGCGGCCGCCGCCGAGCAGGGGGCCAAATTGGCAAAAGCCGCCGAGGCGCTGGGCCTCGGCGGCGATGCTGTCAGCGACGCCGGCAGCGCCACGAGTTCCCGTTAACCACCTTGCGGAGGCCGTGCCGGCGGCAGACGTCGGCACGGTCGGCTACCTTGGCCCCGCGGTTCGGCGCTGCCGTAGGGGTCGGGACCGGCTCCGGCGGGGCCGGGTCGAAGCGGGACGGTTCCGAGGCGGCGCAGGCTTCCAGGTCCATCGCGTTCCAGCCGGTGAGGTCGACCGCGTTCAGCAGCGTCGAGGTGTTGCGCTGATGCAACACATATGCGCATTTCAGGAATAGTCTCTTGTCTTCCTGGGTCAGGTTGTCCGGGTCGACCGCGAGGGCCGGCGTCGTCAGCAGCGCCAGGGCGATGAGGGCGTGTCGCATTAGATGCACTCCAATTTGCTGCATTCTGGGCCGAAGCCCGAGGCGATCGAGGCCGGCACGGTCAGCTTGCGGTTACAGCGGCCGCAGCGTCCTTCGTGCCAGATTTCCAGACTGTCGCGCATGATGCCGGCCGAGACGCGACCCCAGGCGTAGGCGAAGGCCAGCGAGGCGGGAGCGCCCGGCCCGATGTCGCCCCGCTTGGGCACCCTGCGGCCGATCCACAGCTTGCCGGCGGCGTCCAGGCGGCCGAGGTAGCGGTAGTCGGCCTCATTGTCGGGGCCTGAGAGCAGACCGATGAAATGGGTCTGGCGGTCTTCGGTGGCGCGGATCTGGTAGGTGAAGCGGGTGCCGGTTTTGGCCGACACCAGCGTGACGATGGCCTTGCCGCCGAGCATGTAGTCGCGGGCGGCCGCGGCGTCGGTGAACCTGTTGGCGGCGCTCATTGGGCGGCCTCCAGATTGCGGACCAGGTCGGCGATCGCTGCCATTTCGGTGTCGCCGTAGCCCCAGATCAGGGCCTCGCCGTCTTCCGGTTGGTCGGGGTCGATGGCGGAGAACTTGCCGCCCGGCATGATGTTGAGGATGACGCTATTGTCGCTGGCGGGGAAGTAGATGGTTCGGGGGTAGGTAGCCACGGTGATGATCCTTACAGGTTGATGGTGGGGGTCTGGACGGAGATGGCGAAGCCCATGGCCTTGATCTGCGCAATAACGTGGCGGGTCAGGGTGGTGGTGCCGGCGATGTTGGCGAAGGCCTTGGCCTTGTCGCAGACGGGGTAGATGGTCTCATTGCCGTAGACGTTCTTGATGCGGACGGTGATGGTCATGGTGGGCTCCGGGGTGGTGTGCTTCAGTGAATGGGTTGTAGTCCATCAAAAAAGCATTGTCCAGACATTTCTTCTGGGCAGACATATTGACAGGTTGGAAAATCAAAACTAGGGTTCGCTGGTCATCACACCAACGGAGCCAACCATGACAAAGCTATTGAACGCCTACCGCGCCTCCCCGACCCTCGCCAACGCCAAGAAGGTGGTGGCCTACGGCCGCAAGCACTCCTTCGTGCTCTGCTTCATGAACGCCGACGATATCGCCACCCTGGCCAAGGCCGACAACCAGACCAGGGAGGCCTGAGATGGACTGGCAATTTATGCGGTCGATGACCGCCAACGAGTTTCGGCAGGCGATCGCCCTCCTGGGGATGAGCCAGGCCGCGGCGTCGCGCTACCTCGGTCTGTCTGAGCGCCAGGTGGCGCGCATGGTGCACGCGGAGGCGGACGTCCCCGTCCCCGTCGCACTGCTGCTCAACAGCCTGCTGGCCCACAAGGAGCGGCCTGACGTGCCCTCCTGGGTGCCGGGCGCTTACTGAAATCATTGAACCGGCCGAAAAGGGCGCGTAGGGTTCCAAATCAGGGCCTTACGCGCCCTTTTTGCGTTCGGGGCAGCCATGGCGAACATGAAAACGGTGGCGTTGATCGACGCCGAGGCCAGGCGGCTGTCCCAGGAAATGGGCGACCGGCTGGCCGAGCGTATGCAGAACATCCTGTTTGAGCTCACCCGCGACATCGCCATGCTGCGCCGGCGCGTCGACAAATTAGAGGAGGGGGTGGTAACCCCGCCAAGTGACGAAACCAAAACGTAAAACACCTATTGATCTCAAGTCATTGGCGCGCGGCTACACCGAGACCGCGGTCAAGACCCTGGGCGGCATTTCTCAGACCGGCGAGAGTGAGGCGGCGCGCGTCGCGGCCTCGATCGCGCTGCTGGATCGTGGCTGGGGCAAGCCTAACCAGGACAATACGCACCTCGTCACCGGCGAGGTGCGCGTCATCCTGCGCAAGATGCTCGAGGATGAGGAATGAACAACACGCTCGCCACCATCCGTCTACCGCACACGGGGTGGCGACCGCGACCGCACCAGAAGAAGCTATGGCGATACTTGATGACCGGTGGCAAACGCGCAGTGGCGATCTGGCACCGCCGCGCCGGCAAGGACGAGATCTGTCTGCACGCCACCGCAGTGGCGATGATGGAACGGCCCGGCAACTACTGGCATTGCCTGCCCGAGTTCACCATGGGCCGCAAAGCTATATGGGACAGCGTCAACGCGCACACAGGACGGAGACGGATCGATGAGGCTTTCCCGCACGAGATGCGATCTAGTACCCGAGACCAAGACATGCAGATCCGTCTCCACAACGGATCAACCTGGAACGTCGTTGGTAGTGACGCCGTCACAAGCGGTTCAGGTATCGGGTCGTCGACTGCGGGTATCATCTTCTCCGAATATGCCCTCGCGAACCCGAGCGCCTGGGCCTACTACCGACCAATCCTCGAGGAAAACAATGGGTGGGCGGCGTTCATCTCTACTCCCCGAGGACGCAATCATTTACTTTCACTATACCAGCACGCCCAGCGAACCCCTGGATGGTTCGCAGAGCTCCTCCCCGCAACAGAAACTGCTGCCCTCTCCGATGAAGCTCTTGCCGAAACCCGAGCGGAGCTAGTCTCGCTTTATGGTGAGGATCAAGGCCGCGCGCTCTATGAGCAGGACATGCTCTGTAGCTTCAACGCCTCCGTCCTGGGGGCGTTCTATGCGCTGGAGATGGCGACGGTGCGGGCCGAGGAGCGCATCCTCGACTTTGAGCCGCCGCCGGGTAGGCCGATCGACTACGCCTGGGACATCGGCGTGCGTGACGACACCGCGGTGTGGGCCTTCGTCGCGGTCGGTGCCCAGATCCTGATACTGGACATCATCGTCATGAACGGCGTCGGCGTCGAGATGATCCGCGACGAGCTGTTCGCGCGCGAGCAGCAACGCGGCTGGAAGCACGGCACCGACTACGTCCCGCACGATGCCAAGGTGCTGGAGTGGGGTGCCGGCAGGACGCGCGTCGAGACCATGCAAATCCTCGGGCTCAAGCCGATGCTGGTGCCGCAGGCGGGCTTGCTCGACGGCATCAATGCCGCGAGGCGCACGCTGCCGCTGTGCGTCTTCCACACCCGCACCGAGGAGCTCGGCATTGCCGCACTGGAGGAATACCGTCGCGAGTGGGACGACGACAAGAAGACCTTCAAGGCATCGCCGCTGCACAATTGGGCCGCGCACCCGGCCGATGCGTTTCGGTACCTGGCTCAAGGTTATCGCCCGGCTCCGCGCCTCGTGGCGGCGACGCCGCGCCAGGAGGGCTGGCGCATCCCGCCGCCGGCGGAGCGGCGCAGAGGAAGCATCCGGCTATGAGAGGGTCTGATCTCAACCATCTGCCGCTGTCGTTCGTGCTGGGCTGGCCCGCGTTGATACTGTGCGTCGTCGGGTTGTCGGCGATCGCCATAGCGATCGGGGTCGGCGCGTGGTGGGTGATCTCGCACCTACAATGGGTGACGCCATGAAGCAACCGATGGATGACGGCCGCGGCATCAAGATTGCGATCGGCGTCGGTATCGCAGCGGTCATCCTCCTGGTGATAGGGGCGTTCTATGTCTGACAAGCCGCGCGACGAAGACACCAGGCACGACGACCTCGAATACAACCCGCAGCTCGAGCCCAAGAAGGCGCAGGCCTGGATCAACCTGTTGCAGGAGAGCGAGGACAATTTCGAGGATTGGAACGACCACTGCGACAGGATCGATCGGCAATACGCCTCCCTGGCGCGGCTGTCGCAGATGGCGCGCGACAAAGAGTTTCAAATGTTCTGGGCCAATTGCGAGGTCTTGAAACCATCAATCTATGCCAAGGCACCGGTCCCGGTGGTGGTGCCCAAGTTCAAGGACCGCCGGCCGGTGCCGCAGCAGGCCAGCGAGATCATGGAACGCTGCACCAACGTCGCGTTCGATCTCACTCGCATCAATGACCTGATGCTGCTGGTGCGCGACGACGTCAGCATGAACAGTCGCGGCGTGGCCTGGTGCCGCTACGAGAGCGGCAAGGGCAACCGCAGCTACGATCACGAGAAGGTCTGCATCGACTTCAAGGGCCGCCGCGATTTCCTGCACTCGATCTCACGCAACTGGCGCGAGGTGACCTGGGTGGCCGGTGCCAGCTACCTGACGCGCGGCGAGGCCCGCAAGCGGTTCTACAAGCACTCCGGCGACGCCTACCAGCAGGCCGAGTACAAGGTCGACAAGGACGCCAAAGAGATCGGCGGCGCTGATAACCGCGAGCGCGCCAAGTTCTGGGAGATCTGGGACAAGGCCAACCGGCGCGTGGTGTGGGTCGCGGTCGGCTGCGAGGACATCCTCGACGAGGACGAGCCGCACCTCGAGCTCCAGAACTTCTTTCCCTGCCCGAAGCCGGCCTACGGCACGGTGCAACGCGGTTCCCTGGTGCCGGTCCCCGACGTGTTGCAGTACAGCGACCAGCTCGAGGAGATCAACATGCTGACGGGGCGCATCCACGCCCTCAGCGACTGCCTCGAGGCCAAGGGGTTCTACCCGGCCGGCGGCGGTGAGCTCGCCCAGGCGATCGAGACCGCGGTGACGACGCACACCACCGACCGCATGCTGATCCCTATCTCTAATTGGGCCGGCTTCGGTGGCTCCAAGGAGGTCATCATATGGCTGCCGATCGCCGAGATTGCGCAAACTATCACGGCGCTCGTTGCTCTGCGGAAACAGGTGATCGAGGATATCTACCAGATAATGGGCCTATCGGACATTATGCGTGGGGCAACAGATCCGAACGAGACGCTCGGTGCGCAGCAGTTAAAGACGCAATACGGCAGTACGCGGATCAGGGACAAGCAGCAAGAGATGGCGCGTTTGGCCCGCGACCTCGTCGAGATCACCTCCGAGATTATCACCGAGAAGTTCGCCGACGACACCATCGTCGAGATGAGCCAGACGCAATTACCGACCAATGCCGACCAGAAGAAGAAGGCGCAGCAGATGCAGCAGCGCCTGATGCAGATGCAGCAGCAGATGCAGGCGCTGCCGCCGCCCGCGCCGGCGGAGCCGGGCCAGCCGACGCCGCCGGATCCCGGCGCGGAGCTGAAGAAGCAGATGCAGCAGCAGCTGACGGAGTTACAGAACCTGCCGCAGGAGCCGACGATCGACCAGGTGCTGACCTTCCTGAAGGATAACCGCGTCAAGTCATTCGTTCTCGACATCGAGACCGACAGCACCATCATGCCGGATGAGCAGCGCGAGAAGCAGCAGCGCACCGAGTTCGTCACGGCCCTGAGCGGCATGTTGCAGCAGATGGCGTCGATGGTGACGGCGGCACCGGAGTCGGCCAAGTTCTGCGGCGAGGTGCTGAAGTTCTCGCTGGCCCCGTACCGCGTCGGCCGCACCATGGACGCCTCGATCGACGACATGATCGAGCAGGCCGAGGCCAAGGCCGGCCAGGCCAGGGGCGACGACCCGGCCACGGCCGCGGGCAAGATCGCGCTCCAGATCGAGCAGATGAAGCAGACGACGGCGAAGGCCAAGAACGACCAGGACGCCGCGCTGAAGCAGCAGGAGCTGTCGCAGAAGGATATCCACAAGCAGTGGGAGCTCCAGAACGAGCGGCTGATCAAGCAGGCCGAAATGCAGATGAAGGCGCGCGACGGTGAGGGTAAGGTGGCGATCCAGCAGCAGAAGGCTATGACCGATCGCGAGGCGCACCAGATGCACATCGTCGAGAAGACACAGGACATGGACCTGCAACGCCAGAAGGGGCAGCTGGCGATGCAGGCCCACGCCGCCAAGCAGAACGACATGGCCAACCGCGCCAACGAACGACAAATGGCGTCACTCGCTAGACCAAGGGGAGCTAACTAAATGGCAGTCACGCATCCAACGGCAGTACGCACGCTGATGGCCGACCTGGTGGTCGACCAACTCGACCTCGACACACCCGCCGGCACCGTCGTCTTCCAGACCTCGGGCGGCACCACGGTGGCGACGCTGACGCTGTCGAAGCCGGCCTTCGGTGCCGCGTCGAACGGCCAGGCCAGCGCCGCCACCATCACGGCGGATCCGTCCGCGGTCGGCGGCGTCACCACCAAGGCCGAACTGCGGCGCGGCTCCGGGACGCCGATCGTGCTGTGCTCGGTCGGCACGTCGGGTGCCGACATCATCCTCAACAACACCACGATCACGGCGGGGCAGACGGTGGCGCTGACCTCGCTGACCTACACGGCACCAGCCTAATGGCGATCACCACAGCAGATGGCGTGATTGCCGGTGCGATCGCGGGCGGCGCACCCGTGTTTATCAACAAGGGCGTGACAGGCAACCGGACAACTTCCCGCATCTACTCGACTTGGCAGGTGACGGGCGTTCCCGGCCCCGGCAATATGGACACCACGCTGAACGGTGTCGTTCTCGATAGTTCATCGGCGCAGGTACCGGGGCAAATCCCGTTCCGGCACCCCGGTGGCGGCTCCAAGTGCTACCTGGGCCGGCTGGTGATGCAGAACGGGCTTGGCGGCGGGTTGATCCTTGCGGATCGTATCTGGCACAATGGTGGCCTTAGCCCCACCTCGATAGTCGCTCAGAACATCACAACACCAACGTGGCCCGCGCGCGACGATCTCGGCGGCACCGATGGTGTCGGTGTCATGGTCGGCCTTGAGGTGTCGGCGACAACTGGCGCGGGCACACCGACGCTAAATCTTGTCTACACCAGCAGCGATAATAACTCGTCGCGGAACGGGTTTGGTACGCTAGGGACATCGGCAACGACAGCCGCGCAGACCTTCTTTCCTATTGGTCTGGCGCAGGGTGACAGGGGCGTCAAATCCATCCAGAGTTTTCGACTGGGTTCAACGTGGACGTCTGGCACCATCAACCTTGTTGCGTACCGGGTGATTGCGATGCTGCCGTGCGGCAGCGCCTCGATCCCTGCGGAGATCAACGCACTGACGGGGGCAATGATCGAGCTACATCCCGGCACGGTGCCGTTCCTGCTGGATTTGGCACCGGGCAACTCCACCACGACGATGTTTGGGTGTCTCAACTATCTACATGGGTGAGCGATGGCGATCAGCACGCTGGCAGATGTCATCAACGGACTGACGCCGACCATCCCGATCATGAAGGTAGGAGCGGTTAACTCGGCGAACGCGCCCGCCGGTCATCATACCTACTGGGGGCACATTGGCGTGACGACGTCGGTGTCATGGCCTGCGGGCGCGTGGAACGCCACCCTCAACGGCGTCAACCTGGTGGCTCCGGTGTCGGGGCAATTCGTGTTTCCAGACCCGCCCGCCGGCCAGGACGCCTACATCGCCCGCGCGATGCTGGGCATCGGCGTCAATTCCGGTGGCGGCGTCCTGATAGCCGACCGCATCTGGCACAATGGCGGCTTCACCAATGCGCTGACGACGCCGCAGGCGATCGTGACGCCGGCGTTCCCGGCGCGCGACGACAACGACAGCTCGAATGGCGTTGGCTATTACTGTGTCCTTGAGGTTGAGACGGTGGTTACCGGGAGCCTCTTCACCCTGAATTACACCAACAGCGACGGCGTCCCTAATCGCACCGCGACCAATACGTCGGCTAATGGCACCGGTCGCAGCGCGAACGGCGCGTTCATCTTCGGGTTGGATACGGGGGACAAAGGCATCAAATCAATCGAGAGCCTGACCTTCGGCACGGCGCTGACGACCGGCAATGTCCACCTTGTGGTGTTTCGCCCGCTGGCTTTTCTGGCAACGACGGCGATGTCATCCAACAAGCCATACATCATGGACGCCATCAGCATGTGCATGCCGCGCATCAAGCCGGGCACGGTGCCGTTCCTACTCGGCTGTACCGGCAATTCAAATCCGGGATACGTCGGGCATCTATCCGGTGAAATCGTCATGACGCACGGGTGATGTCATGGCGTCAGGGAACGGCGGCAAACCACTACTCTCAAACACGCTAACCGCCCTCGGCCTGACCATCACGGGCTTCGGCTCGATTATGCACGGCGGCATCCAGCGCCCGGCGTCGCAGGGCGACATCGTCTGGCGCAATTGGATCATCGGCGAGACCGCCGACGTCGGCACGCTCAACGCGCAACCCGCCACATTGTCGGGCGCTGGCACGGTGTCGGGTACCGGCTTTCAGATCTTTGGCGCGGGCGCGCTGGTGGCGAACGGCGTGACGTTCAGCGCCAACTTTGCCCAGCACTCACAGGCGTTCGACAATGCGGTCTGGTTCAAGACCAACTCTGCTATCACGGCCAATTACACCAATGCGCCTGACGGCACGCTCACCGCCGACATGCTCAACGACACCGCGGCCAGTTTCAGTCACCTGGTTGCTCAAAGCCAGAATTTCTTCGCTGCGGTAGAATACACCTTCTCGGTCTACGTCAAGCGCGGCGCGGGCGACTGGGTGAGGCTAACCAACAACGCCGGCGGCAATTCTCATGTCGCCAATTTTAACGTGACCCTCGGCACCATCGGCTACACCGACCTCTACGGCGGCTCCGCCAGGATTGAGAACGTCGGAGACGGTTGGTTTCGCTGCTCGGTGACGCCGCCTGTTGTGCCTGCCGGTGCCGGCGGTGTCGGTAGCATCTCCGTCTATTTGATGGCGGGCGATACGACCTCCGCGGTGTACGCGGGCGTGGGGTGGACCAAGCACCTCTGGGGCGCGCAGCTCGAGAACGGGCCGGCCCCCACCCCCTATATACCGGCCGCCGCCAGCGTCGTCAGTGCGCCGATCCCGGCGCTGTTCGGCTCCGGCTACACCGCGGCCGGCTCGATCGCCGGCACCGGCGCGCTGAATGCTGACAGCGCCGCGGTGGCCGGCGTCGGCACTGTGTCGGGGGCCGTGGTCGGCATCACCGGCAGCGGCGTGCTGTTGGCAAATTATGGCGTCGCGGTGCCGGCCGGTGCCACGGCTCATGTTAATTTCTTCCAGGCCCCGTCAGGGTTTGTGGCAGGCACCGGCGCAGTCGGCATCGAGACGCTGATCGGCTACGACCCGGTGTTGGATCCTAATTTCATCACGGGATATAACCCCGCGTTCATCTCGCAGTACGGTTACGACTACGCGGAGCCTACGGGCGACGGCATTACGGTCCCCGCCTTTATCGGGGCGCTGCGCACGGCCGCAGTCGGCGGCGGCTCGATCGTCATCAAGTTTCAGAGCAGGCCCGATGATGGTTTGGGGTACGCGCTCGAGGATTTTGCTGCCTCGATAGCCACTGCTGATCTGATCAGACAGATCTGGGTGGAGAGTTTCGACGGCTACGTTGCAGCCGGCTCGCACCAATCCATGGATCAGATGGAGGCCGTCTGGACCTACTCGCCGGCCGGCGGGCACATCAACGCGCTGGGTTTCACGGTACGCCCCAGCAGCAAGTTTGAGTGGGCCGCCAACAACACCGGCGTGATCTCGTTCCCGCTGACCGACACCGATACGCCACCCGCCAACCCGATGGTTGCGGTCTATATCGACGCCTTCGGGCCGATCGCCTCGATCACCGCCTACCCGCTGCTGTCGACGGCGGATCTGAAGGCCAAGACGGCCCCGGCGCTGGATGGCCTGTACTCTCCCGTCAGCGGCGTCGGCACCGTCCAGACCATTGCCGTGGGCGCGCTGGCGGCGGGGCCGGCCACCCTGGCCGGCACGGCATCGATGGTGTCGATCGCCACCGGTGCGCTGGCGGCCGGGGCCGCGGCTCTGGCCGGCCTCGGCGTCGCGCAAGACCGCGTCACCGGCACCGGCGCACTGGCGGCCGGGTCCGCGGCCCTGGCCGGCACCGGTGCCGCGCTGGACGTCATCGTCGGCGAGGGCGCGGCCGTCGACATCGTCAACCTCACCGGCTCCAGGCAACAGGGCACGTTCGGCGCGACTGCGCCGACCGGGGCGCTAGGCCAGAGTTTCACGGCGATCAGCAACAAGATCACCAGCATTACGCCGTGGGTCGCCAAGGCCGGCGCGCCGATCGACAGCATGGTGCTGAAGCTCTACGCCGCCACCGGCGACCTGCCGAACACGGGTGTTCTGCTGGGTACCGCGCCCAGCGTGCTGGGCTCGAGCCTGGCGGCGGGGACGGCGGCCCCCCTGGAGTTTGCCTTCTCGTCGCCGATCCCGGTCACCAACGGCGTCAAGTATGTCTACACGCTGGAGCGGACGGGTGCCGCTGACGGCAATGGCTTCTACGTCTACGGCTATTTCAACCCCGCCAACTACGCGGGCGGTGCCTTCAGCCAGCGTAGTTCCGGCACCTGGACGGCCTACCCGCTCGACAGCGTCTTCACCATCAGCCACTCCGCGCGGGGCCTGAAGGCCGCCGACAGCGCGCTCAGTGGCTCCGGCGTAGTGATCGCCGGCAACTATGGCGTCCTGGTAGCGCAGCCCTCGGCCCTGTCGGGTGCCGGCACGGTCAGCCACCAGGCCGCCGGCGCGCTGGCCGCGCAACCCTCGGCCCTGGCCGGCATAGGCAGCGCCAGGACGATCGCCACGGGCGCGCTGGTGAGCGGACCCGCCACCCTGGCCGGCGCAGTCACGGTGATAACCAACGCATCGGGCTCGCTGGCTGCCGGCCCCGCGACCCTGTCGGGCATCGGCCAGGCGGTGGTGCCGGCCGGCACCGGCGACCTGGTCTCAGGCCCGGCGACGCTGGCCGGCGTCGGCGGCCTCTCTGCCGCGCCCGCGGTGGGCCTGGGCGAACTTGCGGCCGGCCCCGCGTCGTTGGCGGGCGCTGGTACCGTCACCACGATCACGCGCGCCGCGGTTGCGCTGGTGGCGGGGCCGGCCGCCCTGGACGGCGTCGGTACCGCGGTTAAGCTAGCCACCGGCACGGGGGCCCTGGTCGCCGCCAACGACGCAATATCTGGCGTTGGCTATGTCACGGACGGCGGCGCGGGTGTACTGATTGCGGGTACGGCGACGCTGTTCGGCGTCGGCACGGTGTCGACCGTGATACGGAAATTTGACAAGCAGCCGGGGCCAATGGAGTTCGGCCGCGTTGTTTACTTGCGGAGGTGGTGATGCCGCGAATGGGGTCTCTGGCTGATGAGAGTGGCTACCTCGATATCGAGCCGCCGCTGATTTCTGGCGGTCCCCAGGTCTCGGCCGGCTACGGCTGGGCCAACAGGGCCGCCGATATCGCCAGTCGTATCCCGGGCCACATGGTGGGCAACATCCTGGCGATGCCACAACGCGCCCTCGATGCCAGTGAGACGATGCGGAGCGGCTACGGCTACGAGCCAGCCCCCGTCGTCGACGCCGCCCTGACCGCCATGACGGGCGGCTTCAAGGGGACCGGACCCGGCGGCTTCGCCCTCGGCTCCGGCCCGATCGCCAGGGCGCGCAAGGCTAAAACGGAAACGCCACTAGGTAACGAAACCGGAACGATCGACATCCCTGTTCTTGGTCCGTCCTCGCCGATCAATGCGCCCTACATCAGCAACCCGGTGCGGGTCGCCAATCCCGGCGTCTACAAGCGGCCTGACGTGATCGCGGCCGAGGCGGCGGCCCGCGTCGAGCCGGAGCACCCGGCGCTGAAGGAGCTGTTTGGCGTTACGCGCCGGGATCTTTACGACATCAGCCAGCAGGGCCGCCGGCAGGGTAACAAGGAGACCCAACTATGGCAGCCGAACAAGCCCGGCAGGCCGAACGAGGCCGCGCTGGCGGTGATGAACCCGGCCAATGAGCAGCGCCTGATCGACACGCTATCAGAGGCACGCAAGTATGAGGGGCTGGAGCAAGGCATGGTGCCTTGGTATGTGATGGATCCGCTCTACCAGCGCATGGAGAGGCTGGTCGGGCCGGAGCGCGCCGCGAAGGAATATCGCGATTTCAACATGAGCATGACGCCGTTCTCGGCGGGGTCGAGCGTGCCCTCGGAGATCAACCGCGGCACCGCCGCTAATATGTACCGGCAGCGCGGCGACTATGAGACCTTCCTGAAGTACGGTGGCCTGAAGGCCAGCGGCCGTAATGTGCCGGGCTACCCGGAAGACCTGCGCAACGTCAACGGCATGATGGGGCACCTCAATCAGGCCAGCCCGGTGCAACGCTATATGGACACGGGCTCGCACGGCTACGGCGACGCCAACGTAAAAATCAATTTGTACTCTGATGCCTCTGGTGTACCGCAGATCGGCTTCCAGACCACTGGCGCGGTGCCTGACGCGCATTTCACCCGTGCAGTCGGCGTCCCTGACGCGCGCGCCAATCCTAATGGCTTTAACGAGTACATGGGTGGCACCGAGTATCGGCAGATCGGGCCGTGGTACAAGAACAAGATTGCGGATCCGCTCGGCATCGAGGCGGTGCCGGCGCAGGCATTGATGTGGGGCACCTACGGCCCGCAGACAGGCGTCAAGACCAAGATCGGCGCGGGCAAGCTCGAGCTGATGTCGAAGCAGATGTGGGAGCGCGCCAAGAAGCTCGGCGTCGACCCCTATGATTTCCGAGACAAGGTGCTTCGTGGCAAGGAGCACTCGTTCCTGTCGCCGGCGATGGGCGATCTCGCCGACGCAAGCCAATACGGCTAACCCCAGAGGAGACTACGCATGGCCCAGAGCGCAATCACCGTCACCGTTCCTTCGCCGACGCCGCCGACCAATATGTCGTTCCTGGGCCAGACGCCGCCCAATGCGCCGGCGCAGCCGGTCGTCGACGACGGCACCGCCGGCACGCTGACGGTGCTGGCGGCCAAGACCGCCAGCGTCGACCAGGCTAATTTCCCGAGTATCGACCATGAGGGCCTGACCGGCCCCGGCGTGGTGACGGTGGTGGCCCCCGGCTCGCGCGCCGAGGCCCCGACTGTGTCGGTGTCGACACTGGGTGCCTACACCGCCGCCCCAAACCGCGACCACGCCTCCAGCCTGTCACCGGCAACCAACCCGGTACTGAGCTCGATCTCGCCGACCACCGCGGTGAAGGCCGCCAGCGGCACCCAGCTGATCACCCTGACCGGCACCGGGTTCACGCCAGGCTGCCGCGTGCGGGTTAACGGCACCGAGCGGGCGGCGACCTGGGTCTCGGCCACCTCGATGACCTGCACCGTCAACAAGAGCCCGAATGCCACGGTGTGGCCGATCGAGCTGATGCTCGGCGGCGCGGTGCTGGGCTCGAAAGATTTCACCTGGACGTAAGTACGTCTCGGACGTTGAGAGAACGAGGCGTAATCCAGAGGGAGACGACGATGGCACACCCGAAGAACGAGAGCGACAACGAACCCAACACCAAGAACCTGGTCAAACCAGGCTCGACGATCGACCCCTCCAAGGGCCAGGGCGGCTTCTCCGGCCAGGGCCAGGTCGGCCAGGGCCAGCAGCAGGGTGGGCCGCCGATCCAGCGCGTGGGGCTGGAGGAGGACCGCGATAAGGCGCGCCAGCGCCAGCAGGACGCCTTCGACGAGGCCGAGCGGCGCGAGCGCGACAACAACCCGGCGACGCGGGAGATGCGTCAGAGCTACTCCAAGGACGCCCCAGGCATGCTGCCGCAGAACCAGCCCGCCGAGGATACCAAATACAACAAGCCGACCCGGGTCGACCTCGAGGACATCACCGGCAATCCCGGCCACCGCGGCGTCAATCCCGACGCCCCGGCCAACAGCATCAATGGCCCGCCGGTCGATCGTGGTGGCAGGGCCGAGAGTATCAACGAGCCGCGCGGCTGGAGTGGTGACATCAACAACAACGATCGGACCCCGGAGAACCTGTCCGGTACGCCGGGCGGAACGGTGTTCACGGGCAGCATCAACGAGCCCCCCGGCTCCCAGGTGATCCCGCCCGGCGCTGGGCAGGGCACCGGCGAGGAGGTCGAGCACCCGGCCGGTTCTGTGCCGCCGCCGGGCGGCCCCGGCTCCGTGGCGGAGGCCCCTACGATCGAGGCCCTGGAGCCTGACGAGGCCGAGGTCGGCTCCGCCGACATCGTGATGGAGGTGCACGGCACCGGCTTCACCCCGCAGAGCGTGGTCCAGTTCGGTCCTGAAAACGACCTGGTGACCACCTTCATCAGCGAGACCGAGATCACGGCCCCGGTCAAACCCTCAGAGTGGGGTGACGGCGTGATCCAGGTGCGGGTCAAGGCCGGCGGCGACGGTTCGCTCAAGAGCGAGCCGGTCGAGTTTGAGTTCACGCCCGCCGGCGTGCCCGAAGCCAGCCGGCAAACCAAGCGGACCCAACCCAAGAAGCCCAAGAAGACCAAGAGGTAGGATGGTTGAGCTAGTTGAGATCGCGCCCGGTCGATGGCGTGTTAAGCGGGCCGAACGTCGTTCGGCCCGCTCCGACCTGCCGCTGCCCTACGTCATCAGCGACATCATGGAGCCGACCGAGCAGGTCGATGGCAAGTTTTACACCTCGAAACGCCAATTTCGGGCCGTGGGCAAGGCGCTGGATCTGATCGAGGTCGGCAACGAGAAGCCTCCACCGAAAGTGCGCGCCTCCAAAACCGCCCGAGCGAAATCCGAGCGAATTAACGCCGTCAAGACCGCGATCGAGCGGGTGAGGGCCGGAGAACGGACGAGAAGTCCGTAGTTTTTAAACGCGGACATTTCGTCCGCAAAGTGCGGGGTAGTAAAAATGACTGACGTTCCAATCTCGTCGCCGGCACCCAGTGCCGCGCCGACGTCTTCGCCTGCCCCCGCGCCATCAGCGCGTGAGGTGCCGATCAACCAGAACCCGGTGTCGCAGCCAGACCCGATCGGCTCGCAGGCCCCCCAGGCCCCACCACCGAGCCGGCGCGAGACCATCCAGGCCGCCTACGACCGCGCCAGCAAGCCGCAGCCCAAACCGGCGGAGCGGGCCGAGCCCAAGGCGGCGGAGGCCAAGCCCGGCCACAACAACCCGCCCGAGGAGACGCCGCGGCTAAACCTGAAGAAGCGGCCCGACGAGCAGGGCGAGCCGCAGCCGCGCGACCGCGGTCGGTTCGCGCCGCGGGAGCAGCAGCGGCCGGAAATGGCCGGAAATGCGGCTGATAATTCCCGGCCATTACCGGCCGATCCCGGCCAACCCCACGCCAAGCTGCCGCCGCACGCGCCCTACGCCGAGCCGCCGCCGCGGATGGCGGAGCACGGCAAGCGGGACTGGGCGACGACCCCGGAGACGGTGCGCGGCGAGGTCCACCGCATGCACCAGGAGTTCGGCAAGGCCGCCCAGCACTGGCAGGCCCAGCTCGAGCCCTACCGGGCGGTCGAGCCCTACCGCCGCATGGCCGAGGAGCACGGCACCACGCTGGACAAGGCGCTGGCCAACTACACCGGCATCGAGAGCAAGCTGCGCGCCGATCCGATCGGCGGCCTCGACCTGATCGTACACAATCTCGGCCTCAAGGATCCGCAGACAGGGCAGCCGATCGGCCTGCGCGACATCGCCTACCATGTGCTGAACCAGAGCCCCGAGCAGCTGCTCCAGGTGCAGCAGGGCAACCAGCAGGCGGCCGCCAAGCAGCACATCGGTCAGCTCTATCAGAAGATCCAGGGGCTTGAGCAGGTTCTGCAACAGTGGCAGAATGCCCAGCAGTTCACCTACACGCGGTCGGCCGTCGATCAGTTCGCCGAGACCCACCCGCGCGTTGATGAGCTGGGAGCACTGATCAAGCAAGAGATCGATCTCGGTTTCGACCTTGAGACAGCATACCGAAGGGCCGAGCTACTCTCACCGGCCACCCACGCGGCTCAGACCCGCAACCCACCGGCTCAGACCCGGCCAATGGATCGTTCTATCTCAGGCGCGCCGGATGTGGCTCCCTCAAACGGAGCATCCCGCCCTCGGAAGTCCAGTCCCACAGCCCGCGACGCTGTTCAAAACGCCATGGCGCGAATGAACGGCGTGCATTGATCTGAACCCCGTGTGGAGAGGCAAGCATGCCCAATATCAACACCCAGCAACAGTACCAGCAGGTACTGTCGATGGCGGTCGAAGACCGCTCGAGCGGCTACCAGGATCTCGTTTCCAATAACAACGCCTTGTTGGCGATCATGAAGCGCAAGGGTCTGTGGAAGACCTATTCGGGGCCGTACATCCGCGAGACATTGCAGGTCGGCAAGCAACTGTCGCAGTGGTACTCCGGCTACGACCAGCTGCTGAACCCGGCGATCGATCTGTTCAATGACGTGGTCTACTCACCGAAGATGGTGGTGGTGCCGATCATCCTGAGCATGCAGGAGATCCTCAACAACGAGGGCGAAGCGCAGCGCATCGATGTGCTTGAAGCATATTTATCGGCCGCGGAGAACGCGCTGGAAGACGCCATGGACGCCGGCATCTATTCGGACGGCACCGCCAACGGCAACAAGCAGATCACCGGGCTGGCGATGGCTATCCCGGCGCTGCCCAACACCGGCACCTACGCCACCATCGATCGCGCCATCACCCCGATGTGGCGCACTACGGCATGGGACGCCAGCAACCAGGCGGGGTCGACTACGCCGGGCATGCCGGCCGCACTGACCACGCAAGTTACCAAGGACAGCATCAGGCCGATGCTCAACTACATCATGACCAAGCAGTCCCGCGGTCGCGACTACGCAGATCTCTTGATCATGAGCCCCGAGCATTATGCGGCCTACGACGCGGCCACCGTGGCGATCCAGCGCCAGACCAGCAACACCTCGCTCGGTCAGCTCGGGTTCACCGCGCTGGAGTACATCGGCGGCGGCAAGCGGGCCGAGATCGTGCTCGACGGCGGCATCGGATCCAACATGCCGGCCAACACCACGTTCGGCATCAACACCGACAGCCTGCGGCTGCGCTATCACCCGAACCGCAATTTCGACAAGCTGTTCGATGGTGACGGCCAAATGCCGATCGACAAGGACGCGGTCGCCCAGTTTATCGGGTGGATGGGCGAACTAACGATGGTCAATCCGATGTTCAACTGGCGTCTGTACGACAGCAACATCGCAGCGTGACACCAATCTCGACGCTCGTTCGCACCGAACATGGGAGCGGGCGTCGGGGTGCAACTGGGGCCGTTGACGTGTAGGTACCACGCCTTCCTTCCACGAAGACGGCTCCAGCCATTTCACAGAAGGAAGGATCTACCATGGCTATGCGCGACCCCGACGACACGCTCGTTGTTCTATTCCGGCACCAGGCCTTTGAGAACCCGGCCAAGTCAACGGAGGCCGGCCGGCCGATCTTCGACGACCTCGAGGTGTGCGAGATCCGCGCGCCCGGCTCCAAGGACGTCAAGATATTCAAGGCGACTGACGTAACGCGATGGGTCGATGACCCGGTCACCCGGCAGCAGCGTCAGGAGACGTATGCCGAGCGGTTTCGTTACCAGTACCAGCAATTCAAGCGCGACCTGGTGCAGACCAAGTCAGGCACGCCGCTCGAGCACGTCCCGTTCCTATCCGACGCGCGCCGCGCCGAACTGCGGGCGCAGAACGTCTACACCGTCGAGCAGCTCGCCGCGATCGAGGGCTCGGAGCTGAAGAACCTCGGCCCCAGCGGCCGCGAGTTCAAGAACCAGGCCGTGGCCTTCATTGCCGACAGTATGGCCAGCGCGCCGAACAAGCAGCTACTGCTCGAGCTCGAGGCGCTCAAGGCGCGCAACGCCATCCTCGAGGAAGACTTCCAGCACAAGAAATCGCGCGAGGAGGCCGAGGAGGGCGAGTTCGCCGGCATGGAGGCCGAGGAGCTGCGCGACTACATCAAGACCCACGCCGGCCAGGAGCCGATCGGCGCGAAGAACATGAACCGCAAAACCCTGATCCGCATGGCGATGAGCGTGCGGCCGGCCAAGGTGGCATGACATGACGCTGCTGTCGGTGGTGAAGGACGTATGCGCGGCGGTTGGCGTGATCCAGCCGGTGTCCATATTCTCCGGCATCACCGGCAACCGCACCATGCAGGAGATGCTGTCGCTGGCCAACGAGATGGCGCAGCGCATCGCCTACGACGGCCGCGACTGGACCAAGCTGCGCGCCACCGCAGTGATGACCGGCGACGGCGTGCTGACGGACGAGGGCTGGGTCGGCACCACTGCCTTCAGCCTGCCGGCCAACTACAAGCGCATGCTGCTGAACTCGAATGTGTGGCGCTCCACCTCGTCACAGACGCCGATGCGGTTCATATCCGACACCGAGGAGTGGATGCACCGGCGCGCCGGCTGGAGCGACGACAGCTCGGGCGAGTGGACCATGTACGGCGGTAAAATTCATATCTACCCCGTGATGTCAGCCTTTGTGCCGGCCGTGCCTGCGGTGCCGGAGGATATCGGCCCGCCCTATGTGCCGGCGCAGCCGGCGCGACCGGCCGTGGCGGCTACTACTGCTTACTTCGCCTACCTCGACAAAAACTGCATCGACCTGGCGGGCGGCGGCCGCGGCGACGTGTTTCAGACCGACCTCGACACCTTCACGCTGGATGAGCGCGTGCTCAAGCTCGGCATGATTGCGCAATGGAAGGCACAGAAGGGCTCGCCCTACGCCGAGGACATGGGGACGTTCGGCGACGCGCTGACCATGGCGTCGGGGCATGACAGCCCGGCACCGATCATCATCGGCCGCGGCACGCGCGGCGGCCGCGTCGCGATCCCGACCCAGACCCTCTACTTCCCTGGCGGCGGTACGCCATGAGTTCACATCAAGCCTTCAAGCGGGTGGCCGTGCCGGCGCAGATGGCGCAGAAGCTGGAGACTGTGACCATCCCGGCACCGACCCGCGGCCTGATCCTGAGCGAGAGCGAGGCCTTCATGCAGCCTGGCGCGGCGCTGGTTTGCGATAACTGGAAGCCGACCATGCGCGGCCTGTCGCTGCGCGGCGGCTGCCGGAAATGGTGCGACCTGCACCCAGGGCTGGCGCTGGACGACCCGCTGCGCCTGCCGGTTATTTCAACCTTCAACTACGCCAGCGGCATCAATCACCAGATGTTCGCCGCCGACGAGACCAAGGTCTACAACGTCACCGCCAGCCTACCGACGACGGTCGCGAGCGGGCGAACGTCGGGCAATTACGCGGCGTCGCAGATGGCCAACCAGGGCGGCGACTGGCTGATCGCGGTCAATGACGCCGGCAATCCGCCGCTGCGCTATGACGGCGTATCGTGGGAGGTGCTGACATCAGGCTATGTGCCGCCGGGCGGCAAGCCGTCGACGATCGACGTCGACCTGACCAAGTACCCCGGCGCGCGCGTCGATGGTGGTCAGAACCTGTCCTACGTCTGCAAGTATCGAAATCGTTTGTTCTTCATCGAGCTCAACTCGATGAATGCTTGGTACCTGCCGCTCAATTCGGTCGGCGGCAATCTGGAATACATCCCGCTGTCGGGTGCCGCAACCAAAGGTGGGAAGCTACTTTTTTGTGCAACCTGGAGTTTAGATGCCGGCGATGGCATAGACGACAAGCTCGTATTTTGCACCGATCTCGGAGAGCTGATCATCTTCACCGGCGGCGACCCCGGCAACTCTGCCAATTGGCGGCAGGAGGGTCGCTACGAGATGAGCGCGCCGATGGGGATGAATGCCCACATCCTGGTCGGCGGCGACCTGATGATCGCCACCGTCGACGGCATCCTGCCGACCTCCGCTGCCATCACCAAGGGCCGCGTCGAACTCGAGCTGGCCTCGATCACTCGCAACATCAAGCCGATGTGGCGCGAGGAGGTGCTGCTCAAGCGAGAGTGGCCGTGGACCATGTGTAAATGGGACGAATACGGCGGCATGTTCGTGAGCTGGCCTGGCGGTGCGCCAGGCAAGCGACTGTGCGCCGTCGTCAACCAGGCCACCGGGGCGTGGGCGCGGTTTACCGGTTGGGACGCGACCTGCTTCGTCAAGCTGCGCGAGCAGATGTATTTCGGTACGCAAGACGGCCGCATCATGGAGGCCGACCGCACCGGCTACGACGACGGCGCGGTCTATGTCGCGACGATGGTCGGCGGATGGGAAATGTTTTCGTCGCCGTCGCAAACCATCACCTGGCGGCAGTCGCGCGCCATCTTCGCGGCGAGGCCGAACGAGCCATTCATTCCGCAGATCTCGGCGACCACCGACTACGTCATCGACATACCAACGCCGCCGCCGGCCGGCGTCGACCCTGGCGTAACAGACCTATGGGACGAGGGGCTATGGGACGCCGGCAAGTGGGACAACGGCGTGACGCCGGTCATCAGCGCCCGCAACACCGGGTGGATTTCGATCGGCTCCACCGGCTTCACTCACGCGCCGATCGTGCAGATAACCGTGGCGCAGGCGGTGCGACCGGTGGTGGACCTTATCAGCATCACGGCGACCTACGAGCGCAGCGGGATCAACGTCTAGGGAGAGCAAAATGTCATTCATGGACGTGACCGGCGGCGGGCCGATGTCGATCGGCTACAACAACATGCTCGCGCAAAATCAAGTCAACCAGTTCAACCAGAGCATGGCGAACTCGGCGGCGCAGAACAACGCCGCGATAGCGGCGGCCAACTCCTATAACCCGTGGGCCAACAGTGGCGGCGGCTTCGGCCAGCAGACCGCCGACTACTCGGCGCTGGGCGCGGCCTACGGCCGGCAGGTCGGGCAGGCGGCGGCCCCCGGCACCTACAGCCCCGGCAATGCTGGGGGCCTTAGCTCTTTCAGCGGCATGCCCCTCGGTGCCGGCGGCAGCAAGGGTTTTGCCCCGCCGGATAGCGGCGATTACCAGACGCATGACGCCTGGGCGCAGGCTTACGACGCCTACATGGGCGGCACTTGGTCTCCATTTTCCGACCAGCCGCAGCCATCGCTGCCGAGTGGCGGCAGCGCCGCCACCGACTACTACGGCAGCCAGCTCACCAACCCCAACAGCAACGCCTTCCAGGGCGGCGGCTGGCAGCCCACGCCGCAGGTGCCGACGCCGCAGCCGAGGCCGCCGACCGCCGACCTGAACCCCGGCGCGGCGATCCCGTCAGGCTGGGGCGGCTACGGCGGTATCGGCAGCGATGCGAGATACGGCGGCGGCAGCAGCAAGACCGGTTTTGCCCCGCCGGATAGCGGCAACTACCAGACGCATGACGCCTGGGCGCAGGCTTACGACGCCTACATGGGCGGCACTTGGTCTCCATTTTCCGACCAGCCGCAGCCTGGCGGCGGCGGGGCGTGGGACACCACTGACATATACGGCCGACCTAATCTGCCGCCAGCGGGCCAAAGCTGGGCGCAGACCCTGTCGGATCAAGGTGCCAGCAACGCCGGCGGGGGAGCCTGGAGCAGGGTCGATCAATTCGGACGGCCTTACCAGCCGCCGGCGCAGCAGGCGCAGTCGCCCGCCTACCCGATGGCCGGCGGTGGCGCACTGCCCGACTACAACGGCGACATGTGGGGTGGCCGCGACGCCATCGCCCAGTCGATGCTGTGGCAGCAGCAGAACCCGATCATACAGGGCGGCGGGCTCAACCAGATGTTCGGTTTCGGCGGTAAGGCCGACCCCAGCGCGGGCTACTTCACTACCGGCGTCGAGGGTGCGGGCATCGGCGGCTGGGGTGCCAGTTACTATGACCCCGGCACCCACAGCGCGGCGGGGGGATAAATGATCGACTACGTCTACGGCCACGATCAGGTTGTCGCGCAGTTTGTGGCGTCGATGATCCCGCATTGCCGGCGGGGCTTCGGCCCCAACGTCAAGACGATCGGCGTGGTCGAGGGCGGCCTGCTGCTGGCTGGGCTGGTCTACCACAACTGGGATCCCGACGCCGGGGTCATCGAGATCTCCGGCGCGGCGCTGCCGGGTCACTTCTGGCTGACGCGCGAGACCATCCGGCACATGTACCAGTACCCGTTCTTCGTCTGCGGCTGCCAGATGGTGGCGCAGCGGACACCGGCCGACGACGAGCGGCTGCTCTACGCCCTGGCCCGCTACGACTACGCCTTCAGCAAAGTCCCGAGGTTGTTCGGCCGCGACCGCGACGGCGTGGTATGCACGCTGACCCGCGAGGCGTGGGAAAACAACCGGTTCAACAAGCGCCTCCGGCACCATATCCCCGAACAACTCAGCGAGGCGGCGTAATGCCCAGCCAGTATCCCCCCAACGTCAATGGCCAGCGCAATGCCATCGCCTCGGCCCTGATGAACATCGCGCAGCCGCCGCCGCAGGTACAGATGCCGCAGCCGCCGCAGATGCCGCAACAACCACCAATGCCGCAGCAGGGACCGCCGCAGGGCGCGCCGATCGGCAACTCGATGCCGCCGCAGGCCCCGCCGATGGGCGCGCCGCCGATGCCGCAGCAGGCCCCGCCGATGACGGCACCGCCAATGCCGCAACAATCGCCACAGCCGCAACAGCCGCAACCCCAGATGCCGCCGCAGGGCATGCCGCCGAGGATGTAGACTATGGGCAAACCCGACGCACCGACACCGCCCGACCCGATGCGGACTGCGGCCGCGCAGACCGGCACCAACGTCTCGACGGGGGTCGCGAACGCATTCCTGAACAACGTCAACCAGAACACGCCGGATGGCTCACTGAGCTACGACGTCACCGGCACCCACCAGTGGACTGACCCGTCGACCGGCACGTCCTACCAGATCCCGCGGTTCACCTCGACGCAGACGCTGTCGTCGGCGGGGCAGGCGCTCAAGAACACCACCGACCAGACCAAGCAGAGCCTGGCCGAGACCGGTCTCTCGCAGACGCAGAAGATCGGCGGGCTGCTCAACACGCCGTTCAATCCCTCCACCGGCGCGCCGGCGGCGGGCACCGCCGAGGGCATCATGGGCGTGCCGGCGGCGTCGACGTCCTACGACGCCGGCGGCCAGATCCAGATGGGGCTCGGCGACTACGGCCAGCAGCAGTCGACGTTCGGTGAGGCCGGCGACATCACCCGCTCCTACGGGCCGGCAGACAACTACAGCGCCGATCGGCAGCGCGTCGAAGACAGCCTGATGGCGCGGATCAATCCGCAATTGCAGCGCGAGCGCAGCAACATCGAGCAGCGCCTGGCCGACCAGGGCATTCGCTACGGCAGCCAAGCCTACACCTCGGCGATGGACGACTATAACCGGCAGGCCACCGACACCCGGTTCGGCGCGATCGGGCAGGCCGGCCAGGAACAGGCCCGCATGAACGACATGGCCGCCAAGCAGGCCGGCTTCCAAAACGCGGCCCAGCAGCAGGCCTACCAGCAGGCGCAGGGCCGTGGCCAGTTCGCCAATGAGGCGCAATCACAGAACTACCAGCAGGCCCTCGGCGCGGGTTCGTTTGCCAATCAGGCGCAAGGCCAGGCCAACTCGCAGAACGCCGCCGCGGCCGGCTTCAACAATGCCGGCCTGGCGCAGCAATTGGCGCAGCAGCAGTCGGGCTTCAATGCGCAGAACTCACAGCGCAATCAGTACATGCAGGAGCAGTATCAACAGCGCAACCAGCCGCTGAACGAGATCAACGCGCTGATGTCGGGGTCGCAGGTACAGCAACCCAATTGGCTGAACTCGCCGACGTCGCAGATAGCGACGACCGATTTCGCCGGCATCATGAACCAGAACTTCAACCAACAGAGCCAGAACTATCAGACCGCCAACCAAAACTGGCAGCAGACGATGGGCGGCCTGCTCGGGATGGGTGCCGGCCTGATCCGGTCGGATCGGCGCGCCAAGGAAGACATCACGCCACTCGGCTCGGTGATGACCACCAACGAGAACGATCGGCCGAAGATGGCGAGCGTGTTCGGCACCCGCGAGGAGCTGCCGATCTACGAGTATTCCTATAAGGACGACCCGGCCGGCACCAAGCATATTGGCCCGATGGCGCAGGACGTTGAGAAGGTCGACAAGAAGGCAGTCAAGACCATTGGTGGCGTCAAGCATATCGACCCGCGCCGGGTGATGGGCAACATTATGAGGGCCGCGTGATGGCGACCAACGAACCGCTCGACCAGTTCAAGGGGTTTTTCTGGCCAGACGCCCTCGGCCTCGGTGCCGGCAGCAGCCTGAAGATGCGCGAGAAGATCGCACTGGCGCAGATGATGCAAAAACGCGCCCAGGCCAAGAACGTCGGCGAGGGGCTGGCCTCGATCGGCGACGCCCTGGGCGACCGCCGGCTGGCGATCGAGCTGGAGAAGGCCGACGTCGCCGCGCAGCAGTCGGCGGCGGGGCTAGGTGCCGCGCCCGCGCCCGCCGAACAGCCGCCGCCGCCACAGCAGCGGATGTCCTACGCGCCATCAGTCGACGTCGAGGAACCCCCGCCGCAGGCTGCGCCGCCCCCGCTGGCGACCCAGGTGCCGCCGCGGCAGCCGATCCCGGTGCAGCCGCCGCCGGCACCGCCGCCGGTACGGCCGCAGAACTCAGTGATGCCGCCGCCCCAGGCCGCGCCGCCGCCGCAGGCCGCGCCGCCGCCGCAGGCGCTGCCGCCCGACCAGCAGCAGAGCTATGAGCCTGGCGCGCCGACGCGCATGACGCCGCAGCCCTACCGCCCGGGCGGGCCGCAGCCGCAGATCGGCGCGCCGATGGTGCAGTCGGCCCCGCAGGCTGGCCCGCCGCCGCAATTGCCGCCCGGCGACATCCCGGCCCCGACGCTTGAAGAACGCTTCGCCCCAGCCAGGGGCGGCGGGCGGCAGTCGGCGCTGGAGCCGCCGCCGGAGGATCCGCGCGCCGCCATCGCGATGGCGATGCTACAGCAGCAGGGAGGGCCTCCACCAAACCCTACGATGCCGGCGGGTGGTGGCCTGCCGGGTAGCGGAACGTCGGACGCGACAGACTTCTCCGCGCAGAGCCGGATCCGGTCAGCCCCCGCAGAGCCGCCCGCGCCTGTGCTTGGCTATGTGCCGCCGGAACGCGCCGACCCCGCCAGCGTGCCGCCGACCCAGCCGAGTCGGCGCGAGATGGAGCTGCGCGCCCTGCTGCGCCAGCACATGGGCAACCCCTACGCGGCGCAGTCCCCGGCCGCGGTCGAGCTGCAAAACCTGGAGGCCGCCCGCGCCCGCAAGGACGCCGAGAACCAAGAGCTGTTCAAGGCCAACATCGCCCGCACCACCAAGCGCGACGAGCAGATCCAGCAGGCCAAGATGGACCAGGCCCAGCGCGAGGCCTTGGCGCTGGAGACGCGGCAGAAGCTGGTCAACTACGGGCAGAACCGCCTCCAGGCGGGAGCCGCCGACCACACGCTGCTCGGCACGCCGCAGAGCCCGCAGCGGTCGGGGCAGCCGGAGGCGGATCCGCCGCCGCCCGGCGTCATCCCGAAGGATTGGGCCGAGCTCCAGACCAAGAAGCTCATTGCCGACAAGGATGCACTCGACGCCGTGCGGCCGGAGCTGAAGGAGACGCTCGACCTCATGAAGGAAATCCGCACCCACCCCGGCAAGGAGCGCAGCATCGGTGCGCTCGGCGGGCTGGGGAGGCTGACCCCCGAGGGTCAAGGGTTTGATGCTCTCAACACACAACTCAGGGGCAAGAACCTCGTCGCCGCCTACCAGAAGATCAAGGGCACCGGGCCAGTCGGCGAGAAGGAGGGTGAGAACATCGCCAAGGCGCAGTCGGCGCTCTCCACGGCGACCACACTGGCGGATTACCACAAGGCCCTCGACACGCTCGAGACCACCATGCGCGGGGCGGTGGAGCGCGCCGAGCGCAAGATGCGGCAGCCCGTGACGGCGTACCAGAACACGCCAGACGACCCCTACGCGCCGGATATAGGGCAGGTCGGCACCCGTGGCGGCAGGACGGTCGAATACATCGGCGGCGACCCGTCCAAGGAGACTAGCTACAGGACGGTGCGCCGATGACCTCCTTCGACATCTACAACAGGGAGCAGCCAGACCAGCCCGCCGCGCCGGCCGGGCTGCCCTCGTTCGATGTCTACGCCAAGCCCGCGGAGGCCCGGCCTGCCGGGCCCGAGGTCGGCTACGCCGAGGATATCGGCAAGGGCATCGTCGGCGGCCTCGGCCGCGGTGCCACCGGCCTGGTCGGCCTGCCCGGCACGGCCGGCAGCCTGGCGCGCTGGGGCCTGGGCAAGGCCGGCGTGCCCGAGGAGTACCTCACCAAGGGCGCGGCGATCGCCCGCCACATCCCCGGCATCCGCGCCCTGACCGGGCCGAACGGGGCAGAGGTTCAGAAGGCGGTCGAGGGCTACACCGGCGAGTTCTACCAGCCCAAGACCATTCCCGGCCAATACGCCTCGACCGGGGCGGAGTTCGCTGTCGGGTCGGCGCTGCCCGGTATGGGTGCCGCCGGCGGCCTCGCCCGCAATCTCGCGGCCAGGACGGTCAATACTGTCGCGCCGGCGGTCGTCTCGGAGACGGCCGGCCAACTCACCAAGGGCACGCCCTACGAGCCCTGGGCGCGCGCCATTGGCGGCGTCGCCGGCGGCCTGGCGGGTGCCAAGGCGATCACGCCGATGGCCCCCGCCGAGGGGGCCTACGCGCGCGCCGTGGGCACGCTGGAGGCGGAAGGCATCCCCCTGACGGCGGGGCAGCGCACCGGCAACAAGAACCTGCAATACATGGAGAGCAACGCCGTCGACATGCCGCTGATCGGCGGGCAGGCCGCCCGGCTGCGGGACGCGCCGTTGACGGCCCTCGATCGCACCGTGACCGAGCGGATCTATCCCCGCGCCGAGCTGCGGGCGCGCGGCGTCCCCGACGACGTCAACCTGCCCGACCCGCGGGTGGCGCAGGCCGGGCCGGAGGCCCTCGGCGACAATTACACCCGGCTGACGCAGGCACCGTTCGTCAGCAACCCGCGGTTCCAGAACCGGATGACGCGGGCGCAGGACGAGTACGAGCGGCTGGTGATGCCGCACGAACAGACGGCCCACGTCGGGGCCACCCAGGACAACATCATCGATCGTTTAGTGACCGGGCAGGGCCGGATGCCGGGCGACGAGTATCAGTCGATCCGTAGCCAGATCGGCACAAGGCAGCGCGCGCCCGGCATCAACCCCGACGAGCGGCACGCCCTGACCGAGTACAAGCGCGCGCTGGACGAGGCCTACCTGGCGGGCCTGTCGCCGGCGGATCGCGCGGCGCTGATGGCCAACAACCGCCGCTACGCGCTGATGAAGGCGACCCAGCCCGCCGTCGACACGGCGACGGAGCACCTGTCGCCGGCCAAGCTGGCGCAGGCGGTGCGGGCCCGGCGCGGCGCGCAATACTCCGCGCGGCGGGGCGACCTCGACGAGCTGGCGCACGCGGCCTCGGTGGTGATGAAGCCGCTGCCGAACTCAGGCACCGCGGCGCGCCTGGCGGCGCAGTCGGGCGGCGGCGGCACCATTGGCACCGCCATCGGCGCAACGGTCGGCGGGCCGGTCGGCGCGGCGATCGGGTTCGGCATCGGAGCCGGCGCGCCCCTGGTCGCGCCAGGCCTGGCGACGTCCCGCCTCGGGCAGGCCTACCTGGGCAACCGGGCGCTGCCGCAGAACGCCCGCGACATCCTCGCGCAGACGTTATTACAGCAAGGCATTTCGCAGCCGAGTGGGATCAAGCGCAACGAGGAAGAACGTGAGAAACTGCGCCGGATCTATATTCGTGGGAGAAACTAATGCCGCGCGATGGAACAGGAAACTACACCCAGCCCGAGCCGAACGTGGCGTCGGGCACCACGATCGAGAGTGCGGTCTATAATCACTTCACCGCCGACGTCGCGGCCGACCTGAACTGGCCGCGGCCGATCCTCGCCGGCGGTACCGGAGCCAGCAACGCCGTCGACGCCCGCGCAGCACTGGGTGCCGAGACGGCGATGCAAACCGTCACCAATTACGACATGCACGTCTGGCAGAACGGCTCGTTCTGGTCCGCTAATGGCGCTACTGCTGCACCGGCCGCCGGCACCTATTCGGGCATTGTCTACATTGCAAACAACGACCCCAACTACATCACGGTAGAGGCGCGAGAGACCAACAGCGGGAAACTGTGGGTCCGACAAAAGGCGGGGACGTGGGGCGCGTGGGTTGCCCATGACGGCATGGTGCCGGCGTCGGGCGGCGTGCCGATCGCCGGCCCGATGGCGATCACCAACACCACGGCGTCGACGTCGGTCGACACCGGCGCGTTGACGGTCGACGGCGGCGTCGGCGTCAACGGCGATGTGCATGTCGGAGGTAGTATTAACGTCGTCGGTGACGCTGCCGCCGAGGAGTACATCTCGCGTTACGGCCTCGGCGGCGTCTATCGCTTCGGCCCCAACCCGGTCACCAATTATCTCTACTTCGACGGGGCCAAATTTGACCTGATGGGCGGCCCCCTGAACGTCAACGGCGCGACGGTCGGATCGCTGTGGGCCACCAGCGCGAACTTCTCGGGCAATGTCAGCGTGATCTCCGGCACCTTCAGTGTCGGCGGCGCAACGACACTCGCCGGGCTCACCACGAACGGCGCGCTCACCACGAACGGCTCGAATATTTTCAACCAGTCGGGGACGGCCATCGACGCTAGCGGTGGCGGCCCCTTCATGATCCAGTCCTCGGGCCAGGCCATGATCACCCTGCATAACCAGGGTTCGTTCGCGGCCAATCTCGGCTTCATCGGTGCCGACCTCTACTTCGGCGGCTGGTCGTTCGGGGCGGGCGTAAAGCACCGGGTATTGTCGACCAAAGACCTGAACCCCGCGCAACTGTTCGCGGGCCTCCCGGTCACCATTGTCGGTGGCGAAGGCTACTGGACCTCTACCGGCGACGAGCAGAAGATGCTGGTCGCTTACCCCAACGCCATCACCATCACCATCAACGGCGCGGCGCATCCAGTCGGGGCCGTCATCACCTTCTACTGCCACGCCTCCAACATGAGCATCAACAACACCGAGACCATGACGTGGCGGGGGCCGAGTGGCGCTACTTCCGGCAATCGCGGCCTCGGCCAATTCGGCACCGCCACTGCCGTGAAGTGGACTGGCGGCAACTGGACGATCTCCGGCAACGGACTGACCTGATGGCGGGCGCATCGCACGCGGCACTGTTGATGGCGGGCGGCAGGATTTTGCCGACCACAATCTACTATCTGATTGTGGCTGGTGGCGGCGGCGGCGGATTTAGCTGGGGCGGCGGCGGCGGCGGCGGCGGCATGCTGGACGGCAGTTTCTCGCGCGGCACGATAACCGAACTCAACATAGAGATCGGCGGCGGCGGCGGGGGCGGCGGCACCAACGTCGGTGGGGATGGCGGTAACAGCCACATCCGGC
>Ga0247783_1000039_pt1 | contig 41798 bp, 34 predicted proteins | sample UWRJL064202C5_FD_179911 | JGI IMG/M metagenome (GOLD analysis project Ga0247783, IMG submission 179911) | Plant litter microbial communities from Arlington Agricultural Research Station in Wisconsin, United States - UWRJ-L064-202C-5 | ecosystem: Environmental > Terrestrial > Plant litter >...
GATCTCGCCTCGCGTATCGCGCACATCGAAGAACTTCGCGTCGACGTGCCACACGGGCGGCTTGTCCGCGCCGCGACGTTCCTCGACGTGAACGCCGAACAGGCGCCCGACGACGCGAAACAGGCCGGCCAGGACCAGCGACTCGGGGAAGTAGCTGCGCACCTCCTGTTGCGAGAAGGCATACCGGTGTTCGCGCAGCCGCTCCGCCGCGAACGCGATGTCCCACGTGGCGAGTTCGGCGATGCCGAGGCGACTCGCGGCGAACGAGCGCAGCTCGTCCATGTCGCGCTCGCCGAAGGGCTTCGCGCGCACGCGCAGGTCGTCGAGGAAGGCGAGGACCTCGTCGGGCGTTTCGGCCATCTTCGGCACGAGCGAGAGCGTCGCGTAATCGGGATAGCCCAGCAGCCGCGCGCTTTCGGCGCGCAACGCGAGGATGCGCAGGATCAAGTCCGAATTGTCGACCTCCGGCGGCCCGAACTCGGACGCCCGTTTCGCGTTCGCTTCGTAGACGCGCTCCCGAAGCGATCGATCGGTCGCGTATTGCATGACCGCGAGATAGGACGGCATGTGCAGCGTGATGCGATAGCCGTCGACGCCGGCCTGCGCCGCGCACGTGCGCGCGGCCGCGATCGCATCGGGCGGCATGCCGTCCAGGCCCTCGACATGCGGAAGATCGTCGTGCCAGGCAGTCGTCGCATCGAGGACGTGCTCGGAGAACGACTGGGACAGGCGGGCGAGCTCCTCTTCGATCTCGCCGAAGCGCTTCTTGTCGGGCGGCGCGAGTTCGGCTCCCCCGAGCCGGAAGTCGCGCAGCGCGTTGACGATGACGCGCTGCTGTGCGGGCGAGAGGGTCGCGAAATCGGGACCCCGTTCGAGTTCGCCGTATTTGCGGAACAAGCTTTCGTTCTGCGACAACGCGGTGAAGAACTCCGTGATGCGCGGCAGGCTCGCGTTATAGGCGGCGCGAAAGGCCGGCGTATCGGCGACGGCATTCAGGTGCGACACGGCGGACCACACGTTGCCGATGCGCTCGGTCGACGCGCGCAGCGGTTCGATGAACGTCGCCCAGGTCGCGGGACTCGTGTCCGCCTCGATGTCCGCGATCGTCGCGCGTGCGTCCGCCAACACGCGCGACAGCGCCGGCGTCACGTGGTCGGCGGTGATCGCATCGAAACGGATGGGCTGTGAGAAGTCGAGCAACGGATTGTCGTTCATGGTCGTCTCGATTCACGCGGCGCGTCGTCGCCGCAAGCGCGTCGCACGCTCGGCGGACAAGACCGTGTTGGACAGAAGCATCGCGATCGTCATCGGGCCGACGCCGCCCGGAACGGGGCTGATCCATCCGGCGACCTCGCGAACGGCGGCGAAGTCGACATCGCCGACGAGCTTGCCGTCCGCTCCGCGATGGATGCCGACGTCGAGCACGGTCGCGCCGGGCTTGATCATGTCACGCGTGATCAGCCGCGGCTTGCCCGCTGCGGCGACGACGACGTCCGCCCGTCGGACGACGGACGCGAGATCGCGGGTCGCGCTGTGGCACACCGTGACCGTCGCATTGCGCGCCAGCAGCATCAGCGCCATCGGCTTACCGACCGTGTTGCTGCGGCCGACGACGACGGCCTCGGCACCGGCGAGCGCGATGCCGGCTTCGTCGAGCATCCGCATCATGCCGAGCGGCGTGCATGGGGCGAAGCCGACTCCTTCGTCGATGCGGCCCGTCAGCAGGGCGCCGGCCGACAACAGGTGGAAGCCGTCCACGTCCTTCTCGAGCGCGATCGCTTCGATCACGCGCGACGCGTCGATGTGCTTCGGAAGTGGCAGCTGGACCAGGATGCCGTGGATCGTCGGATCCTCGTTGAGTCCCGCGATCAGCGCGAGTAGCTCCCGCTCCGGCGTGTCCGCCGCCAGCGTCTTCAGTTCCGAACGGATGCCGATGCGTTCGCAGGCCTTGACCTTGTTGCGGACATAGACCTGGGAGGCGGGATCGTCGCCGACCAGGACGACGGTCAGTCCGGGACGGCTTCCGTCGGCCGCGAGTGCGTCGACACGGGCGACCAGCGCGCCGCGAATTTTCTCGGAGAGTGCAGTGCCGTCAAGGACTTGCGCGGTCATCGTCGGATCGGTGGTCGGTCGGACCTGGTACGAGGCCTGCGGGGCGGCCGGCGAGGTTAGCACGCGCCGCCTGCGTCATCGCCGCACGGCTTTTCGCCTCGCGGTACGCGCCGGGGTCGGAAATCTCCTACAAGTGTCGGAGAAGTTTCCACCTGAACTTGCGGGCTTGCATGTTTTGATGGCCTACGCTAGCCAGATCAAGGACTTGGCAAGTTTGGCACACCGCTTGCATTGGATCGGTACAAGCACTGCGCTCCGGCGCGCTGAAGATCACTACAAATCTGGAACGGACATGACCCCGAATCGCATCGCCCTCGCCTTGATCGCCGCCTTCGTCGCCGTCCCGGCCCTCGCGGCTCCTGTGAATTACAACCTCGACGGTTCCAGCCCCACCGCACCGACGACGACGGTCGGTGGCCCGGGCACGAACAACGGGACCACGTGGAACAATTCGAACGCCGGCACGTACGGCACGAATGGTTCCAACTATGGCAACAGCTACTACTGGGCTGGCAACGCGTCGACCCCGGCGCTCACCATGTCCGCCTGGGGTAGCACGAGTATCGGGGGCGCCGTCCAAAAAGGCTGGATCGGGAATTACGGTGCGGGAACAGGGTTCGGCATCACGAGCCAGTCGACCGGCGAACTGAACTCCAGCCACAACCCGGATGCGGCCAGCCCCTACTACCAGCATGCGATCGACAACGTGAGCAGCTACGAGTCCATGCTGTTCAGCTTCGGCAGCTCGGTTGCGCTGAATTCCGTCTCTGTCGGATTTACCGGAAGCGACGCGGACGCAACGGTCTTCGTCTACAACGGTGCGGGCGATCCGACCGCGTCGATTGCTGGCAAGACCTACGCGCAGCTCCTGTCGAGCGGTTGGGTTCTTGCCGGTAATGTCCTCAACATGCATTCGGGATCCAACAGCTTCACGAACACGTCCGCAGTGTCGTCGTCCAAATACTGGATGGTGGGCGCCTTCATGTCGTCGACTGGTGGGGTCAACAACGTCGCCAATGATTCGACCACGGATTCCTTCAAGCTGACGGGTCTCGGCGTCTCGACCGTGACGACGGGCCAGTCCGTGCCCGAGCCGGATTCAGTCGCGCTGTTCGGTATCGCGGCTCTCGGTCTGTTCCTGGCACGTCGCAAGGCGCGCGCCAAGGCCTAACGATTCAGGGTGGGTGGCAAATTACCCCGCTTCGGCGGGGTTTTTTTTGGACATCGCGCGCGCTCGAGCGCGACGCTCAACCGTTCGACAGTGCGAGTCGCAGGAGGTCGGCGACGGTGCCGGCGTTGAGCTTGTCCATGATGTTGGCCCGATGCGCCTCGACCGTCTTGATGCTGATGCCGAGGTCGTCCGCGATCTGCTTGTTGAGTCGTCCGGCCACGATGCAATCGAGCACCTGACGTTCGCGGGCGGTCAGCCGCGCGAGGAGGCTGTCGCGCTCCTGACCCCGGCGGCGGACGTCCGCCTCGCGCTCGGCGGCGACGAGCATGCGCTCGACCGACGTGCGCAGCGCGACCTCGTTGAACGGCTTCTCGATGAAGTCCACCGCGCCGCGCTTCATCGTCGAGACCGCCATCGGGACATCCCCGTGGCCGGTGATGAACAGGATCGGCAGATTGGCGTCGCGGGCGACCAGTTGCTCCTGCAACTCGAGCCCGCTCATTCCGGGCATGCGGACGTCGAGGATCAGGCAGGCGGTCTTCGTGCCGTCGTAGGCGTTGAGGAAGTCTTCCGCGCGGCCGAACGTGATCACCTGATAGCGATTCGCTTCGAGCAACCACTTGAGGGAGTCACGGACCGCTTCGTCGTCGTCGACGACATAGACGAGGCTCGCGGGTCGCGCGGCATCGGATCTGGCATCGCTGGTCGCGTCCCTGAGCATGGCCCGCGATTGTAAGCGACGCGGCCGCGATCAGCGCGCCGCCGTCAAGCGCTCGTCGCCGGCGAGCGTCTTTTGCTCCTCTGCCGAGCGCGGAACCGTGAAGCGGAAGATCGAACCGCCGGACGGATTCGGCCCCGCCCACAGACGTCCGTGATGGAACTCGACGATCGAGCGACAGATGTTGAGTCCCATGCCCATGCCTTCGGCCTTCGTGCTGTAGAACGGCTCGAACAGCTTCTCGTAGTCGCCCGACGCGACGCCAGGCCCGCGATCGATCACCGAGAACTCGACGTGGCCGTAACGGCTTCCTTCATGGATGCCTTCGTCGTCGGGCGCCATGTCGCGGACGGCGACCGTCACCGTCCGACCGTCGGCGCTGGCGTTCGGGACCTCGGCCACGGCCTCGCACGCGTTGCGGATCAGGTTGAGCAGGACCTGCTCGATCAGGATGCCGTCCGCGTCGATGTCGGCGATGCCGGAGGGCATGTCGGTCTGGATCTCGATCCGCTTCTTCGACGCGTCGATCTCGGCAAAGCCGACGGCGTCGTCGACGATGGAACGGATGCGGCAGCGTTGCTTGCGAGGCTCGCTGCGTTTCACGAATTCGCGGATTCGACGAATGATGTTGCCGGCGCGCTCGGCCTGCGCGGACGTCTTCTGCAACATGCCGAGCAGTTCGATCGGATCGGTCACGCCGCCCGTCGCGATCGTTCGACGGACGCGCGCGACGGTCCCCATGCTGTAGTTCGAGATCGCGGTCAGCGGCTGATTGAGTTCGTGCGCGAGCGACGAGGCCATCTCGCCCATCGTGATCAGGCGGCTGGTGAGCTGGACCTTCTCTTCCTGCTGGCGCTCTCGCTCCTGCGTCGCGATGCGCGCCGTGATGTCGGTCGCGACCTGCATCCGCACCGGCGAGCCGTCGACCCACTGGATCGTCCGCGTGCGGACCTCGAACCAGCGCTGGGCGCGGACGCTGAAGACCTCGCGCGAGGACGCGTCGGACAGGTCGTCGGTGGACCCGACCCGCGAGCGTGCGGCGTCGAGCTCGCGATGTCCGTCGGCCGCGGCGCCGAACAGATGGCGATAGTGGCGATTCGCGAAGAGCAGCGGCCAGTGGTCGTAGAGCCGCGCGTCCTCCCCGTCGCCGGCGGGGTCGATCGCCGACAGCTGCGGTTCCGGGCTTTCGTCGAGTGCGCACACGGACACGGCGGCGTCGAGTTCGTCGAGGACCGTCGTGAAGCGCTCGCGCGCGCCGGCCAGTTCCTGGCGGACGCGCTTGCTCTGCGTGATGTCCGTCATCGACGTCATCCAGCCGGTCTGCACGCCGTTCGCGTCGATGAGCGGCGACACGTACATGCGCGTGTCGAGGAAGGAACCGTCGCTGCGCTGAACCCGGACCTCGAGTCCCGACGGCGGGACCCGGCCCGACAGGATCTCGTCGAGGTTGCGGCGGCTCTCGTCGTGGCGTCCCTTCGGCCAATAAGGGAAGGGTGCGGTGGCGCCGAGCAGGTCGTGCTCGGAATAGCCGAGCATGCGGCAGAACGCGGGGTTCACATAGGTGATGCGTCCGCTCATGTCGAGCACGCGCATGCCGGTGAGCATCGAGTCCTCCATCGCGCGCCGGAACGCCGTCTCGGCCTGCAGCGCCTGTTGGCGCGCGCGGCGTTGTGTCACGTCGTGCGCGACCGCGTAGAGCAGCCGCTTCTCGCCGCGCGTCTGGAGGTCGGGGTTGAAGTTCCAGACGAGCCAGCGGTATTCGACGCTGCCGTCGGGATTGAAGCGCCGGCAACGGTTCTCGAACGCGCTGATGACGCCGCCCTCCGAGATGCGCTTGAGTTCCGCTTCGCTCGCGGCCCGGTCGTCGGGATGCACGAGGTCGAGCAGCGAGACGCCGTGCAATTGTTCCGGCTCGCGGCCGAGGATGCGCGCGCAGGCCGGATTGACCCGGACGATGCTTCCGTGGCGATCGAGCACGGCCAGGATGTCGAGCGACATGTTGAAGATCCGGTCGCGCGCCGCCTCGGCTTCCTGGCGTCGTCGCAGATGATTCGTCTGCGACCACAGCGTCCAGACGATCAGTGCCGACAAAGCGGCCACCGCCCACACGAGGAAATTGTCCGCGAGCGTGCTGCGCGTGCGGAAGGCCGTCGCCCGCAGGTACATGTCCGCCAGCGGTGGTCCGAGGGCGAGGCTGACCGCGAACGCGCCGTGCCCCTGCTCCCGCAGGTTGCCCGAGCCGACCGTGCCCGCGAGCGTCTGTCCGTTGCTGTCGACGAGCAGCACGTCGTAGCGTGCGGCCGCCTCTTTCGGGATCGCGAAGCGCGAGAGGTTCGCGAGCGACGTCACGGCGACGACGGTTCCTTCGAACGCGCCCGAATCGTAGAGCGGCACGTGCAGCTCGATGTACATGTCGCCATCGGCCGCAACGTAGGGCTTGGAGTAGGTCGGGACGTGGCGGTCGCGCGCCGCTTCGAACGCGACGCGGGAGACGGCGTTCTCGAGCTTGTCGCCTTCCTCGCGGGGGCCGCCGTCGAACAGCACTTCCGACGAGACGACGCGTCGCCACACGCGCTCGGTGTCGATCCACGCGATGCTCATCAACGCCGGGTGATTGCGCAGGATCGCGCGCGCGCTGCCGACGAAGCCGGCTTCCGCCTCGGGGACGGCGTCGAACTCGTGCGACAGGACGATGAGTTCGTCCTGGTTGACCTGCAGGCGCGCGCGGATCGCCTGGCTCGCGATCTCGACCTCGCGGTAGAGGCTCTGGTGCTGACGATCGATCTCGTCTTCGCGCAGCGCGTAGAACACCGCGAGCATCACCGCGATGAACAGGACGATCGCGAACAGCGGCGCGAGCCAGTACCAGCGCGCGAAGATCGCGAGACGCTGAGCCAGTGCCGATCGCCGATGCGCTGCGACCGGCAGGGGCGGCGAGGGATCGATCGACGAACTGTCGGAAAAGGGCGAGGGACTCAAAGGGTTGGACGCTTTTCGGGGACGTCTCGAAGAATAGTCGAAGCGACCTGGTGCGGGTCGGCTTGATGCCCCCCATGCCCGTCCTCTACACTCCGCCGCTCCGGCCTGGCGCAATCCGCGCAGCCTGCGAAAACCCATACCGCGGGGCATCGCCACTGCGGATCAAAGGAGACTGCAATGGCCGCCCAGCCCGATCAGATGCCTGCCGCGCGTCCAGATGACAGCGACCCCGTCGAAACCCGCGAGTGGCTCGACGCGCTCGCGGCGGTCATCGAACACGAGGGAACCGAGCGCGCGCATCAGATCCTCGGCGCTCTGATCGACTCCGCGCGCGAGCACGGCGCGGATGTGCCGTTCTCCGCGAACACGCCGTACATCAACACCATCCCGGTCGATCAGGAAGTCCGCAGCCCCGGCAACATGGAGCTCGAGGAGAAGCTGCGCTCGATGATGCGCTGGAACGCGATGGCGATCGTCGTGCGCGCCAATCGCGGCGAGGGCGACCTCGGCGGTCACATCGCGTCGTTCGCGTCGCTCGCGAACATGCTGGGCGCCGGCTTCAATCACTTCTGGCACGCGCCGACCGAGGACCACGGCGGCGACCTGCTGTACATCCAGGGCCACTCGGCGCCGGGCATCTATGCGCGTGCGTTCCTCGAAGGCCGGCTGACCGAGGAACAGATCTCGAACTTCCGGCAGGACGTCGACGGGAAGGGCGTGACGTCGTATCCGCATCCGAAGCTGATGCCGGACTTCTGGCAGTTCCCGACGGTCTCGATGGGTCTCGGTCCGATCCAGGCGATCTATCAGGCGCGCTTCCTCAAGTACCTCGAGGCCCGCGGCATCGCGAAAACGTCGAACCGGAAGATCTGGGTCTTCTGCGGCGACGGCGAGATGGACGAGCCCGAGTCGCTCGGCGCGATCAACATGGCCGCGCGCGAGAAGCTCGACAACCTGATCTTCGTCGTGAACTGCAACCTGCAGCGACTCGACGGCCCGGTCCGTGGCAACGGCAAGATCATCCAGGAACTCGAGGCCGACTTCCGCGGCACCGGCTGGAACGTCATCAAGGTGATCTGGGGTTCGTACTGGGACGAACTGCTCGCGAAGGACAAGGACGGCACGCTCAAGCGCGTGATGATGGAGACCGTCGACGGCGAGTACCAGAACTACAAGGCGAACGACGGCGCGTACGTCCGCAAGCATTTCTTCGGCAAGGATCCCGCGCTGCTCGAGATGGTCTCGAAGATGACCGACGAGGACATCTGGCGCCTGAACCGCGGCGGCCACGATCCGCACAAGGTGTATGCCGCCTATCACGCCGCCGTCAACACGGTCGGCAAGCCGACCGTGATCCTCGCGAAGACCGTCAAGGGCTTCGGGATGGGTAAGATCGGCGAGGGCAAGAACCCCACGCATCAGCTCAAGAAGCTCACCGACGAGGCCGTCCGCGAGTTTCGCGACCGCTTCGGACTGCCGATCGCCGACGATCAATTGGCCGACGTGCCGTTCATCAAGCCCAATCCGGACAGCGCCGAGATCAAGTACCTGCAGGAACGCCGCGCCGCGCTCGGCGGCTACCTGCCGCAACGGCGCATGAAGGCCGACGAGTCCTTCGTCGCGCCGCCGCTGTCCGCGTTCGAACAGGTCACCGCCGCGACGGCGGAGGGCCGCGAGATGTCGACGACGATGGCCTTCGTCCGCGTCCTGACCGCGTTGTTGCGCGACAAGGCCCTGGGGCCGCGCTGCGTGCCGATCATCCCGGACGAGGCGCGCACCTTCGGCATGGAAGGGATGTTCCGGCAGCTCGGCATCTTCAGCCAGCAGGGCCAGCTCTACGAGCCCGTCGATCGCGACCAGGTCTCGTACTACAAGGAAGACAAGGCCGGGCAGATCCTCGAGGAAGGCATCAACGAGGCGGGCGCGATGAGTTCGTGGATCGCGGCGGCGACGTCGTACTCGACGAACAACCGCATCATGATTCCGTTCTACATCTATTACTCGATGTTCGGCTTCCAGCGCGTCGGGGACCTCGCGTGGGCCGCCGGCGACATGCAGGCGCGCGGCTTCCTGCTCGGCGGGACCGCGGGCCGCACGACGCTCAACGGCGAGGGCCTGCAGCACCAGGACGGCCACTCGCACATCCTGTCGGCGACGATCCCGAACTGCGTGTCCTACGACCCGACGTTCGCGCACGAGGTCGCGGTGATCATGCAGAGCGGCGTCAAGCGGATGATCGAAGACCAGGAGAACGTGTTCTTCTACCTGACGCTGATGAACGAGAACTACCCGCACCCGGGTCTCAAGCCGGGCCAGGAAGAGGGCATCCTCAAGGGCATGTACCTGTTCGCGAAGGGCGCGGCCGGAGCGCGCGGTGCATCGAGTCCGCGGGTGCAGCTGCTCGGGTCCGGGACGATTCTTCGCGAAGTCATCGCCGCGGCCGACCTGCTCGAGAAGGACTGGGGCGTCGCGGGTGACGTGTGGAGTTGCACGAGCTTCACCGAACTCGCACGCGAGGGCGCGGACGTCGAGCGCATGAACCTGCTCAACCCCACGGCGAAGTCGCGTGCGCCTTACGTCGCGCAGCAACTCGAGAAGACGACGGGACCGATCGTCGCGTCGACCGACTACATGAAGCTCTTCGCCGAGCAGATCCGTGGCTACCTGCCGAAGGGCCGCACCTATCGCGTGCTCGGGACCGACGGCTTCGGACGCTCCGACACGCGCGCGAAGCTGCGCGCGCACTTCGAGGTCGATCGTCACTTCGTCGTCGTCGCGGCATTGAAGGCACTCGCCGACGACGGCACGGTTCCCGCGGCCAAGGTGGCCGAGGCGATCGCCAAATACGGAATCGATACGCAGAAGGTCAATCCCGCTCTCGCATAAGCGGTCCACGCACGACGGTGCGATCGAAGTCAAAAGAGAAAGGGCGGCGCGGAGATGAGCACTGAACTGAAGGTCCCGGACATCGGCGACTTCAAGGACGTCGAGGTCATCGAGGTCCTGGTGAACGTCGGCGACACGGTCGAGAAGGAACAGTCGCTGATCACGATCGAGAGCGACAAGGCGTCGATGGAGATCCCGGCCTCGGCCGGCGGCGTCATCAAGGAACTGAAGGTCAAGGTCGGCGACAAGGTCAACGAAGGATCGGTGCTCGCGACGATCGACGGCGACGCGGCGGGCGCGCCGGCCGCTGCGGCTCCGAAGCCGCCGGAGGAGTCCGCCGCCGAAACGTCGAAGGCGGTGCCGTCCGAGGCGACCGCGGCGCCCGAGGCGGCAGCGCCGGGGAAGGGCGCGGGCGGCGGTGGCGGCGTCGTGAATGTCGAGGTGCCCGACATCGGCGACTTCAAGGATGTCGAAGTCATCGAAGTCCTCGTCAAGGTCGGCGACACGATCGAGAAGGAACAGTCGCTGCTGACCATCGAGAGCGACAAGGCGTCGATGGAGATTCCGTCGTCGTCGGCCGGCGTCGTGAAGGAACTCAAGGTCAAGGTCGGCGACAAGGTCAACCAGGGCACGGTCATCGCGGTGGTCGAAGGCGGGGGCGGCGGAACGGCGGCGCCGGCACCGCAGCCCGCAGCGGCGCCGGCGAAGGCCGAGGCTCCTGCGCCCGTGGCTGCCGCGCCGGGTCCGTCGGCGCCTCCGTCGGCCGCGATCGCCGCACCCGCGACGACCGACCAGACGATTCCGCACGCGAGCCCGTCGGTCCGCAAGTTCGCCCGCGAACTCGGCGTCGACCTGAATCGCGTGACCGGCAGCGGACCGAAGGGCCGCATCACCCAGGACGACGTGCAGGGCTTCGTGAAGGGCGTGATGGCGGGACTCGGCAAGGGCGGCGCTGCGACGGGTTCGGCGGCAGGCCCGTCGCTCGCGGGCAGCGGCTTCGGCGCCGGCTGGCCCGCATGGCCTTCGCTCGACTTCTCGAAGTTCGGCGCGACGGAGACGCTCGCGTTGAGTCGCATCAAGAAGATCAGCGGACCGAATCTCGCGCGCAACTGGGCCGTCATCCCGCACGTCACGCAGTTCGACGAGGCCGACATCACGGAGCTCGAGGAATTCCGCAAGTCGACGAACGATCTCCTCGCGCGAAAAGGCGGCAAGGACGTCAGCCCCGCGAAGGTGACGATGCTCGCCTTCGTCATGAAGGCCTGCGTCGCGGCGCTCAAGCAGTTCCCGAACATGAACAGCTCGCTCGATGCCGAGGGCGCGAACCTGATCCTCAAGAAGTATTACCACCTGGGCTTCGCGGCGGACACGCCGAACGGCCTCGTGGTGCCCGTCATCCGCGACGTCGACAAGAAGGGCGTCGGCGAGATCGCGAAGGAGACCGGCGAACTCGCGGCGCAGGCCCGGGCCGGCAAGCTCGGACCGGCGGCGATGCAGGGCGCGAGCTTCACGATCTCGTCGCTCGGCGGCGTCGGCGGCACGTTCTTCACGCCGATCATCAACGCGCCCGAGGTCGGGATCCTCGGCCTCTCGAAGTCCGAATTCAAGCCGCGCTGGAACGGCAAGGCCTTCGACCCGCGCCTGATGCTGCCGCTGTCGCTGTCGTACGACCATCGGGTGATCGACGGCGCGCAGGCCGCGCGCTTCACGACCTATCTGGCCGAAGTGCTGGCCGACATGCGCCGGGTGCTGCTGTGACGACGACACTGAAGGTCCCGGACATCGGTGATTTCAAGGACGTCGAGATCATCGAGGTCCTGGTCAAGGTCGGCGACACCGTGACGGCCGAGCAGTCGCTGATCACGATCGAGAGCGACAAGGCATCGATGGAGATCCCGGCGTCGGCCGGTGGCGTCATCAAGGAGCTGAAGGTCAAGGTCGGCGACAAGGTCAACCAGGGCAGCGACATCGCGGTCGTCGAAGGCGACGGCGCGAGCGCGGCGCCGAAGCCCGCGACGCCACCGGTGACCGGCTCGCCGACGCCGGCGCCGTCTCCGCAGGCCGCGAGCGCGGCGGCGGCGAAGGACGCCGCCGGCGCCCCCGGGGCGATCGGCACCGAGGGCAATGCGCGCACGGCGCCCACCGCGTCGATGTGGTCCGGCAAGGCCGGGATCGAGTGCGCGATGCTCGTGCTCGGATCGGGACCGGGCGGCTACTCCGCCGCGTTCCGCGCGGCCGACCTCGGCATGGACACGGTGCTCGTCGAACGCTATGCGACCCTCGGCGGGGTCTGCCTGAACGTCGGCTGCATTCCGTCGAAGGCGTTGCTTCACGTCGCGCAGATCATGGACGAGGCCGCGCACTTCGCGGACATCGGCGTGACGTTCGAGAAGCCGAAGGTCGACCTCGACAAGCTGCGTGCGCACAAGGACAAGGTCGTCGGCCGCCTGACTGGCGGCCTGGCGAGCATGGCGAAGATGCGCAAGGTCACGGTGCTCACCGGCACCGGCACCTTCCTCGATCCGCATCACCTCGAGGTCGTCGCGGCGGACGGCTCGTCGAAGGTCGTGAAGTTCGACAACGCGATCATCGCCGCGGGCTCGCAGTCGGTGCGCCTGCCTTTCCTGCCCGACGACCCGCGCATCGTCGACTCGACCGGCGCGCTCGAATTGCGCGGCCTGCCGAAGAAGATGCTGATCGTCGGCGGCGGCATCATCGGACTCGAGATGGGCACGGTGTACTCGACGCTCGGCGCGCGACTCGATGTCGTCGAGATGCTCGACGGGCTGATGCAGGGCGCGGATCGCGACCTCGTGAAGGTCTGGCAGAAGATGAACGAGAAGCGCTTCGACCAGATCATGCTGAAGACGAAGACGGTCGGCGCCGAGGCGAAGGCGGACGGCATCTACGTGAGCTTCGAAGGCGAACAGGCGCCGAAGGAGCCGCAACGCTACGACCTCGTGCTACAGGCGGTGGGGCGTGTCCCGAACGGCAAGAAGATCGGCGCGGAGAAGGCCGGCGTGATCGTCGGCGATCGCGGCTTCATCGACGTCGACAAGCAACTGCGCACGAACGTGCCGCACATCTTCGCGATCGGCGACATCGTCGGTCAGCCGATGCTCGCGCACAAGGCGGTGCACGAGGGACACGTCGCGGCCGAGGCCGCGGCCGGCCAGAAGAGTTTCTTTGATGCGCGCGTGATCCCGTCGGTCGCCTACACGGACCCCGAGGTCGCTTGGGTCGGCGTGACCGAGGACGAAGCGAAGAAGGCGGGCCGCAAGGTCGGCGTGGCGAAGTTCCCCTGGGCGGCATCGGGTCGCGCGATCGCGAACACGCGCGACGAAGGCTTCACGAAGCTGATCTTCGACCACGACACGCATCGCCTCGTCGGCGGCGCGATCGTCGGCACGCACGCGGGCGACCTCATCAGCGAACTCGTGCTCGCGGTCGAGATGGGTGCGGACGCGACCGACATCGGCAAGACGATCCACCCGCATCCGACGCTCGGCGAATCCGTCGGGATGGCGGCCGAACTGTACGAAGGCGTCTGCACGGATCTACCGCCGGTCAGGAAGAAGTAGCGAGATCGACTCGGTCGCGATGCGCGTCGCTCGTTCGTTCGGGGTGCGAGTGGTCCGGTCTCGCTGCCCTCTCGGCTGGCTGGGCCTCGTGGTCCTCGCCTGTATGCCTGGCCTCGCGTTCGGCGATCCGCCGACGGCGCTGCGTCGTGCCGACGAACGCGCGCGGACCTTCTACCTGAACCGCGTCGATCAGCAGAACCTGAGTCAGTTCTTCTGCCGTGAGGCGAGACTGGTCACCGACGAGGCGATCGCGCAGGGCGACGCGGAGGCCCTGGTGATCGCGGGCGAACGGCGTCGCGACGGGGTCTGCATCATGAGCGACTTCGCCGACGCGCTGCGCTTGTTCCGACTCGCCGAAGAGCGGCAACCCGGCAGCGCGAGGGCGCAACTCGCGCTGGCCTCGGCGCGCGGTCAAGGTGTGCCGCAGAGCTTCGCCGAGGCCGGCCGCCGGATGGGCGTCGTCAAGTCGGAGGGCGCATCGGAGCGACAGGCGACGATGGCCGGCTACATGGCGTCGTTGCGACTCGTGGTCGAGCGCGGGATCGAGCGCGCGGTGCCGCCGACCTTCCCCGACGAATCCGCAATCGGACGCGTGCGCTTCGTGTGGCGCATCGATTCGGCGGCTCGGAGCTGGACGCTGACTGACACGGTCGGCCTCGACGACACGGCGCTGCGCGATCTGCAGAAGCGCGACGCGCGAATCGCCGTGGACTGGTTGGCGGACATCCTCGGCGAAGCGGCCGAGTCGCTTCCCGCGTGGCCCGCGGACGCAGGCACGGCACCGATCTACGAGATTCCCTTCACGATCCATCCGACCCGCAACGCGAACTGAGCGTCATCGTGCTCGAGTCCGATCGTTTCCTCGCGTGGTACTTCGTTATCGTTTGGGGATCGGGCTTCCTCGCGACGAAGGTCGGGCTGCAGCACGCGGCGCCGTTCACGTTCCTCACGCTGCGCTTCGCGGTCGGCATCGCGTGCATGCTCGTCCTCGTGGCGATCGTGAAGCCGCGCTGGCCGTCGTCGGCGACGGAGACCGCGCATGTCGTCGTCGCGGGCCTGTTGATGCACGTCGGCAATCTCGGCGGCAGTCATTACGCGCAATACCTCGGCATGTCCGCGGGCATCGTCGCGCTGATCCTCGCGACGCAGCCGCTGCTGACCGCGGTGCTGCTGTCACGGACCGGCGAGCGCCTCGGAACGCTGCAGTGGGTCGGGATCGCGCTCGGGCTCGTCGGCGTCGCGCTCGTCGTTTGGCACAAGATCGACGTCGACGCGATGAGCCGGGGCAGCCTGACCGCGGTGTCGGTCTCGCTCGTCGCCATCACGATCGGCACGCTCTATCAACGCCGCTACTGCGCGTCCGTCGATTTGCGCAGCGCCGGTCTGATCCAGTTCGTCGCGTCCGCGCTCGTGCTCGCGCCGCTCGCCTGGCAGGTCGAGGGCTTCGCGGTCGACTGGAGCCCGCGATTGTTCGCGGCGATCGCCTTCCTCGTCGTCTTCGCGTCGATCCTCGCGGTCAACGCACTCCACACGCTGATGCGTCATGGCGCGGCGACGCGCGTGACGAGCCTGCTCTATCTGACGCCGATCGTGGCGGTCGCGCTCGAGTGGCGGCTGTTCGGCGTCGTGCCGAGCGCGTTGTCCGTCGCGGGCATCGCGATCACGTGCGCGGGCGTGGCGCTGGTCACGCGTCTGCGGCGTCTCCCGCAACCGGACCTGGAGACGTGAGGCGAACGAGCTTCAGGGTCGCGCCGCGAACTCGCGACGACGTTGCGCCTTGCGCCGGAGTCGCCAACGCACCAGCGCGCTGCGCCGTCCGCGGCCGGTCGGATCCGACGAGGTCCACGACCGCACGAACGCCCGCAGATGGCGCATCGTGCGGCGCGCCGCGTGCCAGGCCGGATGCGAGGCCATCCAGGCGTGGATGCGATCGCGGGCGGCGATGATCCAGGCATGCAGCCGCGCGAACCACGCCATCTCCATCAGTTGCGGGCGACACGCGAGGAAGATCCGGGCGACGATGCCGGTCGACACGATCTTGGCGACGAGCATGACCGCGCAGCCGGTGAAGAAGCGGCCGGTGCCCATCAACCACAGGCCGAAGATCTTGAACGGGAACAGCAGGAGGACCGGAATGCACAAGGCCACCAGCGCGAGGGCCGCGGGCAGGGCCGCCAGGCGTCGCTCGATCCAGCGCATCGCCGCCTGGCGGTCGAGCCACGCGAAGAAGCGCACCGCACGCACCCACAACCACTCTTCGAACAGGAAGAGCAGCGCGCCGACGAACAAGGCGACGTGGCGCAACCAGGAGCGGGAAGGCGGCTTGGTCGGCTGGGTCATCGGCCGCTGCTAGACTCGGGGAGACCCGAGAGCACCTGATGAATGTCGACGAACAGAAGCGCGCCGCTGCGGCCGCCGCGCTCGCATGGCTCGAACCGCAACTGAGCGCGACGATGATCGTCGGCGTCGGGACGGGTTCGACCGCGGATCACTTCATCGACCTGCTGGCCGGACGTCGCACGCATTTCGCCGGCGCCGTCGCGAGTTCGACGCGCAGCGCGCAGCGACTCGAACGCCAAGGCGTGCCGGTGTACGACCTCAACGCCGTCGACGGGCTCGCGGTCTACGTCGACGGGGCCGACGAGATCACGGCGGAGCTGTCGATGACGAAAGGCGGCGGTGGCGCGCTGACGCGCGAGAAGATCGTGGCGGCGGCGTCGACGACCTTCGTCTGCATCACCGACGCATCGAAGCGCGTCGAGCGCCTCGGCGCGTTCCCGCTGCCGATCGAGGTGATCCCGATGGCGCGTGCGCAGGTCGTGCGTGCGCTCGAGGCGCTGGGACGGGATGCAGGCCTGGGGACGACCGACGCGAGGCTGCGGACCGCGAACGGCGGCCCCTACGTGACCGACAACGGCAACCTCATCCTGGACGTGCACGGCTGGTCCATCCGCTCGCCCGCCGACGTCGAGGTCGCGATCGACGCGATCGTGGGCGTGGTCGAATGCGGATTGTTCGCGCGGCGCGGCGCGGATCTCCTGTTGCTCGCCGACGCGGCAGGGGTCCATTCGATCGCGCGCGTCAACAAATAAGGTGGACAATCGTTTTTCCCCACGGAGGTTCCGCAACAAATCGGTCATCTGCTTCCGCTACCCTGCGCCGTTCCGCGCGAAACCTCCAGCCCCTTTCACTGATTCCATCCCAGTCCATGTCTGACCATACCTCCAAGCAATTCGATACCGAACTCGAGGCCGTGCGTTCCAGCGTTCTGCGCATGGGCGGGCTGGTCGAGGAACAGATCATCCGTGCGGTCGAGTCGCTGTCGTCGGGCGACATGGCGTTGATCGACAGCGTGGTCGAAGGCGACAAGCGGGTCAACCGCATGGAGATCGAACTCGACGAGCGTTGCAATCACATCATCGCGCGGCGCCAGCCGACGGCCGGCGACCTGCGCATGCTGATGACGGTGTCGAAGATGATCACCGACCTCGAGCGTATCGGCGACGAGGCCCAGAAGGTGGCGCGCATGGCGAGGGCGATCCACGAGGCCGAACGCGCCCACATGCCGCGCGTCGAACTCGCCCATATCGCCGACACGGCGATCGAGATGCTGCGCAAGGCCCTCGATTCGTTCGCGCGCCTCGACCCCATCGCGGCCGCGCAGGTCGTGCGCGACGACCTGGCGCTCGACGACGAGTACCGCGCCATCGTCCGCCAGCTCATCACGTTCATGATCGAGGATCCGCGCACGATTTCGCGATCGATCGAGATCCTGTTCGTCGTCAAGGCGCTCGAGCGGATCGGCGACCACGCGAAGAACATGTGCGAGTACACCGTCTACATGGTCAAGGGCCGCGACGTCCGACACATCGGCGTCGAAGACCTCGAGCGCGAGGCCGCCGAGTAGGTTCAGGCGGCCGGCGGGACGTAGCCCGACGCGGTCTCGGCGCCCTCGCCGAAGAAGTGTTTCTCCATCTGGGTCGCAAGATACTTGCGCGCCCGCGCATCGGCGAGATTCAGTCGGTTCTCGTTGACGAGCATCGTCTGCTGCTTGAGCCACTCGGCCCATGCTTCCTTCGAGACCTGTTCGTAGATCCGCTGGCCGAGCGGGCCGGGATACGGCGCGAAGTCGAGTCCCTCGGCCTCGCGGCCGAGCTTGATGCACTGGATGGTTCTGCTCATCGAATATTCCTCTGTACACTGTCGCGCCGATTCTACTGTGGCGGGCCGTGTCGACGGTTCGCCCGCGCTCAACGAGGACCGCGCGGATGGCCGATCCGGAGACCAAGACCAAATCCAGGGGGCGCGCCAAACCGACGACCAAGACGCGCAGCAGCGCGCGTGTCGAAGGCGCCGCCGTCGAACCCGAAGACCTCGAGGCGCTCGAGCGCGACCTGAAGACCATCGAACGCGAGAAGGAGCGGCTGTCCCACGAGCTGCACGATGGCTTGGGCCAGCACCTGACCGGCATCGCGTTCCTCGCCAAGGCGCTCGCGAACCGACTCGGAGAGCGCACCGCACCCGAGACCGCCGACGCGCAGCAGATCGCCGCGCTGACGAACCAGGCCATCTCGAACACGCGCGCGCTCGCGCGCGGCCTGCGCCCGGTCGGGCCCGAGGACAACGCCTTCGCGTTCGCGCTGTCGGAGATGTCGCGTGACGTCTCGATGATCTACGGCATCGAGTGCACGTTCAACGCGGACCGTCCGATCCGCGTCGCCAGCCGCATGGCGGCCCATCATCTCTATCGGATCGCCCAGGAAGCCGTGCACAATGCCGTCAAGCACGGGGCGGGCGGCAAGATCCTGGTGGACCTGCGCGAGAACGACGAGACGATCGTCCTGACGGTTGCCAATCGCGGTACGCTCGCGGCCGCAGTCGAGAAGGCGGACGGCATCGGCATCACCAGCATGCGAAACCGCGCGAAGTTGCTCGGAGCCAAGCTCGACATCAAACAGGCCGGCAAGGAAGTCTCCGTGCGGGTCGCCATGGACAAGAAAGCGGCGCAGACGCTGCGTGAAGAAGGGCATCCCGTATGACCGATCCGACCTCGACCATCGGCCACCTGCCGGTGAAAGCTCGCATCCTGATCGTTGACGACCACGTCATCGTGCGCCAGGGGATCGCGCAGCTCGTCAATCGAGAACCCGACCTCGATGTATGCGAGGAGGCGGGAGACGCGGACTCCGCCATCGCCGTCTTGCGCGAGCAGCCGGTCGACCTCGCGATCGTCGACATCTCGTTGCCGGGCACCTCGGGGATCGAACTCGTGAAGCTGATGCGCGACGCCCATCCGAACCTGCCGGTGCTCGTCATGAGCATGCACGACGAGGCCTTGTATTCGGACCGGGCCTTCCGTGCGGGCGCGAAGGGCTACGTGATGAAGCAGGAAGCGACCGAGAAGCTGCTCGCGGCGATCCGGAAGATCCTGAACGGCGGGGTCTACGTCAGCGACCGCATGCAGACGGTGATGGTGCAGCGTTTTCTCAACAGTGGAGTCGACGAGACGGTTTCGTTCATCGACAATCTCACCGATCGCGAGTTCGAGATCCTTCGCATGATCGGCCAAGGCCTCACGGTGGCCGAAATCGCGGAGAAGCTCGGGCGCAGCGCGAAGACCGTCGAAGCGCATCGCGCGAACCTGCGCGAGAAGCTCGGCCTCAAGCGCGCGGCCGAACTCGCAAGGTTCGCAACCCAGTGGGTCGAGCGCGGCAACTAGACCGCGGCCATCGGAGACGGTGTCTCGTTTCTAACCCGATCCGACCGGGTCGGCCTTCAATATGCCGTTCAGGGAGAGTTTCATGTCCGTCGTCGTGCCCGCCTTCTTGCGATCGTCGTCGTTCGCAGCCGCTGTTCTCGCGATCGTGGTTTCCATTCTTCCGGCCGCGCAGGCGGCCGATGCGGACGGTGATGCGGCCGCGGCGTCCTACGTGAGTTCCATTCGCGCGGCGCTCAATCGCGGCAAGCACTTCCCGACCGGTCGCGACGTCAGCATCGAGCAGCCGACGGGCATGACCCAGGTGACGTTCGTGCTCAATCGTCGCGGCAAGGTGACGTCGGTCAAGACGACGAAGTCGTCGAATTCACAACCGATCGACGGCATGGCGCGTTCGCTAGTGCACCGCGCGAAGTACCCGGCCTTCCCCGCCGCGGCCTGGGCCGGATCGCCGACGCAGACTTTCCTCGTGACCTACAACTTCACGCGGACGCAGGGCGTGGTCGACATCGGCGAGCCGACCGAGGTCATCGTCAAGTAGCGGTCGGGGCGCATCGGCTCCGCGCCGATGCGACGTCGCGAAGTCAGATCTTCTTGACGAGGATCTGACTCATCCGCGACCAGTTGTACATGCGCTGCCGGTCGCGCGGCAGCATCTCCACCGTGCCGACCGTGAAGCCGCGCTTGAGGAACCAGTGCGCGGTTCGCGTCGTGAGCACGAACAGGCGCTCGATGCCGAGGGCCCGTGCGCGCTGTTCGATGCGCTTCATCAGCTTCTCGCCGTCGCCGAGGCCCTGGGCCTCGGGCGAGACGGTGAGGCAGGCGAGCTCGCCCATCTTTTCCTGGACGAAGGGGTAGAGCGCGGCGCAGCCGAACAGCCGCATGTCGTGCTCGATGACGCTGAAGTTGTCGATCTCGCGTTCGATCCGCGTGCGTCCGCGCTTGACGAGCGTGCCGTCGGCCTCGAGCGGCTCGATCAGCTTGAGGATGCCGCCGACGTCGTCGATCGTCGCCTCGCGCAACTCCTCGAGGTCGTCGTCCGAGATCATCGTGCCCACGCCGTCGTGCGTGAAGATCTCGAGGAGCGCGCCGCCGTCGAGCGTGAACGGCACGAGGTGGGCGCGCGGGACGCCGTTCTTGATCGCGCGCAACGAGTGCTGGAGGTAGAACGCCATCGGCTCGGGAAGCGTCTTCGAATCGAGGAGTTTCTGTGCGTCGTCCTCCGCGATCTCGCGGATCAACATGCCGTCGCGGTCCTGCAGTCCCGGCGCGTCGACGAGATAGATCAGCTTCTCCGCGTGCAGGGCCGACGCGACGCTCGAGGCGACGTCTTCCATGTCGAGGTTGAATGCCTCACCGGTCGGCGAGAAGCCGAGCGGCGACAGCAACACGACGGCGCGGGCGTTCAACGCGAGTTCGATGACCTCGGCCGACACCTTGCGCACGATCCCCGTGTGTTGGAAATCGACGCCGTCGATCACGCCGAGCGGGCGCGCGGTGATGAAGTTGCCCGACATGACCTTGATGTCGGCGTTCGCCATGGGGGTGTTCGCGAGGCCCTGGGAGAACGCGGCCTCGATGTCGAGGCGGATCTCGCCGTTCGCCTCCTTCGCGCACTCGAGCGCCGCGACGTCGGTGATGCGGACGTCGTTGTGGAAGCGCGAGGGCACCTGGCGCAGGCGTAGCTGCTCCTCGATCTGCGGACGCGAGCCGTGCACGACGACGACGCGCATGCCGAGCGCGCGCAGCAGCGCGAGGTCCTCGCACACCCGGGCCAGGCGTCCGGCCGCGACGGCCTCGCCGCTGACGGCGACGACGAAGATCTTGCGCTTGAACGCATGGACGTACGGTGCGACCGCGCGGAACCACGCGACGAACTGCGCGCGATACAGGCTGTCGCCGAATTCGCCGTCGAGCACCGCGTCGGCCTCGTCGGCGAGCGGCTCGGAATCGACGAACAAGTCGTCCCTCGTCACCGACACGCTGGGGTCGTCGGTGTTCGACGCGAGGGCGCCGCGTTCGCCGGGGCTGTTCATGCGGCTCATTATAATGAGCGCTCCCGTCGTCAAGGCCTGTCGCGCACTGCGTTGTTCCTCTCGCGCGACGCCGATCGGCCGTGACCGCCGCGCGGTGCGCCGATCCTCTTTCGTCACCTCGTGCCCGAATCGCCAACGTCCCGTCCGCGCGCCCTCATGCGTCCCCGGCCCTCGCCGACGCGCGAGATCGTCGCGAATCCGGTCGGTCCGATCCGCTTTCCGGAAGAGTTGCCGGTCTCGTCGAGACGCGACGAGATCGCCGCGGCGATTCGCGCGCATCAGGTCGTCATCGTCAGCGGCGAGACGGGGTCGGGCAAGACGACCCAGTTGCCGAAGATCTGCCTCGCGATGGGCCGCGGCCGCGGCGCGGGCGGGACAGGCTTGATCGGCCACACGCAACCCCGGCGACTCGCCGCGACGGCGACCGCACGACGCATCGCCGACGAACTGGGCTCGCCGCTCGGCGAACACGTCGGCTTCAAGATCCGCTTCCACGACCGGCTCTCGCCCGGCGCGTCGGTGAAGCTGATGACCGACGGCATCCTGTTGGCGGAGACGCAGACCGATCCGACGCTGTCCGCCTACGACACGATCATCATCGACGAGGCGCATGAGCGCAGCCTCAACATCGACTTCCTGCTCGGCTACCTGAAGCGCCTGCTCGTGCAGCGGCCGGACCTGAAGGTCATCGTCACGTCGGCCACGATCGACGCGGATCGCTTCGCGAACCACTTCGCGAGCGCGTCGGGGCCGGCGCCGGTCATCGAGGTCTCGGGCCGACTCTTCCCGGTCGAGGTCCGCTACCGACCGGTGCGCGACGAGGACAGCGAGCCGAAGAAGACTCCCCGCAGCGACGACCGCACGATGGTCGACGGCATCGTCGACGCCGTCGACGAGCTCGCCCGCATCGGCCCCGGCGACGTGCTCGTCTTCCTCGCCGGCGAGCGCGAGATCCGCGAGGCATCGATCGTCCTTCGCGGCCACCATCCGCCGCACACCGAGATCCTCCCCTTGTTCGCGCGCCTGTCGGCCGAAGAGCAGGAGCGGGTCTTCCGGACCTCGAACTCGCGTCGCATCGTGCTCGCGACCAACGTGGCCGAGACCTCGCTGACGGTGCCGGGGATCCGCTACGTCGTCGATACCGGCCTCGCCCGCGTCAAGCGCTACAGCTATCGCAACAAGGTCGAGCAGCTGCAGACCGAGGCGATCAGCCGCGCGGCGGCGAACCAGCGCGCCGGTCGTTGCGGCCGCGTCGCGGCAGGCGTCTGCATCCGTCTCTACGACGAGGAGGACTTCGCCTCGCGACCGGCGTTCACCGATCCCGAGATCCTGCGCTCGTCGCTGGCCGGCGTGATCCTGCGCATGAAGACGGTCGGCCTCGGGGAGATCGAAGCGTTCCCCTTCGTCGAGGCGCCGCCCGGCCGGGCGATCGCGGACGGCTATCAGTTGCTCGCCGAACTCGACGCGATCGACGACGCGCGCGCGCTCACGCGCATCGGACACGAACTCGGCACGCTGCCGCTCGACCCCCGGATCGGCCGCATGATCGTCGCCGCGCGCGAACACGCGTGCATGACCGAGATGCTCGTCCTCGCGAGCGCGCTGTCCGTGCAGGACCCGCGCGATCGACCGGCCGACCGCCGCGAGGCGGCCGACGAGGCGCACAAGCTCTTCGCGGACGAGCGCTCGGACTTCCTCTCGGACCTCAAGCTGTGGGACTGGTACGCGAAGGCGGCCGAGGGCAAGGACGGCGCGCACAAGTCCAGCCAACGACAGTTGCGGGAGCTGTGTCGCGCGCGCTTCGTCTCGCCGCTGCGGATGCGCGAATGGCGAGACGTGCATTCGCAACTCGCGACGACGGTGGCCGAGCATCGCTGGCCCGTCAACGCGCAGCCCGCGACCGCCGACCAGATCCACAAGGCGTTGTTGAGCGGCCTGCTCGGCAACATCGGCACGAAGACCGACGACGATCCGCAGTATCTCGGCGCGCGCGGCATCCGCTTCTCGTTGTGGCCGGGCTCGTCGCTGTCGCGCAAGTCCGCGACCGGGAGCGCGGGCAAGGCGCGCTGGGTGATGGCGGCCGAACTCGTGGAGACGCAGCGCATCTACGCGCGAACGGTCGCGCGCATCGAGCCGGAATGGGTCGAGACGGTCGGACGCCATCTCGTGAAGACGTCGCACGGTGACCCTCATTGGGAGAAGAAGCCCGCTGCCGTCGTGGTCTACGAGCGCGGCACGGTCTACGGCCTCCCGGTCTACGTTCAACGCCGCGTCGACTACGCGAAGATCGATCCGGCGCACGCGCGCGACCTGTTCATCCGCGAAGGCCTCGTCGAGTCGATGCTGCATCGAGGCGACGCGCAGTCAGCGCCGCTCGAGTTCCGCGATCCGGCGGCGGCGAAGATGCTCGCGCACAACCGCCGGCAGATCGCGGCGGTCGAGGCGATCGAGCACAAGACCCGCCGGCCCGACGTCCTCGTCGATGCGGACCTGCTCGTCGCGTTCTGCGACGCACGCGTGCCGGCGGACGTCTCCACGGGCCGGGCGTTCGAGACGTGGTATCGCGCGGCGAGCGCGGGCGAGCCGGGCCTCCTGCATCTCGACCGCGATGAACTCATGCGCCACGAGGCCGCGGGCGTCGACAGCGACGCCTTCCCGAAGTCCCTCGCGTTCGGCGGCGTGAGCTTCGCGCTCGACTATCGCTTCGAACCCGGGTCGCCGCGCGACGGCGTGACGATGACGGTGCCGCTGTATGCGCTCAACGTCGTCGAGGCATCGCGCTGCGAATGGCTGGTCCCGGGCATGCTGAAGGAGAAGGTGCAGGTGTTGCTGAAGTCGCTGCCGCAGAAGATCAGGCGCCATTGCGTGCCGTTGCCCGAGTACGCACGGCGCTTCGTCGACACGCACACGCCGTCAGGTCCGCTCGTCGAAGCGCTCGTCGACGACCTGCGCGCCGAACGCGGCGTGAGCGCGCAAGCGACGGACTTCAAGGCCGAGGCCGTCCCGGCCCACCTCACGATGAACTTCAGGATCGTCGACCCGCACGGACGCCAGCTCGCGTCGGGACGCAATCTCGCGTCCTTGCGCGCCGAACTCGGATCGAGCGCACGCGAGGAATTCAAGCAGGCGTTCGCGGGCCTCGACAAGGCGAAGGTCCGGACGAGCGAAGCCGCGGCGTCTTCGACCGACGCGAAGAAGCCCGCTCCGGATGCGGCGCCCGTCGATGGCGACGAGCGGCTGACGGACTGGACCTTCGGATCGTTGCCCGAGTTGCTCGAGGTCCGCCGCAGCGGGCAGACGTTGGTCGGCTATCCGGCCCTCGTCGATCACGCGACAGCGGTCTCCATCGAAGTCTTCGACGATGCGGTCGAGGCGGCCCGCGTCCATCGTCTCGGCGTCGCCCGCCTCGTGCGCCTGCAGTTGCAACAGCAGATCCGCTTCCTCGAGAAGAACCTGCCCGATCTCACGCGGCTGGCGATGCTGTACATGCCGCTCGGAGCGACCGAGGACTTGCGCGACCAGATCATCGATGCCGCGCTGTCGATCGCGGCCCTCGGCGATCCGCTGCCGCACGACGCGGCGTCCTTCCGCGTACGGGTCGACGAAGCGCGCAGCCGGCTCGTGTTGCTCGCGAACGAGACGACGCGAGCGGTCGCGACGATCCTCGACGCGCACCACGCCGCGGTCCGCAAGCTCGCGACGCTGAAAGGCCAGCCCGACGCCGCCGAGGACATCAAGGGACAACTCGACCGTCTCGTTCATCGTCGCTTCATCACCGAGACCCCGGCGTCCCGTCTTGCCCAGTTGCCGCGTTATCTCAAGGCGGTGGCCCTGCGCGTCGAGAAACTCGCCCGCGAGCCCGAACGCGACCGCCAGCGCGCTGCCGAACTCGCACCGCTCGAACGCGCCTGGACGCGCGCCGTCGCGGCCCAGAAGGGCGTGCCGGATCCCGGACTCGACGAATTCCGCTGGCTGCTGGAGGAATTGCGCGTCGCGCTGTTCGCGCAGGAGTTGCGGACGCCGATGCCGGTCTCGGTCAAGCGACTGCAGAAGCTTTGGGATTCGATGCGCCGCTGAGGCTCCGCGGTGCACGGCGCGCGGGCCTCGTGCGTTGTACGCCAGCGACGCGCCGCCGATGTCGCGCCGCGCGTCTCCGTCGGTCCCGCGCGCAAGACCCACAATAGCGGGCGATCCTGCGCCTCACCCCGAAGTCCCGTCCATGTCGCTTTCGTTTCGTCGTTTCCTCGTCGCATTGTTGCTGGTGGTGCCCATCGTCGCCATCGCAGCGGAGAACCGGGTCCTCGTCGTGCTCAACAGCGGCGACGCGACGATCTCCTTGCTCGACCCGGCCACGCTGAAGACCGTCCGCACGGTCGACACGGGCAAGGAGCCCCACCATCTGATGGCGACGCCGGACGGCCGCGAATTGATCGTCGCGAACTCGGCGGGCAACAGCCTGATGTTCCTCGACAGCCGCTCGGGGGAGGTGCTGCGGACCGTGCGCGGCATCGACGATCCCTATCAGCTCGCGTTCTCGCCGGATCGCAAGTGGTTCGCCGTCACGTGCCTGAGGCTCAATCGCGTCGACATCTATGCGGCCGACGGCTTCAGGCTCGTCAAGCGCATCCCGCTCGCGAAGCTGCCGAGCCATCTCGTGTTCTCGGGCGACAGCTCGACGCTCTTCGTGACCTTGCAGGGATCCGACGAAGTCGCCGGCATCGACGTCCGCAACCAGATCGTCCGTTGGACCATGAAGGTCGGCAAGCTTCCCGCCGGCATCTGGATGACGCCGGACGACCGGCAGCTGATGGTCGGCATCATGGGCGAGAACTACGTCCAGGTGATCGATTGGCGCGAGCAGAAGCTCGTGACCCAGGTGGTGACCGGCCGCGGGGCGCACAACTTCCTGCCGCTCGGCGACCGACGGCAGGTGCTCGTCTCGAACCGCGTCGACAACACGGTGTCGATCGTCGACATGAAGACCTGGTCCAAAGTCGCGGACATCAAGGTCCCGGGCGGACCCGACTGCATGGAAGTGACGGCCGACGGCAAGACGCTCTACGTGACCTCGCGCTGGATCAAGCAGGTCAGCGTCGTGGACCTCGACAAGCGCCTGCTGGTCGCCCAGGCGGCCGTCGGACGCTCGCCGCATGGCATCTATTTCGAGAGTCATGCGGCGCGCGAGTGAGCGGGCCGGTGCGGCACTCGTCGCGCTCACGACGATCTGCGGTCCCGTGCACGGCGCGTCGAACGTCGCACACTGCGCCGACGGGCGCCTCCCGATCTTCCTCACCTTCGATACCGGGACCGAGAGCCAGGCGGAGCTCATTCACGACGTGCTGAAGAAGCACGACGTGCGTGCCACCTTCTTCATCGCGAACGAGAAGGCGGTCGACGGAAGCTGGAGCCTCGACCCGTCGTGGGCTCCGTACTGGAAGACGCTCGCGAGCGAAGGGCACGCGTTCGGCAGCCACACGTTCGACCACGTCTATTTCCGCGGTGACGCCGGCGCGCGCGACGTCGACGTGCGTCCGCAGTTCGGCCCGCGCGCCGGCCGCGACGCGCGCTGGTCGCCGGCCGAGTACTGCGCCGAACTCGATCGCGTGGGCGAACGCTTTCGTGCGCTCACGGGACAGGCCCTGGATCCGTTCTGGCGTGCACCCGGCGGCAGGACGTCGTCGCGGCTCATCGCGATCGGGAAGCGCTGCGGTTATCGGCACTTCGGATGGAGTGCCGCGGGTTTCCTGGGCGACGAATTGCCGAGCGATCGCTATCCGAACGCGCTGTTGCTCGAGCGGGCGCTCGCGCATCTGCAGGCCGGCGACATCGTGATGGCCCACCTCGGCATCCGCTCGCGCGCGCAGGCGCTGGCCCCGATCCTCGACCCGTTGATCGCCGGCCTGAAGGCGAAGGGTCACTGCTTCGCGACCTTGCGCGATTACCCGCCGGAGCGTGCGTCGTGAGCGGGCTCGTGCAATTCGTCGTCGATGCGTTCAACACCGCGCACGGATGGATATTCCAGACGGTCGTCGAACCGGCGCTGTATGCGCTCGGGCAGGGCGGCATCCTCGAGCAGGCCTACGACGGGACCGAATTCTTCCTGCTCGGCGCGATCCAGATCGTCGTCGTCTACGCCATCCTGCGCCCGCTCGAGGCGTGGCTGCCGGCCGAACGCTGGCCCGATCGCCGCGCGGTGCGTGTCGACGTCCTCTATACGCTGCTGCATCGGCTCGGGTTGTTCTCTCTGGTGCTGTTCTTCTTCCTCGATCCGCTCTTCGACCAGCTCGCCGCGAGCCTGCGTCTCGGCGGCTTCAGTGCGTTCAACCTCGACGATGTCTGGCCGGGGGTCACGTCGATCCCGCTCGTCGCGTTCTGCTGCTATCTCGTCGTGCTCGACTTCGCGAACTACTGGATTCATCGCCTGCAGCATCGCTGGAACTGGTGGTGGGGATTGCACAGCCTGCATCACAGTCAGCGCCAGATGTCGCTATGGGCCGACGACCGCAATCATCTGCTCGACGATCTGCTGCGCGATGCGCTCTTCGCGTTCCTCGCGGTCGCGATCGGCGTGCAGCCGGGGCAGTTCGTGCTGCTATTGCTCGCGACGCGATGTCTCGAGAGTCTTCAGCACGCGAACGTGCGCCTGTCGTTCGGCCGTGTCGGCGAGTGGCTGCTCGTCTCGCCGCGCTTCCACCGGCGTCATCATGCGATCGGCGACGGGCACGAGGGCGCGGACCGGGGCTGCAACTTCGCCGTCTTGTTCCCGATCTGGGACCGGCTGTTCGGGACCGCGAATCGCGAGGTCGGCTATCCTGCGACCGGCATCCGTGACCAGTTGCCCGACACGCCGGGCGGCGCACGTGATTACGGCCGGGGCTTCTGGGCGCAACAATGGCTCGGGTTGCGTCGCATGGTCGGCGTTCGCGGTTGATCCCTTCCTGATTCGATGAACGACATCTTCCGCGCGCTCGGTCGCGCGATCGTCAGCCAGTTCCATCCGCGCATGCTGTGGCTCGCGGTGTGGCCGTTTCTCGTGGCGTTCGTCGCCTGGCTGCTCGTCGGCTCCGTCTTCAATCGCCTCGCGACCGAGCGCATCGCGCGCTTCGTCGCCGACTCGTTCGTCGGCGCGACGATCGACGCGACGTTCTCGTGGATGGGTTTCGGCGGCGGGGTCGACGTGCTCGCGTGGATCATCTACTGGGGGCTCGTCTTCGCGCTCATGGTGCTCACGGCGCTCGTCATCATCGCGACGGTAGCGATGCCGACCGTCGTCGATCACGTCGCCGGCCGCGACTATCCGGCGCTCGCCCGCAAGCAGGGCGGGTCCTACGTCGGCAGCCTCGGCAATGCGCTATGGGTCACGATCGTGTTCATCATCGGTTTCGTCGTGACGATCCCCTTGTGGCTGATCGCGCCGCTCGCGTTCATCGTTCCCTTGCTGTGGTGGGGATGGGCGACCGCGCGGATGTTCCGCTACGACGCGCTCGTGATCCACGCCAGCGCCGAGGAACGACAGACCCTGCATCAACGCCATGGCAAGGCCTTTCTTCTCATCGGCGTCATCGTGAGCCTGCTCAACTTCGTGCCGCCGCTGTTCTTCCTGGTGCCCATCCTCGGCGGTCTCGCATTCACGCATTACGGGCTGCACGCGCTCGAAGCGCTGCGCGCCGAGCGCGGCGAGGTCGGCCTCGTCGGGACGAGCGTTTGAAGACCTTCGGCCTCGTCATCGTCGGCGACGAGATCCTGTCGGGCCGCCGCACCGACAAGCATCTCGCGAAGGTCATCGAATTGCTCGGCGCGCGCGGGCTTCACCTCTCGTGGGCGCACTACGTCGGCGACGATCGCGCAGCCATCCGCGCGGTTCTCGAACGGACGTTGGCCGGCGACGACGTGGTGTTCGTCACCGGCGGCATCGGCGCGACGCCCGACGACCAGACCCGTCAGGCCGCGGCAGAAGCGCTCGGGACCGACGTCGCGCTGCATCCCGAGGCCGAGCGCCTCATCCTCGAGCGCATCGCGCAGATGAACGCGGAGTCCACGAACCCGTTGCCGCTCGACTCCCCGGAACATCGGCAACGGATGCGCATGGGCGAGTTCCCGCGCGGCGCGTCGATCATTCCGAATCCCTACAACAGGATTCCGGGCTTCTCGATCCGCGAGCACTACTTCGTGCCGGGCTTCCCGGTCATGGCGTGGCCGATGCTCGAGTGGGTTCTCGAGACGCGCTATGCCGACGAGTTCCATCGCGCACCGCAGGCCGAACGTTCGGTGCTCGTCTTCGAGACGCCCGAGTCGAAGGTCACGCCGCTGATGGAAGCGATCGAAGCCCGCTTCGCCGGCGTGAAGGTCTTCAGCCTGCCGTCGGTCGGCGACGCGTCCCTCGAAGGCGACGCGGACCCGCAGCGCGCGATGCGCGCACGTCGGCACATCGAGCTCGGCGTCAAGGGACCCGTCGACGCGATCGACGCCGCCTACGCGGCGATGGTCGAAGGGCTCGCCCGACTCCCCGCGCCCTTCGTCGCCGTGGACTCGTGAGCGTGGACGCGAGGACCGCGCTCGTCCTCTTCTCGGGCGGCCAGGATTCGACGACGTGTCTCGCGTGGGCGCTCGAGCGCTATGCGCGCGTCGAGACGATCGGCTTCGCCTATGGCCAACGCCACGCGGTCGAGTTGACGGTCCGCGAACCGATCCGCGTCGCGATGCGTGCGCTGTCGTCGGCCTGGTCGGCCCGCCTCGGTGACGATCATCTCGTCGATGCGTCGGTCATCGCGTCGCTCGGCGCGACGGCGCTGACGAGCGACGCGGCGATCGCCTTCGACGCGGAAGGCTTGCCGACCACCTATGTGCCGGGTCGCAATCTGCTCTTCCTGACGTTGGCGGGCGCGGTCGCGGTCCGTCGCAAAGCGACGGTTCTCGTCGGTGGCATGTGCGAGACCGACTTTTCCGGCTATCCGGATTGCCGGGACGACACGATCAAGGCCATGCAGCTGGCACTCAATCTGGGCATGAACCGGCGTTTTGCACTCGAAACGCCACTGATGTGGATCGACAAGGCGGCGACCTGGCGGCTCGCCGAGACCCTGGGCGGCGCGGCGTTCATCGACCTCTTGCGGGCCCGCACGCACACCTGCTACCTCGGGGACCACGAAACGCGGCACGACTGGGGGCTCGGCTGCGGCACCTGCCCGGCGTGCGTGTTGCGCGCCGAGGGCTATGCGACCTACCTGCGAGAGCGGACGTCGACCGGCCCCTGAAAAGAAAAAAAGCCCGGGCCGTGAGGCCCGGGCTCGGAAGGCATGCTGTTTCCGGAGGAAAGCGAGCGATGCCGAGGAGACACGGTGGGCGTCAAGGACGCCGAATTCGGTTGTCGCGTTCGACGGTGCGGAGGATGAACTCCGCGCACGCCAAACTACTAGCAATAAGCGTGCGCACTTTTCTGCGCGACCCGCTCCCGCCCCGTGGCCCCCGGCTCGGCTCAGGCCTTCTTCGAGCGCGCAGCCGTTCCGGCGGTCTTGACCGCCGCGTTCGTGGCAGCGGTCACGTTCGCTTCGGCCATTTCGACGGCTTGCTTCGTCGCCTTCGACAGCGTGTCGTACGCCGAATTGGCGGCGGCGACCGCCGACTTCATCATCGCGACGGCGGTTTCCGAACCGGCCGGGGCGTTCTTGGCAGCGGCGTCGATCATCGCGACGAACTTCGAGTTCGCGTCCGCGAGTTGCGCTTCGGCGACCTTCGTGAATTCGGCTTGCGTGGAGGTGGCGATGTCGTACATCAGGCGCGAGTAGGCGACAGCCTTCTCGGCGGCCGGCTGGAGCTGGCTCGCATTCCACGAGAGCAGGTCCTGCGGGTCCTTGACGGCGAGGACTTCGCGCGCCTTCGCGGCGCTGTCCTGCAGGTTCGCCTTGGCGACGTTCAGGTTCAGCGCGACGAGCTTTTCGACGCCGGCGAAGGCGGTTTGCGACAATGCGAACAGCGTCTCGAGATTCTGTTGATAGGCAGCGGTGAACTGCTCGGTATTGATGGGATTGGTCGTGGCCATTGCGGTCTCCTGATGGGGAAAGTCTCGATGCAGCGGATTGGGGCAGGACAGGTTTGTTGCGACGCAGCAAACGCGATTTTAAAGCGGCGCTACCCGAAGTCAAGGACTTTTTTGCACTGCAATATGGGCGCCGTGCGCACGCCCGCATGAAGGCGTTCTATTGTGATCGCTTCGTCCTGCCGCTTCCAGAGGGACACCGGTTCCCGATGCGCAAGTACAGCCTGACCCGCGACCTCGCGCTCGCGCGGGTCGCGAGCCTGGAACTCGACGAGCCGCCGGCCGCCACGCGCGACGCCTTGCAGCTCGCCCACGATGCGGCGTATGTCGACGCGGTCTTCGACGGCACGCTGTCGCCCGCGGCCCAGCGGGAGATCGGCTTTCCGTGGTCGCCGGCGATGGTGGAACGCGCGTGTCGCTCCGTCGGCGCCACGGTCGCGGCGTCGCAGGCGGCGAGCGCCGAGGGCGTCGCGGTCAATCTCGCCGGGGGGACCCACCACGCCGATGCCGGCAAGGGCAGCGGCTTCTGCGTCTTCAACGACGTCGCGGTCGCCATCCGCCTCCTGCATCGCGCGGACGACGGTGCCCGCCGCGCGCATCGACGGATCGCGGTGATCGATCTCGACGTGCACCAGGGCAACGGAACCGCCGCGATCCTCGGCGACGATCCGGACGTCTTCACGCTGTCCTTGCACGGCGAACGCAACTTCCCGTTCCGCAAGGTCGCAGGGTCCCTCGACGTCGGGCTGCCCGACGGCTGCGACGACGCGACCTACCTCGCCGCGCTCGACGACGCGTTGCGCGCGGTCGCCGCCTTCGGCCCCGCGTTCCTGTTCTTCCTCGCGGGCGCCGACCCCTATGTGGGCGACCGCCTCGGACGCCTCGACCTCACGGTCGATGGCCTGGCCGCGCGCGATCGTCGCGTGTTCGAACTCGCCGATCGGCTCGACGTCCCGATCGTCGTCGCGATGGCCGGGGGCTACGGCCGCGTGATCGAGGAGACCTGCGCGATCCATGCGCAGACCGTCGCGATCGCGGACGCGCACTGGCGGGCGCGCAACGCGCGACGGCCGATCGACACGACCGCACAGGCGGTCGGGCCATGACCGCGGGCGCATCGCAGCAGCCGGCGGACGACTCGACGAGCCTGTGGATTCGCGCGGCGCCGGTCATCTTCGTCCTGATCTGGAGCACCGGCTTCATCGTCGCGAAGTACGGGCTGCCGTACGCGTCGCCGCTCTGGTTCCTCGTGCTGCGCTTCGTCGGCGTGATCGCGGTCCTCGTGCTCGCGTTGCCCTTCGTCGCCGTGGAGTGGCCGGACCGACGGAGCACGCTGCACCTCGCGCTCGCGGGGATCCTGCTCCAGTTCGGCTATCTCGGCGGCGTCTGGGTCGCGATCGCCCTCGGCATGCCGGCGGGCCTGGCGGCGTTGATCGTCGGCCTGCAACCAATCCTCACGGCGTTCGCCGCGCCGGCGGTCGGCGAGCGCGTGACGTCGCGTCAGTGGATCGGCTTCGCGCTCGGCTTCTGCGGTGTCGTGCTGGTCGTCGCGAACAAGATCGCGTTGATCGCGTTGCCGATCGCGAGCGTGGCCCTCGCCGTGATGGCGTTGTTCTCCATCACGGTCGGCACGCTGTACCAGAAGCGCTTCTGTCCGCGCTTCGACCTGCGCGCCGGATCGCTGATCCAGTTCGTCTCGTCGCTGGCGATCGCGCTGCCGCTGGCCTTCGTGTTCGAACCGTGGGACGTGCGCTTCACGCCGCAGTTCGTCGGTGCCCTGCTGTGGTCGGTGCTCGCGTTGTCGATCGGCGGCATGGCGTTGCTCTTTCCGATCATCCGCCGCGGCGAGGCGACGCGCGTGACGAGCCTGTTCTACCTGACGCCCCCGGTGACCGCGTTGATGGCGTGGCTCGTGTTCAACGAGCGCTTCAGCCCGCTCGCGATGCTCGGGATGGCCTGCACGGTCGTCGGTGTCGCGCTGGTCGTCGTGCGGCGACGCTAGGCTACGATGCCGGTCCCTTCCTCTCGCCCACGCTCGATGAGATCCGAACGAGACGATCACGAGGTCGTCGACGAAGCCATCACGTCGCGCCGATCGATCCGCGCCTTCCTTCCCACGCCGGTCGCCCGCGACGACATCGACGCGATCCTGTCGGTCGCGTCGCGCGCGCCGTCGGGAACGAACATCCAGCCCTGGAAGGTCGTCGTCCTGACTGGCGAGTCGCTGTCGTCGTTGTCCGAGAAGATCCTCGCGGCCCACAACGATCCCGCATCGCTCGAGGAGCACAGGGAGGAATACCGCTACTACCCGGACGAGTGGACCTCGCCTTACATCGAGCGACGACGCAAGGTCGGATGGGATCTCTACTCGCTCGTCGGCCTCACGCGAGAGGACAAGGCCGGCATGCATGCCCAGCATGGTCGCAACTACGCGTTCTTCGACGCGCCCGTCGGGCTCATGTTCACGATCGACCGCTCGCTCAATCTGGGCTCATGGCTCGACTACGGCATGTTCCTCGAGGCCGTGATGGTCGCCGCGCGCGGACGCGGGCTCGACACCTGTCCGCAGGCGGCGTTCAACCGCTTCCACCGCATCATCGGCGAACACATCGGCATGCCCGCGAGCGAGACCTTCGTCTGCGGCATGAGCCTCGGCTATGCCGACCTGTCGAAGATCGAGAACTCGTTGACGACCGAGCGCGAGCCGCTCTCGCGCTTCGTGCGCTTCATGACGTGAAGGAGGCCATCGTGTCCATCCTGCGTCCCCTGAGCCTCGGCGTCCTGCTCGTGCTCGCCGGCTGCGCGTCGTCGCCGCCGCCTCCGGTGGATCCGATGGCAGCCGCCCTCGCGCAGGCGGAGGCGAAGTTCTCGGCGCAATCGGTCGAGCTCGGCGTGAAGGAGGCCTTCCTCGAAGCGATGGACGACAAGGCCACGTTGTTCCGACCGGGGCCGACGGCTGCCAAGTCCTATATCGCGGGGCGCCCCGACCCCGCGATCCGCCTGGAGTGGCGTCCGCAGTTCGTCGTCGTCGCGTCGTCCGGCGACCTCGGGATGTCGACCGGCCCGTGGAAGTCGACGGCGAAGGACGGCGGTGGAACGCCGAGCTACGGCCAGTTCCTGACGGTCTGGAAGAACGGGCAGGATCGCTGGTCCTTCCTCATCGACCACGGCGTCAGCAACGACGGCCCGATCGGATGGTCGGTGCCGCTCGAAGCGACCGTGGCCGACGGGAGCAAGCCCATCGAACCGGTCACCGACGCGGAGGCCCGCTTCAATTCGATGTCCGCGAACGTCGGGATCGGGCGCGCCTACAAGGATTTCGGCGCGAACGCGCTGCGCGCGTTGCGCAACGACGCGCCGCTCGTGTTCGATCCGCCGATCGTCACGCACACGTCGCCGATGGTCCTCCTCGACGAATCGCTCTGGACATTCACCGTGACCGACAGCGGCACGTCGACGTCCGGGGACCTCGGCTGGGTGATGGGCCGCTATCGCACCACCGGCCCGAAGGGCGGGCGCGCGACCGGGTATTACGTTCGCGTGTGGCGATCCCAGGAACGACGCTGGCGCATCGTCGCCGACATCCTGGCGCCGATCGAAACTGCCGCGCGCTGACGCGCGCGCGATCAAGGAGGCAGCATGAGCGACTCATCGAAGCGTCACCGTCTCGCGGTCATTCCCGGCGACGGCATCGGCAAGGAAGTGATGCCCGAAGGCCTGCGTGTCCTCGAGGTGGCGGCGAAGCGCTTCGGTTTCGCGCTGGACCTCGTCCCGATCGAGTGGGCGAGCTGCGACTACTACGCGATGCACGGCAAAATGATGCCGGACGACTGGAACGCCCAGCTCTCCGCCTGCGATGCGATCTACTTCGGCGCGGTGGGCTGGCCGGCGACGGTGCCCGATCACGTCTCGCTGTGGGGGTCCTTGCTGCAGTTCCGTCGCGATTTCGACCAGTACGTGAACCTGCGTCCGTGTCGGCTGATGCCCGGTGTTCGCTCGCCGCTCGTCGATCGGAACGGCAACGCGCGCGCGCCGGGCGAGATCGACTTCTACGTCGTGCGCGAGAACACGGAAGGCGAATACTCGAGCGTCGGCGGCCGCCTGTACGCAGGCACCGAGCGCGAGGTCGTGATCCAGGAAACGGTGATGAGCCGCGTCGGCGTCGACCGCATCGCCCGCTTTGCGTTCGAGCTCGCCCAGCGCCGGCCGAAGAAACACCTGACGTCCGCGACCAAGTCGAACGGCATCGCGATCACGATGCCCTTCTGGGACGAGCGCATCGAGGCGATGGCAAAGCAGTTCCCCGATGTGAAGGTCGACCGCTATCACATCGACATCCTCACGGCGAACTTCGTGCTGCATCCCGAGTGGTTCGACGTCGTCGTCGCGTCGAATCTGTTCGGCGACATCCTCTCGGATCTCGGGCCCGCGTGCACCGGCACGATCGGCATCGCGCCGTCCGCGAACATCGACCCTGAACGTCGCTATCCGTCGCTGTTCGAGCCGGTCCACGGCTCGGCGCCGGACATCGCGGGGAAGGGGATCGCGAACCCGATCGGGATGATCTGGTCCGGCGCCTTGATGCTCGAACACCTGGGCCACCCGGAGGCCGGGGCCGCGATCCTTTCGGCCATCGAAGCGGTGCTCGCGGACCCCGCGGGACCGCGCACGCGCGACCTGGGCGGCGAGGCCACGACCGAGGAGGCGGGCAGGGCGATCGCGGACCGGCTGGAGGCGACGGGCTGAACGTCGCATTTATGCCGCATCCTTTGCGAGAAATTGCCTGAAAGACCGAATCTAATCCATTCAAGTTGCAAGGAAATTTGTCGATCACTACACTGTCGCAACTTTGATCAGTGGGGGTCGGCATGGCACGTGCAGTCTGGAAGCGCTTCGAAGGCCGTCTCCTGATCCTTCTCCTCGCCGCGCTTCCGGTCGCACTCGGTGCCCCGGCCGCCGCCGCAGCGGTCAGCAAGAAGCCCGCGGCGTCCCGCGTCAAGCAGGCCGCGACACCGGCGAAGCGGACCCGAACGGTCATCGCCGCGGCGGGTCAGCCGAAGCGCGTCGCAGTCTCCGCGAAAGGCGCGCGCCTCGGCCACGGCTTGCGTCTGCGTCGTGTCTCCGCATCGATTCCCGTCCGTCCCTCGCTCGCGTCGACACAAGGTCTGCGTCTGGACGGCGGCGCGACGATCGCCGACGAGCTCGAGGCCGATCCCGCGCTGAAGTCGAGCGTCGCGCTCGTCGTCGACGAAGGGTCGAAGGACGTCCTCTACTCCCGCAACACCAAGGTCGCGCTGCCGATCGCCTCGATCACGAAGTTGATGACGGCGCTGGTCGTCCTCGATGCGAAGCAGGCGATGGACGAGCCGATCACGATCACGAACGACGACCTCGACACCGAGAAGTTCTCGCGCTCGCGTCTGACCGTCGGCACCACGCTGAGCCGTCGCGACCTGATGCACCTCGCGTTGATGTCGTCCGAGAATCGCGCGGCACACGCCCTCGCCCGCAACTACCCGGGCGGCCTGTCGAACGCGCTCGCCGCGATGAACGCGAAGGCGACGGCGCTCGGCATGTCGAGCGCGCAGTTCCACGATCCCACCGGCCTGTCGAGCCAGAACGTCGCGAGCGCCGAAGATCTCGTCAAGCTCGTGAACGCCGCGTCGTACAACGCAACGATCCGCGAGTTCTCCACCGACTCCGCCTACACCGTGCCGGTCGGCCGTCGCCTGGTCGACTTCCACAACACGAACTCGCTCGTCGCGAGTCCGTCGTGGGAGATCGTCGTCCAGAAGACTGGCTACATCTCCGAGGCCGGCAAGTGCCTCGTGATGAAGGCGATCATCGAGGGTCGTTCGGTCGTGATCGTGCTGCTCGACTCGTTCGGCAAGTTCACGCGCCTCGGCGACGCGAACCGCATCCGTCAGTGGATGGAAAGCCAGTCCTCGGCCGACCCGGTCGCGCGCATCATCAAGAAGACGTCGTAAGGCGTTCGGCCGCGCGCGCCGGTGCGCGCGCCGCCTCAGGACACGCGCACGTCCTACGCCGTTCCAGTCGCGTGTCCTGCTGGACGCACGACGGTCCGGTCCGACACTGAGGCCTTCAGTCAGACCGGAGGCCCCCCGATGAACGAAGTCTCTTCCGGCCCGATGCGGACCACGGTCGTCGCGCTCGCCTGCGCCGCGACGCTGATGTCCGGCTGCGCCGCGCGCCGTGTCGACGTCGAGTGGACGGCCCCGGAGCTCGGACCGCAGTCGGGCCTGCTACGCGGCAACGACGTCCTCGTGGCCTGCGAGGCCCCCGACGTCGCGCTGCGCAACGTCTGTCAGGACAGTCTGGCCGCCGAAGTCAGGGCGCGCGGTGCGCGGCCCGTCGTCGTATCGCCCGACACCCGTTTGACGGGCGATCGCTCGCTCGACGAACAATTGCTGTCGGGCGCGCGGCGCGCGAGCACGCGCGCGATCCTCGTCGTCGCGCTCAGGCCTGCCTCGTCGGAGCCGACCGGATCCGGCTTGTCCATCGGCATCGGCGGCTTCGGCTTCGGGCGCGGCAGCGCGGTGGGCGGCGGTATCTCCGCGCCGATCGGCGAACAGCGGATCGCGACCGGCTTCGCGGCGAACGGCCGCGTCACCGACGTCACGAGCGGGCGACTGGTCTGGACGGCCACCGCGTCGGTCCCGCCGTCGGACGACCTGCGCGCGCAATGCGCCGACCTGGCAGCCGCGGTCCTCGACTCGGCCGCGCGCGCCGGACTGTTCTGACGCGTTCGCTCAGCGCGCGGCGGGCGCGAAGCTGTCCGCGCGTGCGATCGGCCAGTAGGCCTCGAAGACCTGGTGCTCGAATCGTCCTTCGGCAAGGCTGCCGGGCCGGATGAACTGCGCGACCATCGACAACAGCTTCACTTCGTTCTGTGCCACGCGCCGCACGATGTGCTGCGGCCCGAGCTCGATCGGATGCATGAGGCCCGCGGCCGCGACGAGTTCCGCGAGCGCGCGCAAGGTCTCGTCGTGGAAGAGATGCACGCGCGGCGCCTTGTCCGGCACGACCAGCGCGCGTTGACGGATCGGGTCCTGCGTCGCGACGCCGCTCGGACAGCGATCCGTGTGGCAGGACTGCGACTGGATGCAGCCGAGCGAGAACATGAAGCCTCGCGCCGAGTTGCACCAGTCGGCGCCGAGCGCCATCGTCCGCACGATGTCGAACGCCGTGATGATCCGACCGGACGCACCGATGCGAACCTGGTCGCGCAGGTTGAGGCCGACGAGCGTGTTGTGGACCAGTTGCAGCCCCTCGAGCAAGGGCGCGCCGACGTGGTCGGTGAACTCGACCGGCGCGGCGCCGGTCCCGCCTTCGCCCCCGTCGACCACGATGAAGTCCGGCGTGATGCCCGTCTCGATCATCGCCTTCGCGATCCCGAAGAACTCCCAAGGGTGGCCGATGCACAACTTGAAGCCGGTCGGCTTGCCGCCGGAGAGCTCGCGCAGCCGTGCGACGAAGCGGAGCAGCTCGATCGGCGTCGCGAAGGCGGAATGCCGCGCCGGCGAGATGCAGTCGACGCCGGCCTCGACGCCGCGCGCGTGCGCGATCTCGATCGAGACCTTCCTGCCCGGCAGGACGCCGCCGTGCCCGGGCTTCGCGCCCTGCGACAACTTGATCTCGATCATCTTGACCTGGTCGATCGTCGCGTTCTCGGTGAAGCGCTCCTCCGAGAACGATCCGTCGGCGTTGCGACAGCCGAAGTAGCCCGAGCCGATTTCCCAGATCAGGTCGCCGTTGTTCTCGCGGTGGTAGCGCGAGATCGATCCTTCGCCCGTGTCGTGCGCAAAGCCGCCGAGCTCGGCCCCCTTGTTGAGCGCACGGATCGCGTTCGCGGACAGCGCGCCGAAGCTCATCGCCGAAATGTTGAACACGGACGCCGCATACGGTTTCGTGACGCCGGCCTTGTTCACGAAGCCCTCGGCCGCGTGCGGGTCGGCGACGCGACCGACCTGGACGCGGAAGTCGTGATGCTGGATCGGCGCGGGCGCCATCGAGTGATTGATCCACTCGTAGCCGACCTGATAGACGTCGAGCTGGGTGCCGAAGGGACGCTTGTCGAGTTCGAGCTTCGCGCGCTGATAGACAATCGAGCGCTGGTTGCGCGAGAAGGGCATCGCGACGGTGTCGTCCTCGAACAGATACTGGCGAAGCTCGGGACGGATCGCTTCGATCAGCCAGCGGAAGTGGCCGATGACCGGATAGTTGCGCTGGATCGCGTGGTGGGTCTGCGCAAGGTCGTTGAGGCCGACGATCGTCAGCAGCCCGAACACGACGGCCGCGACCAGGAACCAGTGCGACCACATCGTCGCGACGATCGACAGCACGAACACGACGACGATCGCCGCGAACGTGAAGAAACGCGATTGGCTCATCCTGGATCTCCTCGAGGGTTCTTCTGGTCAGCGCCCTGTCGGCGCGACGACGGACTTCTTTACGCCCGTTTCATGACGCCGCGCGCAACGCGTCGACGATCTTCATCCGCGCGGCCCGCCAGGCGGGCAGGAAGCCGCCGATGAAGCCCATGAACAGCGCGAACGTCATGACCTCGATGACGATGCCGCTCGTGATGCGAAAGCGGAAGGACAGTTCGGAAAAGGTCTGGAAGTTCGTCGTCGAGAGGCTCACCGTCTGCATCGCCGACGCGACCAGGAGTCCGATGATGCCGCCGACCAGTCCGAGCATCAGCGACTCGACGAGGAAGGCGACGAGGATCGAGCGGCGCGGAAACCCGAGCGCGCGCAGCGTGCCGATCTCGCCGGTCCGCGAGGCGACGCTCGCATACATCGTGATCATCGCGCCGACGACCGCGCCGATCGAGAAGATGATCGACAACGTCGTCCCGAGATAGCCGATGAACTTCGCGAGCGCCTCGGACTGTTCGGCATAGAACTGCTTCTCGCGCTTCGCCTCGATCGTCAGGCGCGGGTCCGCTTCGAGTCGTGCGCGAACCGCGTCGAACTGGGACGCGTCCGCGAGCCGGAACAGCACCGACGAGAACGCGGAGCGGCGGAAGCCCTGCATGAGGTTCTCCGCATCGCCCCACACCTCGGAATCGAACGCGCTGCCGCCGCCGTCGAAGATGCCGACCACGGTCCAGTCGCGTTGCGCGAAGTGCAGGCTTTCTCCGAGCCCTGCGCCCTTGAAGCCCTGCGAGATCGAGCGGCCCGCGATGATCTCGGACGTGCCGGGGGTGAACATGCGGCCCTCGACGATGTGGACCTGCGGCCGCAACGCGAGTCCCTGCCGGGTCGTGCCCCGCACGACGATGTTCGCCGGCTTGTCGGGGTCGGCCGCGTTGCTCTTGCGCTTCGGCATGTTGATGACGGCGACCGGCTCCTTCGTGATCATCTTCAGGCCGTCGGCGTCCGTGGCGATCTCCGGGAGGCTGTCGACGACGGTCGCCTGGTCGCGCCCGACGCCGCTCTGGACCTCGGAGCCGGCCGATTTGCGGATCACCATCACGTTGTCCGGTTGACCGGTCGCGACGAGCGTCGCGCGGATGCCTTCGGTCATCATCAACACGCTCGCGAACACGAAGATGACGAGGGCCATGCCGCCGGCCGTGAGCAGCGTCGTCACCTTGCGGGCGACCATGTTGCGCAGCGTGTACGAGAAAGGGATCGCCTTCATCGCTCAGGCGACGTGCCGCAAGCCCTCGACGATACGCACGCGCCCCGCGTTCCAGGCGGGGACCGCGCCGGCGACGAGGCCGATCAGTGCCGCCGCGAGGAACATGAACGCCACCGTCTCGTGGGACACGAAGAAAACCGGGAAGAGGGTGCCCATCGCCTTCGCGAAAACGGACGCGATGGGAAACGTGACGACGACCGCGACGACGCCGCCGATCAACGAGACGAACAGCGACTCGCCGAGGATCAGCCACGCGATGAAGCCCGGGCCGAAGCCGAGCGCCTTCAGCGTCGCGTATTCCGACGTGCGTTCGCGCGCGGTCATCGCGATCGTGTTCGCCATCACCGCCATGATGATGACGATGACGACGATCGACACGGCCTGGATCGCGACGAGGATCAGCTCCGTCATCGAGATGAAGCCAAGCTGGAACGCCTTCTCGGTCTCGGTCAACGTTTCCGCGAGCGAGTTGTGGAAGATCGCATCGAGGCGGTGGGAGACGTCGGCCGCATCGTCGGGATTCGCGAGGCGCTCGATGTAGAAGCCGATCTGGTCGCCGCGTCGCGCGTAGCGCTTCTTGACGGTTTCGTTCAGGTAGGCCCACTGGAACAGGAACTGCGACTCATCGGTCTTCGCGTCGGCGCCGTCGTAGATCGCGCGGATCGTGAACGTCCACGTGCCGGGAAAGATCGTTCCGCGCAACGGCACCTGGTCGCCGAGCTTCCAGCCGTACTGGTCGGCGAGCTTGCGACCGACCACGACGCCCTGGCGGTCCGAGATGAACGCGCGCAGCTGCGCGGGGTCGATGACGTACTCGGGATACAGGTCGAAGTAGGTCGTCGCGTCGACCGCGAACTGCGGAAAGAAATTGCGTTCGTTGATATAGATGCCGCA
>Ga0247783_1000040_pt1 | contig 41740 bp, 47 predicted proteins | sample UWRJL064202C5_FD_179911 | JGI IMG/M metagenome (GOLD analysis project Ga0247783, IMG submission 179911) | Plant litter microbial communities from Arlington Agricultural Research Station in Wisconsin, United States - UWRJ-L064-202C-5 | ecosystem: Environmental > Terrestrial > Plant litter >...
ATTCTGAAGAACGAACGTGAGGACCGCGTCAGGCGGCCCCGTGTAAGCAAGGTTGCGAGAGCTAAACCCGGCGTCCCCTCGCTCGCGTAGGTACATCAGCCAACCAACGTGCCATTGATGAGCGCACCGATCATTTGACCGTGTGGGCCATCGATCCAAATTTCTTGAGGAGGCGACTCGTTCATTTGAAGGTCTAACGCGCTAGTTCAGTGGTCGCGCAGCGGTCCGCTGGAACGTCGGGTTAGGGAGCGGGATCGACCCGACTTCCACAGCGGGATCGTAGTGAAACAAGAGCACGAAGTCACTCCAGCCGTCCACGCCAGTACACACCACGATGGAACTCTCCTTCAACGGCTCTGCAAACGCTGAGTCTCGATAAAACGCCTTCTGTACGAGCTCCCATAGCGCGGCGACATCGCTGGTGCTGAAGGTGAAGGTCTCGTAGGTGCCGGTCTCATCGCCGCTGCCGAATGAAATTTCGTGGACGAGGCCCGTCGTCGCAACCATCTTCTTCAGCGCAGCTCCAAATGTCGTCGCATCGACGCTGGGCAAGCGGTTCGGATGAACTTGGATCGACAGCGACTGCATCGCTCTCTAACGATTTAGTTCAGCGGCCGCGTAGCGGTACGCTGGAACGACGGTTAGGCATGTTCACTGGCTCAAGATCCAAGATTCTTTGGCCGCAGCCTAATGGAAACGTGGCGGTGACCAATGTACTAACGGTACGCAAGCTCGTGGATTAAAACCGATAGAGCTCCTGCGACAGCTACGGCAACCGCGAAACTCCAACTCGAAAACCAGCCTCGAGGCATTGGCGCAAAGAAGAATTCTTCGGTCGAGACGGCAGGCTCGTCGTGCCTATGCTGGATGTATCGCGGGTGCCGATCGCTGAACTGCTTACCTCTCCTCGTCGCCCACACCCATGCAAGTCGCAAGCCGACGATCGGCCCGATCGAAATGGCCAACAGCGCAAGGATCTTTAGGACCACCATATGAGTCGGTCTTGACGCCTAACGTTTGACATGAGCGGCAACTGGAAGCGTTGCGAAGCTCGCTGGAAGTTGTCCGCTCGATGGAAGGGTTAGGTTGCATTCGCCACGAGCACAAGTTGCGGCCGAACCCGACTTGGCTGCCCGGTGATGGGAGCGGCGACTTCTCCCACTCGACGTGAACCGCAGGCGAGATAGAAGGCCTCGGCACTTGGATCTGCATCGATTCGGACTTGCGAGTACCCACGCTCAACCGCCTCGCGCAAAGCGTGCCGCAGCAGCGCGCGGCCATGCCCCTTGCCCATGGCCCCGGGTTTGATCCAGAAGTGCTCAAGTTGAGGCTGTTCGCCCATCGGTTCGATACAGAGCTGGTAGAAGCCAACGACTTGATCGTCGTCTTCGATGACGAATGTTGGCCGGCTGACAATCGATGTTGCATCAATCGTGAGATCGCTCTTCCAGGCGGTAAGCTGCGACGCAGTGTAGTTCCAGTGAGCCTTCGATTCGTACGCGAGGGTGGAGAGAGCCAGGGCTTCCCCCGGCATGGCGCGTCGGACGAGCATTTGCGACCTGACGATTAATTGCAGCGGCCGCGAAGCGGTCCGCTGGAACGACGGGTTAGGCGTTGCTTCTCTACAGCGCGCCGGGCACCAGCGAGATCGGTCCCGCAGAACGGACAGAAGGCCACTTCTAAGACGCTTGTGCCACCGCCGGCGACTCTGACACCCCAGGACTTTGACTTCGGCCCCCACTCAAACCGAATGTCGAACACGCAGGCGCTCGTCGCGTTGTCGAACCGTTCGCAACACGCGACAAAGTTCGCTGGGACAACTTGCGTTCTCTCCAAACATTCGGTTCCATCGGCGTGGTGAGTCATGATTTTGCGACGTCTAACGACCTAGTTCAGCGGCCGCAAAGCGGTCCGCTGGAACGACGGATTAGGCATTTTTCCCAGGCGCATAAATATCCAGTTCAAGCTTGATCGCTCTCGCCGGGAGGGCGGCCATGTTAAACGGCAAAAGTAATACCTTCATCTTTTAGATCACGAACCATCCACGGAACAGTTCCAACAGTACCTTGTGCGACGGCGTCAGACCTCAAGGCAAATCAGCTTCCGAGCAGCGGTCTGGTGAAATGTTGGATTAGACATGCTCGGCGTCGCCGCGAGGTAAGCACATGACGCTAAGGCTCCCCGCGTTCACGACGCTCCCCGTACTCTTGAAGTTGCCGCCCGTACCACTGATACAAGCGGAAGAGTTGCGGAGGATCACGGCTCTCCCAAGAGAAAAGCTTCCGGGCCTTCGAGCAATGAAAGTGGAGCGGTAGGACGACCAAAGTTAGCGAGCCAACAAAGCCGACCACGATGCATACGATGCAGAGCGCAATGACCAACGGAAGTTGCCATGGCGAAAGATCCGACCCAAACAAAAAGTTGGAGATGTATGCGGCCCCCGCTAAGCCGAGCAGCATTCCACCAAACAGTCCGAGTACCTTGCCCAAGAAGAACAGCGCTCGCTGAAGCAGCATCAAGATAGGCCTAACGTTCGACATGAGCGGCGGCGCAAAGGGCGCGAAGCTGCCTTTGGGACGTCCGCTCGATGGAGGGGTTAGGCCACGCGGTCACTGACGAAAGCTCCCTTTCGGCCGAACCATACTCTGCAGATTCTTGAGCTTTCGTGGCGCGCGCTCGGTCCATGCGATCTCGGCCCCGTTTGCAATCTGCTCGTAGATGGGAAGCAGCTCAGTGACACCAAGATACTCCCATCGAACTCGAACCCCGCTTGGGCCGCCGCGATACGGCTTCGAGTTCTGCTTGGCGATTCTTTTGACTTGAACATAAGCGCCGTCGAGCGATTTCGCATGGACCAGCACCGTGTTCTCCCAGGACGTGAATCGATGCTCCTGATCCGTTCGTCGCGGATCATCGAGCTCGACAAAGCGCAGCAAGTACGAGCCAAGGTACCAACCTACCGGTGAGACGTTCTTGTCGTGAGGCACGGTCTGCCTCAGCGGGGCCTAACGATTTAGTTCAGCGGCGGCGAAGCCGTCCGCTGGAACGGCGGGTTAGACCGCATCATGCCGCCCACTTTATTTTCAAGATCGCTTGACGCACATCATTCGCTGACGTTCCAGGAGCTCGCCCCTCATACGTGATCAGTACCACCGCGCGTGGTCCAATGATTGCAAACTGCACAAGCACCGACTGTCCATCAGTTGATTCGGACCAGATCTCGTTGATGACAAGCTCAGGCGCAAGTCGCGTCGCTTGTAGGGGAGCCTTGACCTTCAGCCCAGCATCGGCTGCAGCACCCTGTATCACGTCAATTGCGATTTTCGCTATCTTCGAGCGAGCCTCTTCGGATCCCGGCCCATCAGATAGAAGGGGAATCCTCTGAGTGGAAAACAGAACGAGCTCGCCGCTTGGGCCCTCAGACTTCGCCGGCCGTACCTCCCGGTTTATGGTCCAACCCGCTGGCGCTTCGTACTCCCATGAGTCTGTTGCGATCGTCGCGCCTGCTGATGCTGGCGAACAGACCAGAGAAGAAGTCGCGAAGAGCAAGAAAACGGATAGACGTCCTCCTAGATTCACCGAATTCTCCCCAGCGGCCTAACGTTCGACATGAGCGGCGGCGCAAAGAGCGCGAAGCGGCCTTTGAGACGTCCGCTCGATGGAGGGGTTAGGTTCCCAACTGCTTGAAATATGAATAGGTTCTTGCACGCAACAGCCCGACTATGACTTTCGGCGGTCCCAAGTTCAGTGTGACAGCAGTCTGCCGCTGGGCGTTAAGGATCCATAGTTGGGTAGTCGTCGAAACCGAGGATGGCGGCCCGAGCTTGGCGGAGAGCTCTCGCAAGGCCGACTCAGGCTTGAGAGCTCCGAAGCTTGCTGCGAGGTCACGTTCTTCTACTGACATTCTCGCGACAGCATCTTGGTTGTTCTGCTCGGTCGTTTTCTTTGGGTCGAAGCCATATCGCCAAATGTTCAGAAGGCCGTCTGAGCTCTCGATTCCGAAGATGTCCATGAGCTCGGATAGATAGTCCAGCAACTGGTCGGAGTCTTCTGAGTCGGCTTCATCGAACAGTTTCAAGGTACTCTGAAATTCAGCCAGCACCGTTGGCTTGGTGGGCAAAGGGGGCATCGCTAGAAGCAATCGTTCTGCGAGTTGGTTGACTCTGGCTTCGTACTCCGTCATGCGACCAATGGGCTGCACTCCTGAATACAAGCCATGGGCCCTGAACTTCTCCTTCGCGATAAAACGTCGTAGCTCTTGCGTAACCTGGTTGTCCGGGCTCGACATATTCGCTTCCTGTCCGTTGACAGCGCAGGCTGCGACCAGCAGACCAATACCCAGAAAGGCGGCTCGAATGGAGACGGGCAGGCGCACTTGGGGACCTAACGATTTAGTTCAGCGGCGGCGAAGCCGTCCGCTGGAACGACGGGTTAGGCAGCCCCACGTCACGCGACCGGGATGCCTTCGATGGAAAGTTCGACTTGGACATTGTGATCCGCGACAGCTTGGCGGAAGCGGTCTATGAACTGCGAGATGAAGGCAGAGGGTCGCGCGTAAAAATCGAGCCGAAGAATGACGCGCTTGTGAATGGCTTCAGGGTAGCCAGCCTCGAGTCCACCATCGAGTGCATACGACAAGTAGTTGTTCAGCTTTTCTTGGAGCGCCGGTGCATCCGCATCCGCCAGTGCACGGTTCTCAACGAGGACCAACCGAACCTCCAACTCGTTCATCGTCACCAAGTCGAGACTAGTTGGATGGTCGATCCCTACTTTGCTCATAGATGCCTAACTTAGATTTGGACCTCGGGGACTTTATTGACCGTTGACGTCTAAGTCAACGCGCCAGCGGGCAAGTTGTTGTCACCACTCGAAATTCGTGAGACCCGTCCCGGTTAGATTGCATAAATGAAGGCGGATGAACTCTGCTACAGGACCCGAAGGCAGCGGACTAAGCGACGTTTGCTACGCTGTCGCGATGTGGGGCGGCTAATGTCCATTGCCGTGACCCGATTTAGTGTCTGCACCGACCAGCCTGTTGAGCCCCAAGCAATGGAAGAAACTGGCGACAACCATCGGCACAACCTGTTTGACTTCCTCAGAATCACCGCAGCGCTCGCGGTACTCGTCAGCCATCAACTCTCGCTGACGGGCAGAGCGGAGTGGGGTATTCCCGGCTTCCAAAGCCTCGGGGGCCTGGGCCTGCTGGTCTTCTTTACGATGAGTGGTTACCTCGTCTGTGAAAGCTGGCAACGCGACCCGAACCTCATCAGATTCGCCATTCGGCGCTTCCTTCGCATCTGGCCCGGCCTAGCAGTTGCCGTCTTGCTCGCCGCTTGCCTGCTCGGGCCGTTGATGACGACGCTCCCGCTCGGTAGCTACTTCGGCGACCCTTCGTTTACCAAGTATTTCGAAAACCTCCGGTTCAATGACTCGCAACAGTTGGCCGGCGTCTTCGCAGGCAACCCGGTGACGGCGGTCAACGGGTCGATGTGGACTCTGCCGATCGAAGTACGCTGGTACGGCTTACTCGCACTGGGCGGCCTGATCGGTGCCTTGCGCTGGCGCTGGCTGCTGGCGACCTTCACACTTCTCGTCGCCGTCCACTACTTCATCCTGCTTGATGTCGAGGGAGTGATCGCATCGTCGGGCGACCGAGGCTGGAAGGAAGAACTCGGCCTCTATTTCTTGGCAGGCGCGTGCATCCAGCGGTTTGAAAGCGAATGGTGTTCGCGTCGAACGCTTTCACTCGTCGTCACCTTTACCCTCGCGGCCTTGGTCTTCGTGCTCGGCGAACCCCATTTCGCGTACTGGATCGTCCTTACGGCGACGACGATCAACATTGCCCTGATCTCTTGGCGCCCATTGGCAACGCTCACGCGGCGCGGGGACTTCTCCTACGGTCTATACGTCTACGCGTTTCCCGTGCAACAGACCATAGTTGCGCTGACGCACAACACGTTGCCTTTCGCGATCGGCTTGTCGATATCGGTGGTCGTCACTCTCGGATTCGCTGTGGCTTCGTGGCACCTTGTCGAGGCTTCAAGTCTTCGATTGAAGCCTTCACGGCATTCGACCTTCGGTTCTTGGAGGCAGATTCGCGGTCTGTTCGTGAGGCCGGAGGCTCGTATGGCGGCTCCCGAATTGCCAAAGAAAACGGTTGATGGCGTAAGAGCGCCGGGCACTTCAGCGGCCGCCGAAGGCGGTCCGTTGGAATGATGGGTTAGAGCGCGACTCACGCATCCTCCCTATTTCCTGGTTGGCCCCACATACGTTCATAGAGATCCTGAATCACTGGCGCTAGGTACGGCCAAGTCGCGAGCTTCGCCGAGTCTTCGAGATTCCACATCAGATTCTCAGCGTAGGCCACGTCTACTAGGTTCCTTATCGGCTCCGATCCGTTGCGGTATTCCACTGCCATAAACTCGGTCTGAGCTGTCACGGCACTCCAGTTGCCTGCGAGGGCGGCCTCGGTCGTTCGATCTGCGAATGCCTCAACCCATAGATGAGGTGCCTCATCGAGCTCAGGCCCCTCCCAACCGCGCTCCGTCTGCCATTCGTCTGTTCGTCTGGCTTCTTCAGGAAATCGTTGGCGAATTCGCTGTACGACTTTCTTCTCCTGCTCGTACGTCTCCATGTTCTTGCGCTCTAACGATCTAGTTCAGCGGCCGCGCAGCGGTCCGCTGGAACGTCGGGTTAGGCATGTCTCGCACGGACGAGTCGAGTCATTGAGTAAGCCTTTCATCGAGCTTCACTAGCAACTCGTCAAGCCTTGGAGCAAGTCCACACGCGCAGACCCGCCTCTGCTCTTCCCATGCATCTGCGTCAATGTCGGGACAATCAGGGTCATGTTCCGCATAGCTGAGGATGAACCGACGTAGTTCAGTTGTGAGTGGGTCAACGTCCATTTGATGCACGCATGCCTAACGATTCAGTTCAGCGGCCGCGTAGCGGTCCGGTGGGACGATGGGTTAGACATCGCGCTTGGCTCCCGGGCCGTAGCGGTCCGATAGGTCTTGCCATTCACGACGCTCCCTGCGACGCCACACGATAGCGAAAGCGCCCGCGACGAGCAGCGCCAAGAGCGCGGCTGCTAGGAAGACCAAGACACCGATATGGTTGAACTCCACGAGCCATGTCGTTCGATAAGTCTCAAGGCTATGGCCAGAACGAACCTCGCCAATCGCGTCCAGGACAAAGAGTACCAATGCGAACGTACTTGCCGTCCCCACAACAGCGAACACGACGATTTGCCAACGCTTCGGATTGGGTGCCGTCTGGGCCATAGATGTCTAACGATCTAGTTCAGCGGCGGCGGAGCGGTCCGCTGGAACGACGGGTTAGGCACGGTGCACCTCACGCTTTAGCAGGCGATCCAATTCTCGGAGTTGTTCTGCCGGGAAGGGGTGCTCGGACCACTTCTTCGCATACCCCTGTTCGCCGAGATAGCTGAGCACTGCATTTGCTGCGGCGCTTACCGCCGCTGCGAATGTAATTGGGAGGCATGTTGTGCTGAAAAGGAGTCGACCTTGGGCGTCAGGCTTCTCGTCGTATGCGGATTCGAACTCAAGTATCTGCAGCAACGTTTCGTTAACTCTTGGACTTGTGATGACCCATCGGAACGCTCCAGGCTCTTCTTCGAAACTGAAGGTAACGCGACTGAAGTTGGAAAGGACGGCTGTTCCGGCCAACACCAAGTGACGAAGCGCATCCGACAGGTATGAGGCCGTGACAGTGCACGACGCGGAAGTGTCACGCAGCGTGCACTCAGCCCAACCGGTGCCAGTGATTCTGAAATCGATTGAAAGCTGCATTGATGCCTAACGTTTTCCATGAGCGGCGGGCCAAGGACGCAAAGCGTCCTTTGGAGCGTCCGCTCGATGGAAGGGTTAGATCTCGTCGCCACTACGAAACTGACCTTAGCCTAGAGGCGGCGGCCGTGTAAACGATCAACGCACGCTCGCAGTCCCCTAGCGCGCGATGTTGATTGGCCAAGGATAAGTTTCCATCGCGCGCCAAGTCGGCCAGACGGTAACTCTTGCGTCCGGGCCATGCGCGTCGTGCCATTTGCAAAGCACACGATACGGAATTTTGCAAACGTGGGCAGCCAACCTCGGACGCGGCGGCATGCAGGAACCCGATGTCAAACTCTGCATTGAAGGTGACGATTCGATGGTTGCCAACGAATGCGGTTAGGTCGACCAGGGCCTCATGAAGAGTTACGCCTTCAGCGTTGACCAACTCCTGCGTGATGCCGGTTATCTCAGTGATCTTCTTCGGAACCCGGCGCTTCGGCTTGACGAGTACCTGGAACGTCTGATGGTTGATCGAATCCCGGTTTACTAGGATGGCACCGATCTCAATGATTTCATGGCTGCCCGCAGTGAGCCCGGTCGTCTCAAGGTCCAGGACTATGAAACGCTCCGGGAGGTGGGCGATCGATACCGGCTGTGGGCGGACGCGGAAGTAAATCCAGATCGCCACGCACGTGGCGACTACTAGCAGCCAGACGAGAGATTCCACTGTGCGCCGTTAGATCTAACGATTCAGTTCAGCGGCGGCGAAGCCGTCCGCTGGAACGACGGGTTAGAAGGCATCTGCTCGTACAGGCGCTTTAGTTGGTCCACTGCTTCCGCCGGACCATCCACAGAGAGCCCGACGTAAGTCTCAGCCTCGACGGTCAACGCCCCACTTGGGCCTAGAACCTCCCAGTGCGCAACGTCTTGAGAGCCAGCGACGCCCTGCCATTGACCTTGCAAGTCATAGCTGAGAGATCGAAGTGCTTCGCCCAAACGGGCAATTGCCTCTTTGTCGTGTTCTGCTCCGACTACCCAACGTACGGTGCCCATCGCTTCTTGTCTTCTAACGATTTAGTTCAGCGGCGGCGAAGCCGTCCGCTGGAACGACGAGTTGTACATCACTCGCTGACAACTTCCACGTCGGGCCCAAACGACTGAAGCGCCTCCAATTCCTGTGGATCACATGCAGCGTTGCAGAGCACGAGCGACTCAAGCCCAGGAATTGCAGCGATCTTGGCGAGTGTGTCGATCGAAACACGGGAGGCGTCCATCGCGATTTGAGACACGCCGACGAGGCCCGCCAACTCCCGTACCTCAGCGTCAGGCACCGCGACATCCATCAGCGTTACCGCAAATACCTCTGCATCCCACACATAGCCACCTCCAAGCGCTTCAACTCTAGCAAGGATGGCTTCGTTCTTTTCTTCAGCCTCGGGACTGATCTGCTGGCTCATGATGTACAACGATTTAGTTGAGCGGCCGCGTAGCGGTCCGCTCGAACGTCGGGTTGTGCCTCAACTTACCGCTCCCTTGACCCAACCTATGACACATCCGCGCCTCACCAAGTAGAGCCCATCCATGTAGAACTTCGTCCGTTCCACAAGAGCGTCACGCCTCCAGAACTGAACAAAATGGTCGCCCGTTCGGCGCTTAGCTTTCAACGCTTGCCAGTCCGCGTTCTCGGGACCGTACGGCTTCATCCCAGGAAGACTGAACCCAGGACCTGTCTGGGCTAGCGCCTCAACCTGATCGACGGTCAGCGGGCGAGATATCTCGACCCCTTTGCTCTCGATGTACGGGAGTCGCATGTCGTTAGGACATGCGGAGCCGCTTGGGGATGCGAATGCGAGGCCCCCTGCTAGGACGATCATTTGGAGCACGCAACGCATGCGCTTCATGAGGCACAACGATTTAGTTCAGCGGCAGCAAAGCCGTCCGCTGGAACGACGGGTTAGGCCGCAATCGACTCAAGGTGGCGACGAAGCCGATCTTGGACGACCGTTTTACCACCAATAGTGTTGTCATAGAACAGAGTTCGAAACCCCGATATGTCGAACGGCAGATTATCCCGTTTCCGATCACTTAGAAGTATTGTTGGTTTACTCATTCCGTGTGCGAAGCCTACCTCGTAGAACACGTTGGGATTGTTTGGGGTGACATCAGCAATCACAACAGATGCTTCGCGAATCGAACGCGTGATGTCATCAATGATTAGTCCGGTGTTGTAGTAGTCGTCTGCTCGGACCACTCTGTAGCCAAAGTTTTCGCAGGTAGGTCGAATCACCTCTGAGTACAGTTCATTGAACTCAGGAGAAAACTGCATAACCACAAAACACACAGGCTGGGCGGACGCGGTTCGTATGTTTCGGACAGCTGTTGGACCGGGACCCTGAAGCAGCACTCCAAGCTGACCCCTCGTCAATCGATGGGAGGCCCCTACGACTTCAACACCGTTCACAAATAGAGAGAGGTTCGATCCGTTCGCAGCGAGCCGGATCGAGTGCCACTTCTGAGCTTCAAGCTTGGACCCTTGGCCAGCGCCACCAAGAGGTTCCCACTGACTGTTGCGGAAAATCGCAAAGCCGTACGGAGCACCAAGCATATTCAGTCCGACGAACAGCTCACCAGACCCAGCGGACAGCACCAATTGGAATCGGGCATCGGGGTCTGGCAGATACGCCTCGCATTCAATCTCCCCTTGTTCGAAGTCAACGTTGGACTTCAGAAGTGCGTGCGGCGGTTGTGGCGGCGAGTCGGGTGCCGCCAGGGGCGAGATGCCAGGTCGAAGAACAATCTGGCTGTCGGTTACTTCGGCGTTCCCAAAGACCGGCATCCAGCTGCTAGGGGACACTGACTTCTTTGCGTGCACGGGGATGTCTCCTTGCGGCCTAACGATTTAGTTCAGCGGCGGCGAAGCCGTCCGCTGGAACGACGGGTTAGGCTTTAGTCCGCGAGGCTTGCTTTGCATGGGATCATTTCTGCACTGAATGTGACCGTAATCATCGCATCCGGCCAGCCTGACAGGGCTAACTCCACGTTTAGTCTTCCTTCGTCGGAAACGGAGAATCCGTCGAGCAGCAATTCGCCGTGACCTTGGCAGGACTCCGACGCTTCAGGGTCAATAAGAACATATGCCTTCGCAGCGGCGACCAACTGACCAGATTCGCTAAGAGTCGACTTGGCTCGTTCGAGCGCGTGAGAGGTCGGACCTTCAAGACTCCCTGCAATTCTGAACGTCACATCGCCGTCGCTCGATACTAGAGCACTCGTCCACCAGTGGCCAGCCGACCACGCGAGCGGACCGAGCAATGGGTCATCGAAGATGGGCTTCTTTCCGAACATGCAGAATGCCTAACGATCGACATGAGCGGCGGGGCAAGGGGCGCGAAGCGGCCCTTGGCACGTCCGCTCGATGGAGGGGTTAGGTGACTCGACGAGTAGCAAGATGAAGAACGCCTGGTTTGCCCTACGTGCGCGTACGCTCGGCGCCGGAGTCGAAGAATGCATCGATGTATGCACTCGGCACGAGATCGCTTTCCCTCAGAAGTGAAAAGACCTCGACGCCACTCGCGGGCAGGGGCTCGGTGAGCCAGTAGGCTTGCGAGAAATCGAGGAACTCGCTTTCACCGTCGCTGGAGTAAACCTTCGCCTCTTGCTCAGCTAGCACAAGCGCTTCTTCGATTCCGGTAGCTTGCCAGAGCGTAATGCGCTCCTCGTACAAATGTGCGGCCTTCTGCTCCGGGCGACGCTTCCAGAGAAAAAGACATCTCACTGAGTACGAGTCCACGCAAGTCACCTAACGTTTGACTTAAGCGGCGCCGTCAGGCGTCCGCTTGAAGGAAGGGTTAGGCCCAACCGGAGGCGCACTCCTGCTAATGGCCGTTCTGCAGGAGAACGGCCGCGAGCTCGCCATGTCCCAAGAGTGCGGCGAGAGCGCTCGGCAGTTCTCCATTTTCGTTCGGTACTGGCTTTGCACCCAGTGAGATGAGAAGCTCAGCGGCCTCTTTATTGTCTTGGGCGACAGCTTCCATGAGTGGAGTGAAGCCATGTTCCCCCTTTTGATTGACAAGTGCGCCAGCGTCCACGAGAAGACGGATAGCCTCACAGTCGCCCCACACGGCTGCGACGCGCAGAGGGTAGGTAGAGAAGTTTCCACGCGTATTTGCATCGACCACTTCTACCCCTGCGAAATCAGGTACCGAAGAGATCTCGCGAAGGACGTCGGCGACCGAGCGCGCTGAGCTTTTCATGCAATGCCTAACGTTCTAGTTCAGCGGCGGCGATGCCGTCCGCTGGAACGACGGGTTAGGCGAGCACACCTCCGTAACCGTTGCCTTACCAATGACTCGGCCTTCCCATAGCGTCAATTCCTGTCCTATGACGACGTGGCGTACAACTTCTGAATCAAGGAACTTGAGAGGTGCCACTGTAGTTGTCCCTGGTGCGATGGGTCCAGCAGCCGAGAGATCGAAGCGTGCATCAAAGTATCGTCCACCGACATCCACTGGGCACCCGTACCAGTCGGCCTCGATAGAAGTCTTTCGACCACCATGCTCGGTGGCGGTCAGCGACATTTCCACGATCAGATCTGGCGGCCAAAGAGCCATTGCTGCCTAACGTTCGACATGAGCGGCGGCGCAAAGGGCGCGAAGCGGCCTTTGGGACGTCCGCTCGATGGAGGGGTTAGACGTCATTTTGCGTATGCTTGAGATCTGATCGCTCACAGCCAGGAACACTGTCCATCGACTCGCAACTACTTGTTAGGGGTTGAAAGCCCGGCGTATGGTTGCATTACTTGAGCTGCTCGGGCTTTAGCTGCGGCTGCGCTGTGTACAGCGGGTCCATGATGTCCAAGAACATCGTACCCATCAGCTTGCCGACAGCGCCGCGGTAATTCTGGAATTCGCTATCGCTGGAGGTGGCTTGCACGAGCGCCACCGAGGCATCGAGTTTTGCGCCTATCTCGAGCATGAGATCACTGACCTGCTTGGCGGTTTGCTGGTTACTTAGCATGATGAGCTTTGAGCCTGTTGGCTAGTGGATTGAGCGGCCGCGGTTGCCGTCGGTGTGCAGCGAATCTGCGGAGTCGCGACGTTGGGGGCGGGCACTGAAAGTCGGCACCACTGAAACCACGAGAACAGCGGATAGTTGCGATGGGCGCTAGGGAGTTGATGGCGTCTAACGATTTAGTTTAGCGGCGGCGTAGCGGTCCGCTGGAACGACGGGTTAGATCGCATGTTGCCACCGCAATCCAAGAGGCAGCGCGCGGGGTCCAAATACAAAGTGCAGCACCCGTCGCCGTGTCTGTCCAGTCGACTTCGACGAAGCGTGCAGCAAGAGCGGTCGCATCACCAAGGCGTCGCCCGGGCTCGCAGTACATGGCACCTCGCCCTTCCTCCGCATACTCGCCGCGACCGTTGGATCGATTCGACCCTGACGATGTGAACCTAAGACCACTTTGAGCGGACCGTCCTCAAGCGAACAGGGGTCGAGGTGAAGTCTTACCGCGACGAGTTGCTCGAGGACCGCAAGCGGTGGCTGAACGAACAGCATTCCACCCTTCTCCGACCACCCACGCAAGGTCACGTGTTCGACGCGCTGCGCCACCGGAATGCTGAGGTCTTGATGGATGGGCACGAGCCAGTTGTGATCGGCAGACTTCTCGAAATACGTGCATTGGACGGCGACGTGCTTCGGAGGCAGAAGCCGCGCAACAGGACCGTCCATCAATCTGTGTGCGATGCGCGAACCCCAAGCCAGAGTAAGCAGCGAGCGAGACTCAACGGAGGCGCGGCTCTGCTCCACGAGAGAGGCGACCTCGAGGCACTCGTCTGCGCTAAGCGCGGCAGGCACGACTTCGAAGCCGCGTTCGTCAAAGTGGTGGCACTCCATTGCCTGCGCTCTAACGTTGAGTTCAGCGGGCGCCGAAGGCGATCCGCTGGAACGACGGGTTAGACGAACGCTTCTGGGCTCTCCGCTCATGCCACCGCACTCCTACTGAAGTGCCTGTAGAAGAGCCACTGGAATGCTACCGCCGACGCCACCAAGATTGCCCAAGCAAGAGGACGGACGAAGGCGGCATCGCCGAACAGCCAATGAAGCACATTGAATACGACGGTAACGGTCCAGATCGCCAAGGCCACTAGGGTCGCGCAAAGCGAGGAGAGCCACACCTGAGGCCGTTGCTTGATGTCCATGTCGTCTAACGATTTAGTTCAGCGGCCGCGTAGCGGTCCGCTGGAACGACGGGTTAGGCACTGATCGAAGCATGGGCTGGACCAGTAGGGTCAGTTTGAACGATGCAGCCTCCATAGAGCGCCAACTCTTCATGCTCAATTTGAACAGTGAGATGCCAGATCCACAGACCACGCATGCCGCCCGCCACAGGCGTGAGGCGATGTCCTGCAGTCAGCGCTGCACTTGCTCGTGCTTCACGATTGAAGTCTTTGAGCGATTCCGCACTAGCGAGAAATGCAGCCAATGCGTCGACCGGTCTATCAACTTCGTACTGCTCGTAAGCAACAGCGAAGTCGGAGAAGGTGGCCGAAACGGTGAACAGCACTTTTGGTGCCTAACGATCTAGTTCAGCGGCCGCGTAGCGGTCCGCTGGAACGACGGGTTAGCCGTCCGACGCACGAAAGTCATGGCCTCGTCACTCTCCCAAAACTTTGGGTCACGAACAGGAGCGCCCCAACACTCCAAGTAGCGAATCACATCATCGCGAACAAAGCGATCTTTGATTAGACGGCGGCTGTACTTCGCTGTGTCTTCAAATGGCAAGACATCGCCGTCCGCGAAGAACTCCCAATGAGGATCATCCCGCATCGCTCGGACGATGCGCCGCCGCTTGTGACTTGGATAAGAGACGAACTCGGCGATAGGCCACTCCGCAGAAGACACGCTGCTCCTTCCTGTCGCTACTGACAGTCCGAAGTTCTCATGAGCGTACTTGGTGACGAAATAGTCTCCGGACCGAACGGCGGGCATGAACGCTGTTAGTTCGGGCGCAGCGCTTGGCGACCATAAGACCATCGGCAGGTCGTGCTCAGCAGATCTGTACGGCTGCAGCGGAAACGCCAAAGCGGTAGGCGCGAGCACAACGGCCGAGGGAGCGTCGACAGCAAACAGTTCGGCAAGGTGAGGCAGGGGCGCCGCGATTACCGACACGGTGAAGAACTCGCGCTCGAGTACATGCATGACGGCTAACGATCTAGTTCAGCGGCCGCGTAGCGGTCCGCTGGAACGACGGGTTAGATAGCTTCTGCGTGCGTAGAAAGATCACAAACACACAGAGCGCACTAGCAGCTGGCGGACCTGCGAACACCGCAAAATCAAGGGGCGTCGAGATTAGTCGCCATGTCAAGGCAAGGCCGGCAATTGTGAAGAGCAAGAGAACAACCGACGCCACTCGAAGACTACGGCGCTCGCGGTCGCTGTTGGTCGCGAATAGGGCGACGCCAGCCAAGTAGGCGGTCAGGCCGAAATTTACCAGCTGCAACACAAGGAGGAAGAACGCGCTTTCCATGCGATCTAACGACTCAGTTCAGCGGCCGCGCAGCGGTCCGCTGGAACGACGGGTTAGGCGCCCACGCCACCAACGCGGAAGGTTGACCGCGATGGCGATTAAGAACGCCCATGCGATGAAACATGTAAGCACAAGCACTGCAAATGCATCATTGGGGCCACACCCAGCCTGTCCTGCCCTCCGCCACCAAATGCACGACGTTTGAACGGCGATTATCGCGATGACCGGGCCACCTGCGATTACAGCTAGGACCAGGGCTACCTTCCTCAGCATATGCATGCCTAACGACTCAGTTCAGCGGCGGCGACGCCGTCCGCTGGAACGACGGGTTAGACATCACAGGCCGCATGAATTCTGCGACCATTTCTCGGACCACGCGACGATCACCTGCGACGAAGAACATGCCTCGCTTATAGCTTTCGCAGCCGCTCGCATCTCCGGTATGACCCTTTCGAGATCGGTGCATGACAGTGGCATGTTGAAGACTTGTAGGTATAGCGCGACTCTAGATGGCGCGGCGCTGACCTGTTCAAGAAAAAACTCAGCTCCCTCAACCCCGGGCCGGCGCACGGCAAATTGGCTGTCGCTTACTTGGCGCACTTCTAGCGAAACAGAGGTGAGGCCCTGCGGGACGCACGTCCGCCCCGCGACCGCGCTACTCGGCGACAGCGTTATCCTTACGCCGTGGAGCGTATCGCACGCAGCCAACAGTACGAGGGCGATGAGCAGAGGTGTTCGCCACATACGCGTCTAACGATTTAGTTCAGCGGCCGCGAAGCGGTCCGCTGGAACGACGGGTTAGGCCACGTTTGCATAGCGCCCCCGCAGATCTGATTCCTTAACGTAACGAAGCGTGGGCGGCCCTCCACCATGCATATGACTCTCGGGATAACTCAGCTCCCAAAGGCGCCCGTCACTAGGATCTCGGTACAACGTCGACCAACCGTCCTGACTTCGCGCGAGCTCTACCAGATCACCTGCAACGAGTGCCTCAATTCGTTTGCACTCAGCGTCCTTGACTGCGGACGAGCCGTCTACGGTCCATCCTCCCACCAAGACTGTTTCCGTCGGACTGAGCATCTGGCGCTTTGGGGCCTAACGTTTGACATGAGCGGCAGGCGACAGGCGGCGAAGCCGGCTGTTGACTGTCCGCTCGATGGAAGGGTTAGGTTGCATCGCCGATTACGCGCCTGGAAACTGCGTTTCCAACTGATGCAATAGGTGCGTAATGTCGAGGCGAACACCATAAAGGCAGGAGTACCAATTTGAGCCGATCGGGTGCGAGTTGACAGCCACTGTGAGATTCGCAGCAGCACTTCGCACGGCAGGTTCAAAGTAGGCGCTCTCGAACTGATTCTGCGGTGTTCGACCGCCACCGATAGTGCCGAACTTCGCGGCGGCCTTCAGATCGCTCTTCAGCGAGGTCAGCCAGCCTTGCAATGTTGCTCTTTCGTCCGGGTCCAGTGTGTTCTTGGTTTCGAGTGCGCCAAGGATTTCATTGATGCGGTCTCGATAGCCGCGTAGCGCGACGATGACACTGCGCGCCTCGCCTTCTTTGTGAATCATGGGAACAACCTCGGAAGGGTTCTGTGCAACCTAACGTTCGACATGAGCGGCGGGCCAAAGGGCGCGAAGCGGCCTTTGGAACGTCCGCTCGATGGAGGGGTTAGGCACCATCGTCCTCGCCCTCCTGGCTTGCCACGCCAGACACCGCGTACCTGACAGCGACCTCGCGGTAGCGGGTTTCAACAAAGATTGTTGACAGGTCCCACAGCGCGCGCAGATCCGCCTCCCACGTGTCGCAGTTGGGTGGTGCGGGTTGGTCCGTAAAGTCGTCTCTGTGAAACAGCCCGCGCAGGCTTGCTGCCGCGTTGGCTTGCTCCTCCCACGGGCGATCTGGGCTCAGCGCGTCAGCTACAAGTTCGAGTTGCCGAGACACGGCGCGATCTCGGTGCTGCGTCACCAACAGACCTGCCACGCGCCTGCAGACCTCGGTGAGTACGTCGCGGTCAGCAGCGAATCGCTCCTCGGTCGTTGCCATGTTGCCTAACGATCTAGTTCAGCGGCGGCGAAGCCGTCCGCTGGAACGCCGGGTTAGGCATTAGTGCGCCCGCTTTGAGGTCGCAGAACACTTGATACATGGCTGGACCGGTTGGATGCGCGAGATCGCAAAGTAACTCAATCTCTCGCGGCGCATAGCCGACTCCCCCGCCCTTGTAGCCGTTGTAGTCACGACCCTGCGTAGCGATGTTGATACTGAATGCGTACAACGGATCCCCGAGAAGCGAGTAAAAGAGGTGCCACTCAACAAATGGCCCTGCGGTGAAACGCCCTTTCTCATCGGTGACAGCCGTCTGGGTGGTTGCCGACCCGTGAGCGGACAGCTGTACCGCTGCACCGGCAACAGGCACTCCGTCTCTAAATACAGTACCCGAGGCAGCAGGCGCGACGTAATAGCGATGCGGCCATGGTGCGCAAGCAGCGAGCAACGAGATCGGCAACAAGCACGCCAGCCGTCTGTGTTTGCGGTCGAGCCTCATGATGCCTAACGTTCGACATGAGCGGCGGCGCAAAGGGCGCGAAGCGGCCTTTGGGACGTCCGCTCGATGGAGCGGTTAGACCACGTGCTCGCGCAACGGGGACTTGGCATTGTCAGCGGCACTTCTCGGCGAGCTTCTCGACAGCCCGTTCCTTGCTCAACAGGTAGTCTTCCACGTAGACCCGGCCATCGCGCCCTCCTGTGTACAGAACGTCTTTAAAGCCGAATCCATCGATCTCTCCAAAGATCCCGTCGCCTCGGTCGGGGTCATAGCCGCCGTACCACTCAAGGATGTAGAGACCGCGCGGGCCATCTGCGATGAAGTAATCACAGCCACGCTTACGAAAGACGACCATGATCGGAGCGCCCGAGCCTCTTCCAGGTGGTCCTGGAGGTTTGCTAGCCGCAGGCGGCTGTCGCCCTGCGGACTGGACCACGGTGATGCCAATCGTTTTGCCTTCGACCAACATCTTCCCGCGTGACGGGCAAATGGTGACATCAGGGTAGTAGGCGTAGAGATACTCATACGAGCCAACGACCTCGTAGATCCCACCTTCCGCGGTTCGAAAGATCTCGCCGTGGTTCCCCATCAGTGGACTTGGCGCCATAACGGAAGTGCGGAAGCATTCCTGCGCTTCGGCCAGTGCGCACGAAAGAAGCGCTGCGAGGACAACAATCATCCGCATGGCGACTAGTGGACCATGACGGGGTCTAACGATTCAGTTCAGCGGCCGCGTAGCGGTCCGCTGGAACGTCGGGTTAGACGCGAGCATATCCATCGTTTGAGATCCAATCTCGGCGTACACGGCCTCTCCACCGGGCAGACTGAAGTTTGCGTCATGCGTCCAGTTGTGCTTCGACGTGCTGTCCGAGATCGTCGCAAAACTCAGCGACAGAACCTCCTCTCGCCCATCCCAAGTGAATTTGAGGTGCTCATGGCCCCTAGCGAGGATGAGGAGAAAGTGGCCGAACGCGCGTGGCAAATAACGGTGCTCAACCAGTTCGATGCCGACTGCGATCAAATCCTCTAGTAGTGCCTCGAGGTTTGCGAAGTGATCGATTGCGTTGCTCGTGGTCGCCATTAGAGGTCTAACGATTTAGTTCAGCGGCCGCGCAGCGGTCCGCTGGAACGACGGGTTATGCCTCACGTGCCACGGCTCTCAAATCTATCCACCAGCGCATACAACAGCTGCAGCTCTTTGTTCTGACTTGGCTCGCCCTCGAGAAGATCGACATGCTGACGAATCAGACGGAACTCTTTCTCGCCGCGGATCGAACCGCGCTCTCTTATCTTGGCAAGGCGTTCGGCGTCCTTAATGAGGAAATCCGGGTAGTGCTCTGACGTCGCCGTCGCCAAGGCTTGGACGGCGTACTTCCTCGCTTCAGGGGACATTGACTGCAGAAGCATGGGTGTCTCGCGAAGCCCTTGCTCCATCCCGGCAGCGAGCGCCGAGCGGGGAACGCCAGAAGGCTCCACATACTGATGCCGAATGCCAGCCCAGTTATCGACCAGACGCTTTGCCTTCGGATCGTCAAGTCGAGCGATCGCATCGTAAAACTGATCACATACGGCGATCAATTTTGTGAGCTTATCGGTACGTGCCACGGCGCATCCCTGAGGCATAACGATTTAGCTGAGCCGCGGCCTTGGCGGCGCGAAGCGGCGACAAGGACGTCGGCTCGAGCGGCGGGTTAGGCAGGTCGCTCATGCTGCTCTCACGACGGATGCGGTCATTCCCCATACAAACACTAGAACCGCAACGGCTAAGCCAACCCCCAGAACTGCGATTCCCACCTTACGCGATAGGGTCGCTATAGGCCGAAGGCCAGGACGCACTCGGTTCGCCAGATGCTTAAGCCAGATAATCCCGGGGAGGCTGAGCATCGAACCGACAAAAACAAACACAAGACCAAACATGACCACGCCAGCGGAGTTCCAGGGAAGCAGACCACCGTTCGGATCGATGGCGATGAGCAGTAAGAAGAGCCACAAAAATACGATCGCAACGCCACCAGCGACTAAAAGATTCGCGATTAAGTATTGGGCCGCGAACAGCATGGTTGATGCCTAACGATCTAGTTCAGCGGCGGCGAAGCCGTCCGCTGGAACGTCGGGTTAGACCCCTTTCGATACTCGCCGATGACCTCGATTAGACCAACGATGTGATCGTTGAGCATCTCGAGTTCCTCGGCGGGCACCCTCCACTCCGCGTGGTGTGCTCCGCCTACCTTCTGAATTTGATAACGGCTCATGAACGTCGCCTCGACCTCGAACCGCGTGACGTAACCCACACCACTCGCATCAACGTTCCACCCCGCTGCAATATCGATCGCGTACTGCTCATTCGTCACAGGATAAAAGATCGGTTGCTCCGGAAGGCGAGGTGGCCACCTGCGGAATCCGCTTCGCTCGACTAGGGCGAGCTCTTCTGGTCCAGTTGGTCGATACAACGTTACCGTCTTCATCAGCACGTTCAGCCTGGGGTCTAACGATTAGTTCAGCGGCCGCACAGCGGTCCGCTGGAACGTCGGGTTAGGCGTACTGCGCATCGATGTAGTGCACAGAACGTTGATGATCTACTGCAGCAATCCCGACCCAGAGCGAAGCAATCACACACCAAACCGCTACCGCGACCACCCGGTGCCGACCACTACGCCGAAAAGCGATAACCGTCAAAGCGGCCAAATTTCCGAGTAAGAAGGTCAAGAGGATGGGTACGAGATAAAGCAGCCAATAGAAGGCATCACCAGGACCGCCCGGTAAACCGTCCTCACCGGGTCGCACCCAGAGCGTCGAGGCCAGATACAAATACAGGAGCATTCCAACGGCATTGCAGATGATCCAACGGGTACGGCAGCGAAAGTGCAGGCTCATGGCTTTGCTGCCTAACGATTTAGGGCAGCGGCGGCGCAGCCGTCCGCTGGAACGACGGGTTAGGCTTCATGTAAGCAACGCTCTGCAATCTGCTGTGCTCTTGCTACAGAAATTCCATTGACTTGGTCGATCACTAGCGGGTCGCTCTCTGACTCTCCTCGATGCAAGATCACCCTCGGCCGCCGACCTCCAACCTGCACCACAACATCGGCCGGTCTCGAATCGTCAAACGGGTATACCGGTATGGAATTGCAGACCCACCCGAAAAAGCCGTCGCCCGCCACCGGATCGTCATATGTTTCAACGTACCGTTCGAAGCTTTTCTCGCTTAGAGAGACCCAAACTCCCCAAAGGAAGGGGTCCTTGATCCCATGGATGGGTACTTCGAGAACTGCCCGAACAAAATAGTCCGTGCCTTCTTCGCGAGAGATGGTGCAAAGGTCGCTGCTGAGTTTCCCAATCGCTTTTCGCTGCTCGTCCGACAAGCATGCATACGAATCGGGCATGCGGTATCCGATACTCGGCGAGCCTTCATGAATCTCACCACAGCAACTGCACTTGAACGCAAATATAGCCGCCATCGATGCCTGTGAAGCCTAACGATCTAGTTCAGCGGCGGCGAAGCCGTCCGCTGGAACGACGGGTTAGACCTCACGCTGCGCCGTCCCATTGGTTGACTTGACCCCAAGCGTCAACGAGGAGATGCAGACCACGGGCCGACACCTGCCACGATTCGAGAAAGCTGTGCAACTTGATGAACTCTAGAGTGGCGCCGTCTGGGAAGTCGATGATGAGATCCCCTGTTGGTACAGTCACGCGCGCACCAACGACCGGCTTGCCTATGACATGGGCAAGCACCTTGGCCTCGACCTGCGTTTTCATCGGAGGCGCTTCAGTCCGCCAATCGGTCTGCTCGTAGTCCATCTCTGTCGCCGCAATTTGTCCATTGAGCAATAGGCGCCACAACCCTCCGCTCGTGATGTGACCACCACTGTCCAGCGTAAAAGTGTGTACATCCTGAACGACGAATTCAGTGATGGTGTCGCCTAGCAGAGTGGGCACCAAGTGCGGCGGCGCGACGGTATCCATGATGTCTAACGATTTAGTTCAGCGGCCGCGTAGCGGTCCGCTGGAACGACGGGTTAGGCTTCACTACTGAGCCCCCACAAGGTCGCGCACGTAACCATCAAATCGCTCGTGCGTGGAAGGTACATTCAACCAGTTGAAGCGAGAGACTTCAATCTCGTTCGCCACGCTCTTGGAGCGCAAGAGATAAGTCTGACCGGGCACAAGTGTGATTGGGCAGATTGCATGTGCTTCCTCGCCAGTCGCGAAGCGGATCAGTGCTCTCGCGCCCGAGCGATTCGGACCACCGAACGACTTTCTCACTTTCCCTAGGTAGTGGTCTTCCCTTCGGCGTTCGATGGCAACAACGTAATAGTGGCTCCGCTCCTCAGCGTTAAGAGGTTCGAGATGCGTCGGGTATTTCACGAGGATCTTGCACGCAGCAGCAGGCATGGAGGCAAGCAGGAGCGGAAGCAGAACGACAGATACGAGCCGTCTCATGAGATGCCTAACGATCTACATGAGCGGCAACACAAAGGGCGCGAAGCGGCCTTTGTGATGTCCGCTCGATGTAAGGGTTAGGCGTGCTTGGCATGCGGCTGATGCTTTAGCTGCCGCCACTAGCGGAGAACCGGAAGTCAAAAACCAGCTCAGCCTCCGCATATTTCTTCTGGGTCATTTTCAATATCTCGACGAGCGTCGCCATAGAACGAGGATCGTTCTGAGCAAGCTCGCTTGCGTTCGTCAGGTCAAGAGTCAGTGGAAAACCAAGTGTTCGGCTTGTACCCCAAATGCCGCCAGAGTCGAGGTAGCAAAGCGAGTCGGCAAGAGCATCCCAGTTTTGACCCCAACCTCGACCCGAGGTGGGAGAAACAACGGCATGGTTTGCATCTGGACCACCGAGTTCCAAAGCATTGCCTAGACGACGGAACAACTCATCTCTGGTCCGGACGCCTCGCAGGTCGATGCTCAAGATGTCCACGTCGACGCCTAACGATTGAGTTCAGCGGCCGCGTAGCGGTCCGCTGGAACGATGGGTTGTGCGTCATTCCGCAGCGGACCATTGATCAACATCACTTACGGGGCTCGGTAGCCTGGCATCTAACCACTTCGCAACAGCGTCCGGCTTGAAGTCCTTGTCCGAGCACTCGATGACCCAAGACAAAGACTCCTTAGGTCCGCCGTTCATATAGGGCGGTGGCGAAACCGGTTTGAACACTGTCGGTAGCCGCTCGGAAAGGGACATGTAGTTCAGCACATGGCCAATTTCCTGAACGACATGCCAAGCAAGAGGGTGCTCGACGTCAAGGCTGAACTTGACCCACCACGCGCCGCCGTTCTCATATCCATAGCCGAGCGGCTGCTGCACGGCAGGAACCGACGAGAGGTACCTCTCCAAAGTCTGGAATGCTCCGGTGTCGCTCATGACGCACAACTAGATTTAGACGTCGGCGACTCTATTGAGCGAATACGTCTAAGTCAACGTACGGAACTGCAAGTCGTTGTCGCTACGCGAAATGCGCGATGCACGACCCGCTTAGAAGGCATAAATGACGGCGGATGAGCCTCGCCGCACCGCCCGCCCCGGACCCGCCGTCACCGCCTCGACTGCTCGATCAGATTCGCCATCGCATCCGCGCGAAGCACTTCGCGCGGCGGACCGAGAAGGTGTATGTCGATTGGGCCAGGCGCTTCATCGTCTTTCACGGCAAGCGCCATCCGCGCGAGCTCGGCGCTGCGGAGGTCGAGGCCTTCCTGTCTCATCTCGCGTTGACGCGTCAGGTGTCCGCGTCGACGCAGAACCAAGCGAAGGCCGCGCTCCTGTTCCTCTACAAGGAGGTGCTCGAGCTGCCATTGCCGTGGCTCGACGAGATTGTGCAGGCGAAGGTGACGAGGCGCCTGCCGGTCGTGCTGACCGTCCGCGAGACGAAGAGCCTGCTCGACGAGTTGCATGGCACGCCATGGCTGGTCGCGTCGCTGCTCTACGGCACCGGCATGCGCTTGCTCGAAGGGCTGCGCCTCCGGGTCAAGGACGTCGAGTTCGAACGGCGCGAGATCGTCGTACGCGAAGGCAAGGGCGCCAAGGATCGCGTGACCGTGCTCCCGGAGAATCTCGTTCCGCTGCGCGAACAGATCCGTCGTGCGAAGCGCCTGCACGAGCTCGAGCTCTCGGAAGGCTTCGGAGACGTCGAGATGCCGCACGCACTCGACCTGAAATATCCGAACAGCGGTCGTGCGTGGGGTTGGCAATACGTCTTTCCGGCGCGCACGCGATCGGTCGATCCGCTCAGCGGCGCGATCCGACGCCATCACCTGCACGAGCAGTCGATCCAGCGCGCGGTTCGAGACGCCGCCGTGCGCGCCGCGATCCACAAGCCCGTGTCGCCGCACGTCCTGCGTCACTCGTTCGCGACGCACCTCTTGCAGGCCGGGCACGACATCCGCACGGTCCAGGAACTCCTCGGCCACGCGAGCGTGGAGACCACGATGATTGACACGCACGTGCTCAACCGCGGTGGGCGCGGCGTGACGAGTCCCTTCGACGCACTCTGAGCGTCCGCCGTCAATCGCCGCCGAGGTCCAGCAGGTCGGACAGGTCGAGCGCGCCGTCGATCGCGTCGACGACGGGCGAGTCGCGGAACGGCCCGAGCGCGCGTCGGTTGCGTTCGGCGCGCGCCTTCTGGATGCGCCGCTCGCGCGTCGCTTCATCGAGACGGTCCCGGGCCTGCAGCGCGACGAGTTCGGCCTTCGTGTATGCGATCGACGACGGCAGTTCGATGCCGCACTTCTCGCACGTCGCGCAACGGCGATTGAAGACCGCGAAGCCGCAGGCAGGGCAGGTGGGGCGCAGCGATCGGACGATGTCGGCCATGCGCGAGATGATGCCAGCCGACACGCGGCAAGTCAGCCGGCGTCGGCCCCGCTATCGCTCCACCGCCACCACGTTGTCGCTGATGTCCCGATCGATCAGCTTCGTCAGCGGATCGATGCCCGCCTTCGCGACGTCGCCCTTCACCGACATCGTGAACGTGGTCTCGCCCGACTTCAGCGCGTGGCGTTCGATCGCGAGCACGTCGCCCTTCGCGTCGAGGACGCCGATGTCGATCGGCATGGTGATCGGGACCTCGGTCTCGGTGCCGAGGCCGTCCGCGCGGATCTGCTTCGCGCTGACGTGGATCGCGACGTCGGTCATGCCGTCCTTGCCGGGCTTCGCCTTCGCGTCGAGCGTGCGCAGGTCGTAGAGCGTGATGATCTCGAAGAGATCGTGGATGACCGCGCGATGCTCGGGCGGCGTCACGCGCGTGAGTTCCGCCAGCAGGTCGGTCGAACGCGCGTACGGTGGGCCCTTGAAGTGCCAGCGCTTGAGAAAGGTGGACAACGCGTCGTTCATCGCCGCCTCGCCGATCAGGTCCTGCAGCGCGTAGAGCACGAGCGCGCCTTTCTGGTAGTGCACGTAGGCCGCACCGTCGGCGCGCACGAGCGGTTGCTCCTGCTTCTGTTCGGTTCCGCGGCCGAGCAGGTAGCGGTCGAGCTCGTACTTCAGGAAGCGCCGCATGCGCACGTCGCCGTACTTGTGCTTGAGCACCATCAGCGCCGAGTACTCGGCGAGGCTCTCGGTCACGAACTCCGCGCCCTGCACGTTCGCCGGCATCTCCTGATGCGCCCACCATTGATGGGCCATCTCGTGAGCCGTGACGAAGTAGGGATAATCGACGTCGTCGGGATCCTTGTCGTCGACCTTCGCGGTGAAGCCGATCGCCTCGTTGAACGGCACCGTGTTCGGGAAGGACTCGGCGAAGCCGCCCTGGCGCGAGAAGCGCGGGAACTCGATGATGCGTGCGATCTTGTGCTGGTATGGCCCGAAGGACTTGCCGAAGTAGTCGAGCGAGTCCTTCACGCCGGCGATCATGCGGTCGAGGTTGTATTCGTGGCCGCGGTGGTAGTCGATCTCGATCGCGACGTCGCCGTCCGGTCCGTGCCAGACGTCGCGCTTCTGCGTGTAGCGGGCCGACACGAATGGATAGATGTTCGCCATCGGCGAGTCCATGCGATACGCGATGCAGCGGCGCGGACCGTCGGGGCCGTTCTCGGCCCAGTCGCGCTCGACATAGCCGGACGTGACCGGCAGCTGGTCGCCGCTCGTGCAGACGCGCGCCTTGTAGTCGATGAAATCGGCGTCGCGCGACAGCGCGGTCTGCTGCACCTGCGCGATGTCGTCGAGGTCGTGCATGCGTCCCTTCGGCGGGAGGTCGAAGCGCTTGCGGTCGCGGTCGCTCCTCAGTTCGCCGTCCTCCGCGTAGCCGAGGCTCGGAACCGCGAGCGACAGCGAGGACTCTCCCGCGTTGAGGAACGTCCCGTTCGCGAGCACGACGCGATCGGGACCGTCGTTCATGAAGCCCTGCGCGCCGTACTCCATGTCGTAGCGCATCGTCGTCGTCGCGCCGGCGGCGAGCGGCGTGCTCAGCGCGTAGTGATGCCAGAACAGGTCGGGCACCTCATCGGCGAGGGTCGCGCCGATCGCGAACTGGATGTCCTTCACGCGCGCGCGCGGCGAATACAACAGGTAGATGTCGTGGATCGGCTGCCCGGTCTTGTTGACGAGCGTGAGCGTGCCGACGAGGCGTGCGGTGTTGCGCTCCGGATAGAGGTCCACCTGCATGTCGACGGCGGTGATGCGTGGCTGCGGCGTCGACGCGAACGACTTGAAGCGGTTCTCGTAGTCGGCTTGCCGCTTCTGTTGCCCGTAGCGGCTGACGAAGGGATTGAGCACGTGCGTGTTGTAGAAGATGAACGCGCCGATCGCGATGAACGCGACGACGCCGACCGCGGCGACGACGCGCGCGAACGGCGGACGCAGGCGCTCCGCGGCGCCGCGCAGGCGTGCCCCGAAACTCCGCTCGCGTCCGCGCACCCACACCGCATACGACGCGAGCACGAGCAGCACCGCGAACGCGTACCAGTACGCGCGGAACGCGAAGTACGCCGGCAGTCCGTGGCCGTAGCCGTTCATGTCGGAGTAGACGAGCTCGGGCCGGCTCGCATACAGGTAGAGCTTGTCCTCGAAGCCGAAGTTCGGCAGCTGCAGCAGCACGAGGAACGCGAGGCCGACGATGAAGTGGCCGAGATACTTGTTGTTGATGAACGTGTGGACGACGAGCGCGAGGACGGCGACGAGCCCGTAGCCGGACCAGTTCAGCACGAACAGTTCGAACAGATAGTGGCCGAACTCGATCCCGGTGAAGCCGCGCGCGAGCTGGATGCCGATGCTGCAGACGAGGACGACCACGAGCAACACGCCCTGCATCGCGAGGATCGTCACGAGCTTCGCGCCGAATGCGAGCCAGGTCGGCGCCGGCATGCTGTCGGTGATGTCGTCCATGCGCACGTCGCGCTCGCGCCATACGAGCTCGCCCGTGTAGATCGCGGTGACGACGAGCACGAACACCGGGAACAGCCCGCCGACGACGTCGAGCACCTTGTAGGTCAGCGGGTACGTGACGGTCCCGTACATGGACCCGAGCGTGCTGGAGAAACCGATGATCAGCAGCACCGACGCGAGCACGATCGTGAGGAAGCGCGGGCTTCTGAGGATCTCGCGCAGATAGAGGCCGGCGAGCCCCGGCATCATGCGCAGATAGGCTGTCGACGTGCGGTCCGGACGCGCGGTCGGCAACGCGACGATGCGCGTCGAGGCAATCGGGTCGAGCGTCTGGTCGACGACGACGCGCCTCGCCTTCTTCGATGCGCGACCGGCCGTCGACACGGCCTCCATGCGGAACGCGAGGTAACCGGCCACCGTCGCGACGAGGCCGACGCCGAACCAGAGGGCGCGATTGACCAGCAGGACGCCGGCGAGCGGGACCTGCGTGCCGTTCTTCTCGGCGACGCTCCAGTAGCGCGTGAACACGTCGACCGCGGTGGCCCCCGACGGATCGATCAGCGCCGACAGCGTCTTGTTGTCCATGTCGGACAGCAGGTTGAGCGCGAACAGATAGCCGATCAGCACGAGGACGCCCGCCACGTAGACCGGCGCCATCTGCCGCGTGAGCGCGGCCAGCACGAAGAAACATCCGCCCTGCCACAGCAGGTTGGGGACCAGCATGAAGACGTAGGGACGCGCGAAGTTCTGCCAGCTCGGCGATGCGAGGACGCGCGTCGCGTCGACGCCGGGCCAGTGCGCGCCGATCAGGATGCCGATCACGATGCCGAGGAACACGACGAGCAGCGTGAGGTAGGCGCCGAGCAGGCGGCCGACGAAGTAGTCGGCCTTCGAGATCGGCGCGCTGAAGAAGAAGTGGTGGATGCCGGCCTCGTAGTCCTGCTGCACGGCGCGGCCGCAGATCGAGCCGATGATCGTGATGCCGATGAAGCCCATGACCGCCATGCCGATCATCAGCACGTACGGTCCGTTGATCACGACCTTGTCGCCGAAGCTGACGTTGAGCGTCGCGAACGCGCCGCCCGCCGTCGCCATCCACAGCGCGGAGATGGCGACGAAGAGGAAGAAATAGACCCACATCGACAACGTGCGCAGTCGTCGTTTGAAATCGAAGGCCGCGATGGCCCAGAGCGCGCCTCCCATCACGCGACCTCGACCGTGCGTTCCGAAGTGCGCTCGCTCGGCAGATAGCCGGCGATGCTCGAGAAGTAGACGTCCTCGAGATCGGCGTCGCTGATCTCGAAGCCCGGACCCGGCGAGCCGGTCGCGCTGTGTGCGCGCACGATCGTGCGGCCCGACGCGAGACGCGTCGACACGAGGTCGAGTCCGCGCGCCTTCAGGCCTTCGAGCTCGGCCTTGTCGACGACCTTCTGCCAGATCTGGCCGCGTAGCGTGCCGACGAGCGTCTCGGGATGGCCGGACAACAGCACGCGTCCCTTGTCGATCACCGCGAAGCGACCGCACAGGTCGGCGACGTCGCTGACGATGTGCGTCGACAGGATCACGACGACGTCGGCCGCGATGTCGGCGAGCAGGTTGTGGAAGCGCACGCGTTCTTCCGGGTCGAGGCCGGCGGTCGGCTCGTCGACGATCACGAGCTTCGGATCGCAGAGCAGCGCCTGCGCGATGCCGAAGCGTTGGCGCATGCCGCCGGAGAAGCCGCCGAGCTGCTGCCTGCGCACGGCGTGCAGGTTCACGCGCTCGAGCAATGCGTCGACCGTCGCGCGCCGCAGCTTGCCGTCGACGAGTCCCTTCAGCCGCGCGAAGTGATCGAGCAGGTCGACGGCGCTGACCTTCGGGTAGACGCCGAAGTCCTGCGGCAGGTAGCCGAGCACGCCGCGCGTCGCGTCCTTGTCCTTCAACAGGTCGATCGAGCCGCCGTTCACGCCTTCGAGCACCGCGCTGCCCGCGTCGGCTTCCTGCAGCGTCGCGAGCGTGCGCATCAGCGTCGACTTGCCGGCCCCGTTCGGTCCGAGCAGGCCGAACATGCCGGTGGGCACCGTCAGCGAGACGGCGTCGAGGGCGCGCACGCCGTTGGGATAGGTCTTCGAGAGCTCGTGGATCGCGAGGTGCATGGCGGCGGTCGGTCGGGACGAAAGGCGGCAGTGTGCCTGCGTCCCTCGTCGCGATGGGGAAACCGCGACAAGACGACGCAAGCGAAGACGAAGCGTCGAAACGGACTACCGGACGGCGAACCAGCGCGCTTCGAAGCGACGCGCGAGGTCGACGAAGTCGTCGGCCACGTCGTCGAACTCGCCGTCGGCGTACGCGGGCGGCGCACTGCCGATGCCGTGCTCGGCGGGGCGCTTCACGTAGGCCGCGCGCAGGCCGGCCCGCTGCGCGGCGCGCAGGTCGTCGGGATGACAGGCGACCAGCATCAGCTCGCCATGGGCGATGCCGAGCAGGTCGGCGGCACCGCGGTAGGTCTCGGGATCGGGCTTGTAGTGATGGAAGAGCTCGGCGGAGATCACGCAGTCCCACGGCAGCCCCGCGCGCTTCGCCATGTTCGTCAGCAACGCGAAGTTGCCGTTCGACAGCGTCGCGATCGTGAAGCGCCGCTTCAGGAGGCCGAGGCCTTCGACCGCGTCGGGCCACGGGTCGAGCCGGTGCCAGACGCGATTGAACTGCGCGAGGTCGGCCTCGCTCAGGCCGGTGATCGCGAAGCGCGCGACGAGGTCGTCGAGGATCAGGCGATGCAGGTCGTCGATCTTCATCCACGGCAAGTCGCCGGTGCGCACGCGATGCATCGCCGGCTGGTAGCCGGCGCGCCAGGCCTCCGTGAACGCGACCGGGTCGACGGCGATGCCGCGTTCGTGGAACAGCGTTTGCGCTTCGCGCGCGATGCTGCCGTGCCAGTCGACGACGGTGCCGAAGACGTCGAACACCAGGGCCCGTGGGGGTGCGTCGCTCGCGGCATGGTCGGTCATGGTTCGCTCCGGTTTGAGTGGACGGCCCACATGATGCGCGACGAAGGAAGGCTAGGATGCGGTTCGCTCGACCTTCCACCATGGCCCGACCCGGATCCCGACCCACCGACCGTCAAGACGACGACGCGACCGCATCGGCCGACGCGATCCGCAGCATGATCGGTTCGGCCGCGATGGACCCGAGCTCGCTCGACGGCGCGGCCGTCGGCTCGCAAGGCAACAGCGCCGAGGCCGCGAGTCACGTGCCGGTCGACGCGGCGACGCCGACGGTGCCGAGCGCGGCGCCGCGCAGCATCGCGGTCCCCACGCGGACGCGGCTCGCGATCCTGCTCGCGGCGCTCGCGATGCTCGGTCCGTTCTCGATCGACACCTACCTGCCCGCCTTCCCGGAGATCGCGTCGTCGCTCGACGCGTCGTCGATCCAGGTCCAGCAGACGATGACCGCGTACATGCTGGCGTTCGCGGTGATGATCCTGTGGCACGGCGCGCTGTCGGACGCCCTCGGCCGTCGCAACGTGATCCTCGTGTCGCTCGCGGTCTTCGTCGTCGCGTCGTTCGGTTGCGCATCGGCGCACTCGATCCAGTACCTGTGGGCCTTCCGCATCCTGCAAGGCATCTCGGCCGGCGCGGGCATCGTCGTCGGGCGCGCGATGGTCCGCGACCTGTATGCGGGCCCCGAGGCCGAGAAGCTGTTGAGCCTGGTGACGATGATCTTCGCGATCGCGCCTGCGATCGCGCCGATCCTCGGGGGTTGGGTCGTCGAGGCGTTCGACTGGCGGACGATCTTCCTGATGCTGTTCGTGTATTCGGCCGTGTTGTTGTGGGCGTGCTGGCGCCAGCTGCCGGAGACGCTCGCCGTGCCGCTGCGCCAGCCGTTCAATGCCCACTCGCTGTGGGACAGCTACAAGCTCGTCTTCGGCACGCTGCGCTTCCACGCCTACGCCGGCACGATCGCGTTCAACTTCATCGGCCTGTTCATCTACGTCGCGGCCGCGCCGGCCTTCATCCTCCAGCACCTGCACCTGTCGGGACGCGAATTCGGCTGGTTCTTCATCCCGTCGGTCGCGGGCATCTTCACCGGGGCGTTGCTCGCGAACCGCCTCGCGGGCCGCATCCGCATCGGCAAGCAGGTCCGTAACGGCTTCTTCCTGATGCTGGGCGCCGCGCTCGTCAACCTCGGCTACCACGCGTTCTTCCCGGCGATGGTGCCGTGGTCGGTGCTGCCGATCTTCTTCTACACGGTCGGGATGGCGTTGACGGCGCCGGGCGTGACGCTGATGGTCCTCGACCTCTTTCCGTCGCATCGCGGCGTCGCCGCGTCGTGCCAGTCCTTCGTGCAGACGATGCTCGGCGCGGTGACCGCCGGCGTGCTCGCGCCGCTGTTGTCGTCGTCGGCGCTGACGCTCGCGACCGCGCAGACGGTGTGCGTCCTCATCGCGCTCGCGTCGTGGCGCATCGGCCGCTCGCGCACGATCGCAGGACCGCGGGCGCGCTGAGCCGCGCCGCCGCGGTGTAGAGTCCCGCGACGTCGCGCGAGTCGACGACGACCGCACACAGGAGACCCATGAACGCCCCAGACCAGGCGGTCCGCGAGCCGCTGCACTACCGCTTCTGGCCGGCCCATCTGCCGCACGATCTCGACCTGCCGCGGACCAGCCTCGCCTACAACCTCGAGGTCACCGCGACGCGCTATCCGCATCGACCCGCGATCGTCTTCTACGACTCGATCGTCACGTACGGCGAGCTGTATCGACGCGTGGTCGCGCTCGCGGGCTGGCTGCAGGAACGCTGCAAGGTCGGTCGCGGAGACCGCGTGCTGCTCGACTTCCAGAACAGTCCGCAATTCATCATCGGCTACTACGCGATCCTGCGCGCCGACGCGTTCGTCGTCCCGGTCAACCCGATGCTGAAGACCGACGAGCTCCGTCACTACGTCGGCGACAGCGGTGCCCGCATCGTGTTGTGCGCGCAGGACGCGTGGCCGCAGTTCGCCCCGCTGATGAGCGGGATGCCCGAAGGCTTTCCGCATCTGGAGCACGCGCTCGTCGGCGCGTACTCGGACGCGCTCACCGCCGAGACGTCGTTGCCGCTGCCGGAGTTCGTGCGCGCGCCGATGACCGTCGAGTCGAGTTCGCAGGTCACGCGCTGGAACCAGGCGATCGAAGCCGGCTACGTGCCGACGCGCGCGCAGGCGGGGCCGGACGACTGGTGCGTGATGCCCTACACGTCGGGCACGACCGGCAAGCCGAAGGGCTGCATCCACACGCATCGCTCGGTGATGCACGTGCAACTCGTCGGCGTGCTGTGGAGCAACTCGTCGACGGAGACTGTCTCGCTCGTCGTCGTGCCGATGTTCCACGTAACCGGCATGCAGGCGATGAATGCGTTGATCTACAGCGGCGGGACGGCGGTCGTGCTGCCGCGCTGGGATCGCAAGGTCGCGGCCGAGGCGATCCAGCACTATCGCGTGACGAACTGGACCTGCATCCCGACGATGATCATCGATCTCTTCGGGCTGCCGAACCTCGACGACTACGACCTGTCGAGCATCACGTATCTGTCCGGCGGCGGCGCCGCGATGCCCGAGGCCGTCGCCGCGCGCATCAAGCAGTTGTGGGACCTCGACTTCATCGAGGGCTACGGCCTGTCCGAGACGATCGCGGCGTCGCACATCAATCCGACCGCGCATCCGAAGAAGCAGTGCCTCGGCATCCCGATCTGCGGGACCGACAGCCGCATCATCGACCCCGACACGCTCGTCGAGCAGCCTCAGGGCACGAGCGGCGAGATCATCACGCACGGTCCCGGCGTCTTCGTCGGCTACTGGAACGACCCCGAGAAGACGAAGGCCGCGTTCATCGAACACGACGGCAAGCGTTTCTTCCGCACCGGCGACCTCGCGCGCATCGACGAGGAGGGCTACTTCTTCATGGTCGACCGCCTGAAGCGGATGATCAACGCGTCGGGCTTCAAGGTGTGGCCCGCCGAGGTCGAGGCGATGCTGTACCAGCATCCGATGATCCAGGAGGTCTGCATCATCGGCGCGAAGGACGCGTACCGCGGCGAGACGGTGAAGGCCGTCGTCGTGCCGCGCGCGCAGTTCAAGGACACGATCCAGCCCGAGGACATCTGCGCCTGGGCGCGCGATCACATGGCGGCCTACAAGATCCCGCGCCTCGTCGAGTTCGTCGACGCGTTGCCGAAGTCGGGGACGGGCAAGGTGATGTGGCGGGCGCTGCAGGAGGCCGAGGCGGCGAAGGGGTGATGCGCGTGGTGGCTTCGACGGCGAATGATGGATGCGCAAGCGCGTCGTGGCCCCCGTGTCGAGTGCCAGCCGAGTCACAAACTGAGGTGCGCTTCGCTTACCTCAACCTACCCCATGCGCGGCTGTCCGTTCGACGCGGTGAGCCCGCCGTCGACCGGCAACGCCACGCCGGTCACGAAGCTCGCGTCGTCGCTCGCGAGGAACGCGATCACCGCTGCCACTTCGGCGGGGTCGCAGCCGCGACCGAGCGGAATCCGCTCGGCGAATTTGGCCATCATCTTCTTGTCCTTCTTCATCGACGCGGTCATCGGCGTGAACGTCAGGCTCGGGCACACGCAGTTCACGCGCACGCCGTCCGCGCCCGCGTCGAGCGCCATCGCGCGCGTGAGGTTGACGATCGCGCCCTTCGACGCGTTGTAGGCCGCGAGCGACCAGTCGCCGCCGAGGCCCGAGACCGACGCCGTGTTGACGATGCAGCCCTTCGACGCGACGAGGTGCGGAAGCGCCGCGCGCGAGCCGTGGAAGACGCCGCCGGCATTGACGGCCATCGTCTTCTCCCACTCGTCGGGTTTCGCGTCGACGACCGAACCCTCGGGCGCGATGCCGGCGTTGTTGACCATCACGTCGAGGCGGCCGAAGCGCTTCACGACCGCGGCGATCGCGGCCTTGACGTCGCGCTCCTTCGACACGTCGACCCGGCGCGTCATCGTGCGTTCGGGCGGCAGTTCCTTCGCGACCGCGTCGAGCGTCTTCTGCACGTCGCCCGCGAGCACGACGGTCGCGCCCTCCGCGGAAAAGCGTCGCGCGGTCGCCGCGCCGATGCCCGTCCCGGCTCCCGTGACCACCACCACCTTGCCGTCGAAGCGCATGTCGATCTCCTGTTCGGATCGACAGCGTGAACGGCGGGTTTCCGCACCCGTATCGGCGCGGCGCTGATCGCGCGCTCAGCGTGCCGGCGTGAAGCCGGCCGCCTCGATGCGACGGCGCGCGTCGTCGTTCGTCAACGCGCCCATCAACGCGTCCGCCTCTGCGCGATGCGTCGTCGTCGCGACGATCGCCGCGTCGTAGCGCGTGAGGCGGTTGAGGTCGCCGGGCAGCGGACCGACGAGCTTCACGCCCGCGACCGGCAGGATCTCCGTGACCTGGTGCAGGCCGACGTCCGCCTCGCCGCGCGCGACCGCCTCGACGACGTAGCCCCCGTCCAGCTCGAGCGTCTTGTCGCGCATCGCGTCGGCGATGCCGAGTTCCTTGAACACGGCGTCGACGATGCGGCCGCTCGTGCCTTTCGTCGGATCGACCATCACGATCCTGCGCGCGGCCAGCAGCGTCGCTGTCAGCGCAGCGGGGGTCGAGATGTCCGGCGACGGCGCGTCGGCGCGGACCGCGACGCCGACGCCGGTGCTGCCGAGCGCCGTGCGAGTCGCGGCGTCGACGACGCGGTCCGTCACCAGGACGGCCATGTCCTGGCTCGGGACGACCAGCACGTCCGGACGTTCGCCCTTCGCGATGCGATCGCGCAGCGCGCCCGCGGTTCCGTAGACGATCTCGATCGGCGAAGCATTCGGAACGCGTGCGCCGACGATCGCCGAGACCGGCGCCTTCATCGCGCCGGCGCAGAACACCGTGAGCCCGGCCGCCTGCGCGACGCCGAACCAGAGCGTGAGCAGCGCCGCGCCGAACGCGCGCAGCGGTGCGCGTGACTTCACGCGGCGGCCCGGGCCGTCGCTCCGCCGTTCGCGATCCACGACTCGAGGCCGTCGGCGTTGAGCACGATGTCCATCTTCAGCACCTCGAGCACGCCCGCTTCGTCCACGCCCCAACCCGAACGCTTCGCCTCGTCGAGCGCGATTGTGCGGATGCCGTCCTTCAGCGCCGTGGCGCGGGTCGCGGCGTCGGCGATCGTCGCGCAGCGGCGCCCGACCGCGGCGTGCGCATCGACGAGGCGCAACAGGTCGCGCGCGATGCGCGGCACGTCGACGACCCGGCCGTAGTGCGTGAGATAGAGCGCCTCCGGTTCCAGCGCCGTCATGCGATCGATCGAGCGATGAAACGCATCCGGATCGAACTGGCTCGGCGTGGTCGCCGGGAACACGAACTGCCGTCCGTCGCGATCGAGCTCCCGATACGAGAGTCCGAACATGTCGCCGGTGAACAGATGGCCCGTCTTCGCGTCCCGGATGCAGTTGTGATGCTTCGCGTGGCCGGGCGTGTCGTAGAAGGTCAGCGTGCGTCCGGCGAGCGACACGGTCGATCCGTCCGACGTCTCGATCACGCGCGCCGCCTGCACCGGCACGATGTCGCCGTACATCGCCGTCGCGGCCTCGACGCCGTAGACGTCGCGCGTCGCCTGCATCAGCTTCGACGGATCGATCATGTGACGCGCGCCGCGAGGATGGACGACGAGCTTCGCGTTCGGCGCCTTCTGCATCAACAGACCCGCACCGCCCGCGTGGTCGAGATGCACGTGCGTGAGGATCACGAAGTCGATGGCCTCGGGGCCGAGACCCTTCGCGGCGAGCGCGTCGAGGACGAAAGGGACCGAATCGTTCGTCCCGGTGTCGACGACGGCGACCCGCCCGTCCTCGACGATCACGTGGATCGCATCGAGCATCGGACGAACGTAGCCCGAGTCGATCGCGGAAATGCCGTGTGGATAGTCGATGACGGAGGCGGCCATCACCTTTGCATGTTCATGATCTGCTCCATCGGGAGCATGTTGTGGTTCAGGTTGCTGATGATCCACAGCGAGCCGAAGACCAGCAGCATCACGATCAGGATGCCGAACGCGAGCGCGAGCACGTTGTTGACGCTGTCCTTGCCGGTCGTGATGTGCAGGAAGAAGACGAGGTGCACGCCCATCTGCGCGATGGCGAGGACCGACAACGCGATCGGAATGCTGGGCGCCCACACGATCGTGCTGCGCGCGATGTAGAAGGACACGGCCGAAAGGCCCACCGCGAGGACGAGGCCGATTAGGTAGCCGCGGATGCCCGAGGCGATATCGAAGCCGGCGTGCTCGTCGCCAGGCGCCGCGTCGCCTTGCGGCAGCGCGTTCGCGGACACGTGCGGACCGGAAGAATCCTGGCTCATTGCGGCGCCACTCCCACGAGGTAGACGAGACTGAACAACCCGACCCAGATGATGTCGAGCGTGTGCCAGAAGAGGCCGAAGCACAGCAGGCGGCGCTGGATGTCTTCGCGAAAGCCCTTCGCCCAGACCTGCGCCACCATCGTCAACAGCCACAACAGGCCGGCGGTCACGTGCAGTCCGTGGCAGCCGACGAGCGCGAAGAAGGACGAGAGGAAGCCGCTGCGCGTCGGGCCCGCCCCTTCGGCGATGAGCTCGGAGAATTCGTGGATCTCGATTCCGAGGAACGCGAGCCCGAGGACGAAGGTGACCGCCATCCCCCAGTAGTACATCGCGCGGTTCTGCGCGTGCGCGCCGATCATCGCGATGCCGCAGGTGAAGCTCGAGAACAGCAGGCAGGCGGTCTCGATCGCGACGGTCGTGACGCTGAACAACTCGCGACCCGACGGGCCGCCGTCCGTGTTCTCGGACAACACGGCGAACGTCGCGAAGAACGCCGAGAACAGGATGATGTCGCTGATCAGCCAGATCCAGAAGCCGTAGCCGACGATCACGCGCTTGTCGTGCGGGTGCAGTTCGTCCGCTCGCGCGAAGCGATAGCCCTCGTGCGCCTGGGCCGACGGCGCATGCGCACTCATGAGGACGCTCCGAGTTCGGCGATGCGCTGCGTGCGGGCGCTGCGGTTCGCGCGATCGAGGCGCGCGACCGTCTCGGCCGGGATCACTTCCTCATGGTGGTCGCGCCACGCGAACACGACGAACGTGCCCCACGCGCCGATGAAGCCGAGCACGACGAGCCACCAGATGTGCCAGATCAGCGAGAAGCCGAGGATCGTCGCGAAGAACGCGCAGATGAAGCCGGTGGGGCTGTTGCGTGGCATCTCGATCGATTCGTATTCGGGTTCGTCGCGCAGGCGCGTCTGTTCCAGTGCGCGCTGCTTCGCGCGCCAGTAGGCTTCCTCGCCCTCGATGTGCGGGATCACCGCGAAGTTGAAGAGCGGCGGCGGCGACGCCGTCGCCCACTCGAGCGTGCGGCCGTTCCACGGGTCGCCGGTCACGTCGCGCAACGCCTCGCGGTGACGGATGCTGACGATCAGCTGCGCGATCTGGCAACCGATGCCGATCGCGATCAGGACCGCGCCGCCGGCGGCGGCGAGGATCCATGGATGCCAGGCGGCGACGTCGTAGTGCTGCATGCGCCGCGTCATCCCCATCAGGCCCACGACGTAGAGCGGCATGAACGCGAGATAGAAGCCCGTGATCCAGAACCAGAACGCGGCCTTGCCGAGTCCTTCGTGCAGCTTGAAGCCGAAGGCCTTCGGGAACCAGTACTGATAGCCGGCGAACGCGCCGAAGAGCACGCCGCCGATGATGACGTTGTGGAAGTGCGCGACGAGGAACAGGCTGTTGTGCAGCACGAAGTCCGCTGGCGGCACCGCGAGCAGCACGCCGGTCAGGCCGCCGATCACGAACGTGACGACGAAGCCGATGCCCCACAGGATCGGCGCGGAGAACACGACGCGCCCGCCGTACATCGTGAACAGCCAGTTGTAGACCTTCACCCCGGTCGGCACCGCGATGATCATCGACGCGATCCCGAAGATCGCGTTGACGTTGGCGCCCGCGCCCATCGTGAAGAAGTGGTGCAGCCACACCATGAAGCTGAGGACGCAGATGGCCATCGTCGCGATGACCATCGAGCGATAACCGAACAAGGGCTTCTGGGAGAACGTCGAGAACACTTCGGAGAAGACGCCGAACGCCGGCAGCACGAGGATGTAGACCTCCGGATGCCCCCAGGCCCAGATGAGGTTCATGAACATCATCAGGTTGCCGCCGCCGTCGTTCGTGAAGAAGTGGAAGCCGAGGTAGCGGTCGAGCAGCAGCATCGCGAGCGTCGCGGTCAGGATCGGGAATGCGGCGACGATCAGCAGGTTCGACGCGAGCGTCGTCCAGCAGAACATCGGCATGCGCATGTAGGTCATGCCCGGCGCGCGCATCTTCAGCACCGTGGTCACGAGGTTCACGCCGGACAGCAAGGTGCCGATCCCCGAGATCTGCAACGACCACAGGTAATAGTCGACGCCGACGCCGGGCGAATAGTTGAGCTCCGACAGCGGCGGGTACGGCAGCCAGCCGGTCCGCGCGAATTCGCCGATGAACAGCGAGATGTTCACGAGCAGCGCGCCGGTGGCCGTGAGCCAGAAGCCGACCGAGTTCAGCGTCGGGAACGCGACGTCGCGCTCGCCGAGCTGCAGCGGGACGACGAGGTTCATCAGCCCGATCACGAACGGCATCGCGACGAAGAAGATCATGATCGTGCCGTGCGCCGAGAACACCTGGTTGTAGTGCTCGGGCGGCAGGAAGCCGTCGGCGCCGTAGGCGAGGGCCTGCTGCGCGCGCATCATGATCGCGTCGGAGAAGCCGCGCAGCAGCATGACCATCGCGAGGATCACGTACATCACGCCGATCTTCTTGTGGTCGACGCTCGTGATCCACTCGCGCCACAGATACGGCAGGTGGCCCTTGACGATCACCCAGACGATGACGCTCGTGAGCACGAGCGCGACCACGCCCGAGGTGACCATGATGATCGGCTGGTGAAACGGGATCGCGGCCCAGGAAAGCTTGCCGAACATGTCAGTGCCCCTTCTCGGGGGCCTGGTGGGCGCCCTTGTCTTCGGTGTCCGGGCCGGGGCCGGGTGCCAGGTCCCGGGATACGACGCGGTTGAACAGGTCGATGTCGACGAGGCCGTAGACCGAGACCGGATCCTTGATGCTCTGCTTCGCCAGCGCCGTGTACCGGTCGCCGTCGAGCTTCGGGCCCGTCTCGCGTGCCTTGTTGACCCAGGCCGCGAACTGCTCGGGCGTCACGGCCTTCACGTCGAAGTGCATGTCCGAGAAACCCTCGCCGTTGTAGTGGGCGGACAGCCCGTGGAACGTGCCCGGCTCGTCGGCGTGCAGATAGAGCTGCGTCGCCATGCCGTTCATCGTGTAGATCATGCTGCCGAGTTGCGGCACGAAGAACGCGCTCATCACCGACGAGGACGTGAGCGAGAAGTGGAGCGGCCGGCCGGCGGGCACGACGAGCTCGTTGACGCTCGCGACGCGTTGTTCGGGATAGATGAACAGCCACTTCCAGTCGAGCGAAACGACCTGGACGTCGAGGGCCGCGCCCTTGCCTTCGATCGGCTTCGCGGGGTCGAGGTCGTGCGAACTGATCCAGGCCACGCCGCCGAGCAGCAGGATCGTCATCAGCGGGATCGCCCACACGACGAGTTCGATGCTCCCCGAGAACTCCCAGTCCGGCAGGTAGCGCGCCCGGGTGTTCGACGCGCGGTACCACCAGGCGAATGCGAACGTCGCGATGATGGTCGGGATGACGATCGCCAGCATGATCGCGAGCGAGTCGACGAGGATCGTCAGGTTCGCGGCGCCGATCGGACCCTTGGGGTCGAGCACGCCGCCGAGGCTGCAGCCCGACAACAACACGGTCGCCGCGCACAGGCCGCATCGGGTCGCGACGGTCGACGCTGGAAGATTCGATGACGAGGGATGCATGGCGAAATCGTCGAGCGGGCGGGCGCGAAGCGGCGACGTTGCCACAAATCAATCGCGTTGTCTCGTAGCCGAAGGATCAACCCTGCTTCGCGAGAAACTTCCGCAGGCGCTCGGTCCGAGGCGAAGAAAACAGCGCGCGCGGCTCGCCGTCCTCGACGATTTCGCCGCCGTGCAGGAAGACCGTGCGGTTCGACACGTCGCGCGCGAAGGCCATCTCGTGCGTGACGACGATCATCGTGCGGCCTTCGCCGGCGAGCGTGCGCAACACCGCGAGGACTTCGCCGACGAGCTCGGGATCGAGCGCGGACGTCGGTTCGTCGAACAGCATCACCTGCGGCTCCATCGCGAGGGCGCGCGCGATCGCGACGCGCTGTTGCTGGCCGCCCGAGAGATACGCGGGATAGCGATCCTCGATGCCCGCGAGCCCGACCTTCGCGAGATCGCGACGGGCGCGTTCGATCGCCTCGTGCCGCGCCAGCCCGAGGACGCGCATCGGCGCTTCGATCACGTTCTCGAGCGCGGTCATGTGCGACCACAGGTTGAAGCTCTGGAAGACCATCCCGAGTCGCGCGCGCATGCGTTGCAGTTGTCGCACGTCGGTCGCGCGGAGCATGCCGTCCTTGCTTGGCGCGAGCGCGAGCGCCTCGCCGGCCAGCGTGATCGATCCCGCATTCGGACGTTCGAGCAGGTTGATACATCGAAGCAGCGTGCTCTTGCCGGAGCCCGACGAGCCGATCACGCTGATGACGTCGCCCCGCGCGGCCGACAACGACACGCCGCGCAGGACGTCATGGGTACCGAAGCGCTTGCGGATGTCGACGATCTCGAGGATCGGCCCTTCGCTCATGGCGACAGCAGGTTGCCGCTGCGGAACGACACCGCGCCCGCGACGTGCGCGATCGTCACGCCGGGAGTCGCGTAGCGCCGGTTGTAACGCGCGTACAGCACGCCCGCGTGCGCCGCGTGCAGCGGCGTCACGCCGCCGGTGAGCGGATCGACGATGTCGGCCACGTGATCGCCGGCCGCGAGCGCGTCGCCGACCTCGCGCGCGAAGGCGATCACGCCGGCGTGCGGCGCGACGATGTCCTCGGAGCCCGCGAGCGGCGTCGGCACGCAGGCGAGCGGCGGCAACGCGGGCGGGGACCCCGCGATGAGCCCGCGATGGACGAGGAAGGCGAAGAGCGCGCGCGCGTCGCCTTCGGCCAGCGCGTGCGTCACGTCGGCCTGTCCGCGCAATTCCACGGTGACCGAGAGGCACGCGAGCGGCACCGGCCGCACGAGCGTCGGATGCTCGCGGCGCAGGTGGTCGTCGAGCTTCCACCAGACGCCGCCGATCGCCTCGTCGAACGACGCGCCGCCGCTGTCCTTCGCGAGCAGCACCGTGCGCGCGCCGATCAGCCGCGCGAGCGGCTCGCACTGCGACCAGTAGGGCTCCTCGCAGTACAGATGCAACACGGCCTCGTGATCGCAATGCAGGTCGAGCACGACGTCCGCATCGCAGGCGAGCGAGGTGAGCGTCTTGCGAAGCGACGACAGCTCGTTCCGCACCGGCAATGCCGCCACGTGCGCGCGCAACGCGTCGCGGATCGTCGCGCGGTTGCGCGCCTCGTCCGTGTCGAGTCGGCCCGCGATGCTCGGCGCGAGCGCCGCGAAGAAGTCCG
>Ga0247783_1000041_pt1 | contig 40631 bp, 36 predicted proteins | sample UWRJL064202C5_FD_179911 | JGI IMG/M metagenome (GOLD analysis project Ga0247783, IMG submission 179911) | Plant litter microbial communities from Arlington Agricultural Research Station in Wisconsin, United States - UWRJ-L064-202C-5 | ecosystem: Environmental > Terrestrial > Plant litter >...
GACCGGGACCGGCCGCAGTCCCGGGCGCGGCAGGATGCCCATCGCGACCAGGTTCTCGGTGCGGTCGTAATGGATCGTGACGATCTCGTTCGGCGTGTCCTGCATCCGTTCGAAGCCCACGTAGCGGATCGCGGACTCCTCGATGGCGCCGTGGCCCGTGCCGAGGCGGTCGCGCGGTGCGGCCGCCGTTGTCATGCTGCTCTCCGCTTCGGCCGACTTGCGCGCGGCGACCGGCGCCGCGTCGTTCGATTCGGCCGCCGGCGCCTGCGCGGGCGCGGGCATCCCGCGCAGCATGCCGCGACTCGAAGCCGCCTCGTCGCGCGACGAGATCGCCGGGGGCGCGGGAAGCGGCGGCCGGCGCCGTTCGTTGAAGACCGCGACGCCGATGACGCCGACGTTCGCGGGCCGCCCGGTCTGCGTCGCATACGAGTCCGGCAGCGCCGTGAATTCGAAGGCGGCGATGCGATCCATGCTCTTGCGCCAGCCCGCGACTTCGCTGCGCTCGTACGGTCCGAGCACGTAGCCCGTCTGCGACCACGACGCGGTGTCGCCGCTGATCGCGTTGACGCCGTCGACCGCGAGGACGCCGAGTCGGCGCTCGCCGCTGCGGTTGACGAGCGTGACCGCATAGCGCGCGCCGGGTCGGCCCGCGATCCACCACTCGCCGCGCCACGCGATCGGCGTCAGCGTCTCGCCGCTGTCGCGGTCGACGACCTGCACGTCGACGAGCCGTCCGATCGCCTGCGCGGACGTGAAGGGAAACACGAGGGCGCCGACGAGCGCGGCGGTGACGAGCGGTCGCATGGTCCGTTCTCCGATAGCCAAGGGGTGAGGCTATCAACGGACGACGACCCCCGACGGGGTCGAGCGCGACGAAATAAATCGTCGCGCGTGGGCTCAGGCGACGACGCCTTCGGCGACCAGCGAGCGCGCGAAGTCGACGCTGCCCTTCGGCTTCTTCCCGCTCGTCCAGTCGAGCAGCTTGTCCGCGGACATCGGTTGCGCGAAGAAGTAGCCCTGCAGTTCGTCGCAGCCCAGACGCAGCAGGATGTCGCGTTGCGCGCCCGTCTCGACGCCCTCGGCGACGACGCGCAGGCCGAGCGCGTGTGCGAGGCGGACCACCGCGTCGACGACCGCGCGCGCATCGCTCGACTGCTCGAGGTCGTTGACGAAGCTGCGATCGATCTTGAGCTGGCGCGCCGGCAGCTGGCGCAAGTAGCTGAGGCTCGAGTAGCCGGTGCCGAAGTCGTCGATCGACAGGAACACGCCGATGCGGCCGAGCTCGTCGAGCGTGCGCTGGGTCGCGTTGAAGTCCTGCATCGCGACGGACTCGGTGATCTCGCACAACAGCTGATGGGCCTGGACGTTGTGGCGCTCCATCGCCGCCTCGATGCGCGAGACGAGCTCGACCTCGCGCAACTGATGCACCGACAGGTTGATCGCGACGCGCATGTGGACGCCGGACCGCGCCCACGCTTCCATCTGCCGGCAGGCCTCGTCGATGACCCAGTTGCCGAGCGCGTTGATGAAGCCGAAGCGCTCCGCGATCGGGATGAAGAGCGCGGGACTCACCATGCCGCGCGTCGGGTGAGTCCAGCGCAGCAAGGCTTCGACGCCGCAGATCACCGCGCGGCGTCCGTCGATTTTCGGTTGATAGTGCAATGCGAGCTGGCCGAGTTCGATCGCCTGGCGCAGATCGTTGATGAGGTCGAGCTGTTCGGTCGCGTCCTTCTCCATGTGTGCCTCGAACAGCGCATACGTGCCGCGGCCCGCGCGCTTCGCGGCCCGCATCGCCGTGTCTGCGTTCGCGATCAGCTTGTCGCGCTCGCCCTGGTCGGGATAGACGACGACGCCGATCGAGACGGTGATCTGGATCCTTCGATCGCCGATGTGGAAGGGTTCCTTGATCGCCTCGATGATGCGCGACGAGAGCGCCAGGCAGTCGCTCATCGAGCCGGCGCCCTCCATCAGCACGAGGAACTGGTCGCCGGAGAAGCGCGCGACGGTGTCGCTGTTGCGCGCCTGGATGACGATGCGATCGGCGGTCTGGCGCAACACCTCGTCGCCGACCGCGTGGCCGAACGACTGATTGACCGGCATGAAGCTGTCGATGTCGATGAACAGGATCGCGAGCTTCTCCTGCAGGCCGCGCACCGACTTCTTCGCGCGCTCCGTGCGCTTGAGCGCGTGGGCGAGGCGATCTTCCAGCAGCAGGCGATTCGGCAAGCCGGTCAGCGAGTCGAGGAACGCGCGCTGGCGCAGTTCGTCGTTCACGCTCACGAGGCGCGCCTCCGCCGATTCGAGCGAGCCAGCCAGTTGCGTGCGACGGCGATCGGCGAAGCCGTAGACGATCGAGCCGAACTGCGTGCACGCGAGCAGTAGCGTCGCCGCGACGAGCGTGAGGTTGCCGACCACGTCGCCGTCGAGCGCGTTCGCGCTGTAGCAGACGGCGTCGAAGGGAACGTTCGCCGCCGCGAGCGCGACGACATGCAGGCCCGCGTAGGCGAGACCGAGACCGATCGCCGTCATCGACTGGCGGCCTCGACCGGGCCATCCGGTCGCGCCGAGGGACCACGAGACGCCGGCGATCAAGGCGGCGCCGAACACGATCGCGAGCGTCATCGCGGCCACGGCCTGCAGGACGTTCCAGTCGATGCCCGGCGCGAGCTCGATCGACGCGAGGCCGGTCGTCACCATCGTCGCGAGGATCGCCGCGACGCCGATCGCGCCGACGACGATCTGGAAGCGGGTGGTCCGCTTCCGGCGCGTGAGCGACAGCAGCAGTGCGGCGACGCTGACGACCGCGATCCACGAGACGAAGGTCAGCACCGGCGAGTAGCCGATCGGGATCGGCAGCTTGCGCGCGTGGAGTCCGAAGAAGTGACTCGCCCAGAGCCCCGTGCCGACGGCGACCGCGCCCGCCGCCCACCAGAAGTTGGCGCTGCCCGACTCGGAGGTCCGCACGCGCATCGCGACTTCGACGAGGACGAAGACCGACAGCAGTGCCAGCACGACCGAAAGGGCGAGCGGGACCGGGTCGTAGGAGGGAAGCAAGTGAGTCATCAGCGGGTCCCGCGCGTCCGGGCAACGGGCGGGCAGGCGTCATGAAACCGAGGTTAGGAGTGGTATCGGCAAGCCCCCTCGGAAATTGAGATGCGGCGCCCGGGGCGAGCCCGTCGACGGCCGCGGCGCCGTTCGTCGCCGAGGGCCGACCGTCGAACCGCAGTTGATGCCTAGTGCGCGACGCGGGCGCGGCGCGCCTCGAGGAACGCGCGCACCGCGGGGTCGGCTTCGAGCTCGATCGCGAGCCGGTAGGCGTCGGCCGCGGCCGCGCCTTGCCCGGCCTGCGCGAGCAGGTCCGCGCGGGCCGCCCAGTAGGGCTGGTAGGCGCGCATGCGCGGGTCCGCGGCGAGCACGTCGAGCGCGTCGAGTCCGGCGAGGGCGCCGTCACGACGCGCGATCGCGACGGCGCGATTGATCGTCACGACCGGCGACGGAGCGACCGTCGCGATCGCGTCGTAGATCGCCACGACGTCGTCCCAGCGATCGTTGCCGCTTCGGCGGCGCGCGACGTGGGCCGACTGGAGCGCGGCCTCGAGCTGGTAGCGGCCGAGGCGGTCGAAGGCCGCCGCCTCGACGATCAGCGCCTCGGCGCGCCGGATCATGTCGCCGTCCCAGCGCGAACAGTCCTGGTCGTCGAGTGATACGTAGCGGCCGTCGCGATCGCGCCGCGCCGCGCGTCTCGCCTCCGCGTGCAACAGCAGCGCCAGCAGGCCGAGGGCCTCGGGCTCCGTCGGCATCAGCTCGACGACGAGGCCCGCGAGGAAGATCGCCTCGAGCGCGAGGTCGCGACGGATCGGATCGAGGCCGGTCGTGTCGACCCAGCCTTCGCCGAAGGCCGCATAGATCGCCGCGAGCACGGCGTCGAGTCGCTCAGGCAGGTCGTCGCGCTCGGGAACCCGGAACGGGATGCCCGCGTCGCGGATCTTCGCCTTCGCGCGCACGAGGCGCTTGCCGATCGTGGCGGGCGCGATCATGAAGGCCGCGCCGATGCGCTTCGCGTCGAGCCCGAGCACGGCCTGCAACATCAGCGGGGCGCGGATCGACGGATCGATCGACGGATGCGCGCAGGCGAACAGGAGCGCGAGCCGACGGTCCGGAAGCATGACGGCCTCGTCTGCAGGATCGAAGTCGACGCCGAGCGCCTCGACGAGCACGGCGAGCGACGTCGCGGTCGACGCGTCGCTCTGGCGCCGGCGTGTCGCGTCGATCAGGCGACGTCGCGCGGTCGTCAGGAGCCAGCCCTCGGGGTTGTCCGGACAGCCGTGCGCCGGCCAGTCGACGAGCGCGGCGGCGAAGGCCTCGGCCAGCGCGTCCTCGGCGGCCGCGAGGTCGCGCGTGCGCGCCGCGAGAAACGCGACCAGCCGGCCGTAGCTGCGCCGTGCGACGACGGCGGCAACCGCGCCGGCGTCGCGCGCGCGCTCGTTCAGCCCATCGCCCACACCGGACGGACCTCGATGATCCCGTGATGCGCGCCCGGACAGCGTTCGGCCCAGCGCAGCGCGGCGTCGAGGTCCGCGGCCTCGATGAGGTAGTAGCCGCCGAGCTGTTCCTTCGTGTCGGCGAAAGGACCGTCGTGGACCTGCGACTTGCCGTCGACGACGCGGATCGTGGTCGCGGACGCGGCCGGTTGCAGGCGATTGCTGCCGACCAGCGCGCCGGCCTTCGTCAAGGCCTCGCCGTAGGCATGGTAGGCGGCGACGCCGGCTTCCTGCTCGGCGGGCGTCAGCGCCTCCCATCCGGCTTCGTCGGCGTGCAGCAGCAAGAGGTATTGCATGGCATCTCTCCAGGTCGGTTGTCGGCGGACGAAAGCGTCTCGCCTCGACAATGACGGATGAGAACCGGCGATTTGGACATCGCGCGAAAAAGATGCGTGGAGCGGGTGACGAGAATCGAACTCGCGTATGCAGCTTGGGAAGCTGCCGTTCTGCCATTGAACTACACCCGCAGCGCCGCGCATTCTAGGGCTTCGTGCGCGGCCGCGTCATCTCAGGAGGTAGACGTCGAAGGTCTCCGGCGAGCAGCACACCGGACCGAAGCGCGCGAGGCGCTCGGTCGCGTCGAGGAAGCGCGCGGTGGATTCGGGCGTGATCGACAGCGTCCAGTTGTAGACCTCGTGGACCTCGCGGGCCGACCCGTCGCGCTCGAGGCGCTCGCGGATGAGCACGAGCACCGGTTGTCCGGACTGCGTGCGCAGGCGACGCGCGTCGGCGAGAAGCTCGTCGAGGCCGAGCGTGAGCCGCGCGTTGCGCGTGAACTTCGCGTAGGTGCCGAAACGCTGCTCGCGCGGCAGCCAGATCGGATTCGAGACGTAGTAGGGCAACGCCTCGACGAGATCGTCGGGGTCGGCCATCACCGTGGCCTGCGCGAGCCGCGGATCGCTCGCGATCAGGCGACCGAGATCGCGGATGCGGCTCTCCGGCGCGCTGCCGTCGACGATGGGAACGAGGTAGCCGGCGCCGAGCACGACCTGGATGCCGAGCAGCACGAGCAACGCGATCCGCCCGAGCTTCGCCGCGCCGCGCGTGCCGTCCGGTCCGGCGAGCCAGTACAGCGACAACAGGAAGACGATCCACAACGCCTGGTGCCGGTACGAGGCCTGGTAGATCTGCAGGTAGAAGGAGGCGACCCCGATCAGGCCCGCGAGCGCCGCGACCCACGCGGCGCGGCGATGCAGGAGACCGAGCGTGCTCGCGACGAGCAGCAGCGTCATGCCGATCGACTGTGCGAGGCCGAACGGTCCGCCGAGCGCACGCCACAGGTCGGAGCCTGCGATCTCGTGCAACGGACGGCCGGGCAGGAGGACCGCCTCGGCGAGCGCGACGAGGCGACCCCCGAGCGACATCCGGATCTGCGCCGCGTCGTTGAAGGTCGGATAGACGGTCGCGACGGAGAGCGCGATCCCCAGGATCGCGATCAACGCGTTGCGAACGAAGACGCGGCGTTGCGTTTCGTTCCAGGGCGTGATGTCGAGTCCCCAGAACATCAGGTACGCGACCACCAGCACCGCGGACGGCGCGTTCGTGTTCGCGAGGAGGGCGAGCAGGACGCCGAGGACGATGCCGTGGTCGCGATGCCGCGCATAGGTCGCCGCGAACGCGAACATCAACAGCGCGCTGATGCCGTAGTTGCGCGCCATCACGACGTATTCGTACACGCCGAAGCGTCCGGCGAGGACGAGCACGAGCAGCGGCCAGGCGAACGGCGAGCGCGTGAGCAGCAACAGCACGGTCGCCGCACCGACCGCGAACGCCGTCGCGGGCAGCACGAACGTCGACGCGAAGACCGCGTGGACGCCGCGAAGCAGCAGGAACCACAGCGACGGATGCCCGTCGCCGTGGATGCGCCCGAGCATCGCGACGACATCGTCGTCCGTCGTCGCCATCGAGAACGCGCGCACCTCGTCGGCCCAGAACGCGTGGCGCGTCGCGATCGCGATGACGACGATCGCCCAGACGAGCGCGACGACGACGATCGTCGCGACGCGGCGCTCGCCGTCCGCGCACCGCCAGATCCGTCCGTCGATCGGGGCGCGGGCGCGCGGCACGGCGCTCACAACATGACTTCTGGCGCGAACGGAGCGAGCAGCTCGAGCGTGAGCTTGAGCGCCGGGCCGACTTCCGGCTCGTCGTGATAGACCCGCTCGGTGTCGCCGTCCTTCGTGGTCCACACGAGCTTGCCGTCGCCGTCGAGCATGACGTGGTAGCGACCTTCCTCGCCGCGCGAACGCAGGCGCTCGATTACCTGCTCGGCCAATGCGGGACTCGCGATCTCGACGCCCATCTCGGTGTTCTCGTAGGTCGAGCGCTGGTCGGCGTTGAACGAGCCGATGAAGACCGCATCGCGATCGACGACGATGACCTTCGCATGCAGGCTCGCCTTCGACGATCCGACGGTCGACAGATTCTCCCGCTCGTGTCCCGGCTCGGCGCGCACCTCGTAGATCTCGGCGCCGAGCTTCAGCAACGGCAGGCGATAGTGGGAATAGCCGATGTGGACGACGGTCGCGTCGGTCGCGGACAGCGAGTTCGTGACGATGCGGACCTTGACGCCGCGCGCCATCATCTCCCGGAGCACCTCGACGCCCTGCTTGCCCGGGACGAAGTACGGCGACACGATGATCACTTCACGTTGCGCACGCTTGATGATCGTGAGGACGTCGCTCGCGATCGTCGCACCCGCGCGTTCGCCGTTCGCGAGGTTCTTCGGCGCGGTGTGGTCGACCTTCGACGGACGGTCGACGTGAAGCGTCGCGGGTGCCACGACCATCGCGACGCGACCGGCGTCGATCTCCTTCTGCAACGGCGCGCCGTTCTCGCGGGCCTCGGCCGCGGCGGCGAGAACCGGATCGTTCGGATCGGCGAGCGCGCGCGAGTCGACGGTCTCGGCGGGAGCCTGCTTGCCGATCAGGGTCTCGATCGGATAGGCGTAGCGGCTGTTCCAGTAGCGGTCGAACGCGGCGGAGAGATCCTTCGTGACCGGTCCGGCGACGAGGACGTCGATGTCGACGAAGTTCGTCTTCTCCGAACGGGTGTAATACTCCGCGCCGATGTTGCGGCCGCCCGTCACGGCGAACGCGTTGTCCGCGATCAAGACCTTGTTGTGCATGCGATGGTTGATGCGGCCGAGATCGGTGACGGAGGACGCGAGGCGCGTCAGCAGCCAGGGGCGGCCGTTCGTGAACGGGTTGAAGACGCGGACCTCGATGTTCGGATGCGCGGAGTACCACGCGATGCGATCGTCCTTGCCGGTCGTGTACAAGTCGTCGATGAGGATGCGGACGCGCACGCCGCGCTCCGCCGCTTCGCGCACCGCCCGCAGCAGCGCGCGGGCATAGGGATCGTCCTGGACGATGTAGTACTGCAGGTCGAGCGAGCGCTTCGCGTTCGCGATCAGCGTCGCGAGCGTGCCGAAGGCTTGGCTGCCCGCGCCGATCAGCTGGAAGCCCGACGACGGCGGCGGGACGACGTCGGTCGGGGTGTTCGTCGCCGAGACGGGCGCCGTGGCGACCGGGGCGGAGGCCGCGGCGACGCGGTCGAGGACCGTGGTGCCGTCGTCCGGGAGCGCATACGATGCGGTCCGGTCGTCGTTCGCGGGCAGCGTCGAACACCCGCTCGCGAGCAGCAGCACGCCCAGCGCGAAGGCGCTAGAGGCGAGGCGCAGGCCGCGCACATCGGCGAACGTCCGATAGGTCGGGGCGCAAGCCGCTGAAAGAATGCGAACGCTGAAAGGTCGGAACGGCATCGGAAGGCGTGGGTGAACGGTCGGCGCAAGATCAGAGCATGAAACCGAGTCCTTGCGGATCGGTCACACGCTGAGCCGGCCGACCATCGGATCCGGTGCAAAGGAGAACAGGTGCAAGAAAAAGCTCGCCAGCACTGGCGTCTCGAGGACATCCCCCTCGACGCGATCGACCTCTCGAGGATTCGTCCGCGCGAGGAGATGCTGTTCCTGCTCGCGGCCGCGTCCTTCGTCGAGTTCGCGTCCGACACGTACGCGGGCCACCTCGCCGACTACTACAGCGACGAGCCCGACATCGCCGAATGGCTTTCCCAGCAGTGGGAACAAGAGGAATTGCAGCACGGGCGCGCGCTGCGCGCCTACGTGCTCGCGGTCTGGCCCGAGTTCCCGTGGCAGCAGGCCTACGACGCGTTCTTCGAGGAGTACCGGAAGCTGTGCGGCAACGAAGGCTACGAGCCGACGCGCGCGCTCGAGCTCGTCGCGCGCTGCGTGGTCGAGACGGGGACGTCGACGTTCTATCGCGCGCTGCGCGATCTCGCCGACGAACCGGTGCTCTATCAGCTCGCCGAGCACATCCGCAGCGACGAGGTCAGGCACTACAAGCATTTCCTCAACTACTTCGACCGCTATCACCAGGTCGAGCACACGTCGCGGCTCTCGATCATCGGTGCGTTGAAGCGACGGCTCGTCGAGGCGCGTCACAGCGACGCCGAGATCGGCCTGTGGCACGCGTTCCATCACGTGCATCCCGACGAGCGTCGCGACGGCGCCCGCTTCGCCGCGATCAACAGCAAGCTCGCGCGCATGGTGCGCCGTCACTATCCCGCCGAGCAGGCGATGAAGATGATGATGAAGCCGCTGCGGCTCTCGGACTTCGCGTCGTCGCTGATCCAGCCGTTCGTGCCACCGGTCGCTTCGCTGATCCGCGCCGCGCTGCTGCGATAATGCGTGCCCTGTCCGCGCCGTCGCGCGGACTTTTCATCCGATGATCTCGATCTTCGTCAACGGCGAGACGCTCGCGCTCGCTCCGCCGCTCACGGTCGCGTCCTTGCTCGAGGCGCGCGGCCTCACGGGCAAGCGCGTCGCGGTCGAGCTGAACGGGGCGATCGTCCCGCGCAGCCGTCATGCCGAGACGACGCTGCTCGATGCGGATCGTCTCGAGATCGTCGTCGCGGTCGGAGGGGGATGACATGAACGCGCCGCTCGACATCAGTGCCGCCCTGCAGGACGCCGCGGTGCAAGACACGCTCCGCATCGGCAGTCGCGACTACGGCTCGCGCCTGCTGCTCGGCACCGGCAAGTACCGCGACTTCGACGAGACGCGGCGCGCGGTCGACGCGAGCGGTGCCGAGATCGTCACCGTCGCGATCCGCCGGACCAACATCGGGCAGGACGCCGGGCCGAACCTGCTCGACGTGCTGCCGCCGTCGCGCTTCACGATCCTGCCGAACACGGCCGGCTGCTACACGGCCGACGATGCGGTGCGCACGCTGCGACTCGCGCGCGAGCTGCTGTCCACCGACACGACCGACCACACGCTGGTGAAGCTCGAGGTCCTCGGCGACCCGCACACGCTGTACCCGAACATGCCGGAGACCCTGAAGGCCGCCGAGATCCTCGTGCGCGAAGGCTTCGAGGTGATGGTCTATTGCAGCGACGACCCGATCCAGGCGAAGACGCTCGAGCGCATCGGCTGCGTCGCGGTGATGCCGCTCGCGTCGCTGATCGGCTCCGGCATGGGCATCCTCAATCCGTGGAACCTGCAACTGATCCTCGAGAAGGCGACCGTACCGGTCATCGTCGACGCCGGCGTCGGCACCGCGTCCGATGCCGCGATCGCGATGGAGATGGGCTGCGCCGGCGTGCTGATGAACACTGCCGTCGCGGCCGCGCGCGATCCCGTGCTGATGGCGCGTGCGATGCGCCTCGCGGTCGACGCGGGGCGCATGGCCTACCGCGCGGGGCGCATGCCGAAGAAACTCTACTCGGCGACGCCGTCGTCGCCGACGACCGGCGTGATCGGCTCGACGTCGTCGTGATGGCGGACGACGTCGCGATCGACACGACGCATCACCGGCGCATCCGCAGCTTCGTCACGCGCGCGGGACGCACGTCGCCCGCGCAGCAGCGTGCGCGCGAGACGCTGGGCGAGCGCTACCTCGTTCCCTTCGAGGCGAAGCTTCTCGACTTTCCGACGCTCTTCGGTCGCGCTGCGCCGGTCGTGCTCGAGATCGGTTTCGGCATGGGCGCAGCGACCGCGGTGATCGCGGCGAGCCGACGCGACGTCGACTTCCTCGGGATCGAAGTGCACGGACCGGGCGTGGGCGCGCTGCTCAAGCTGATGGGCGAGGGCGAGCTCACGAACATCCGCATCGTCGAACACGACGCGGTCGAGGTGATCGAGCAGATGATCGCGCCCGCCTCGCTGGCGGGCGTGCATGTCTATTTTCCCGATCCGTGGCATAAGGCGCGGCACAACAAGCGGCGCCTGATCCAGCCGGGCTTCGTCGCGAAACTTGCCGAACGCATCGCGCCCGGGGGCTTCCTGCATTGCGCGACGGATTGGGAGGAGTACGCGGTGCAGATGCTGGAGGTGTTGTCGGGCGAGGCATCGCTCGTGAACACGAGCGATGCTTATGCGACGCCCGACAATCCGATCGTCACGCGACCGGTGACGAAGTTCGAGACGCGCGGCAAGCGTCTCGGGCACGGCGTGTGGGACCTGGTATTCGTCAGGCCTTGAGTCGCAGGACGCCCCGCCTGCTCGAGCGAGGGCGTCGGTCGGTCTCAATAAAGGTCCACGGCGCTCAGGATGTTGTTGGAGCCCTCCACGCCGCCCGGTAGCAGCACGCGACCGCCGGGCAGCAGGATGCCGTCGAAGCCGAAGCGCGCGTTGTGCATGTCCGGACCCGGGGTGAATATCGCCGTGGCCGGATCGTAGGTCGTCGTCGTGTTGGAGCCGGTGCGGCCGCCGGCGAACAAGACCTTGCCGTTCGGCAGCAGCACGGCCGCTCCGTCTCGTCGACCCTCGGGCGCGTTCGCCATCGTGTTCCAGCTCCCCGATGGCGTGTCGTAGACGTACGCGAGGCCCGCGGTGCCGACCACCAGCACGGTGCCGTCGGGCAGCAGGACCGGTGTGATGCCGGCATCCGCGCCGGGCATCGAGCCGGTCGGCGTCCAGGTGTTCGTGATCGGATCGAAGAGTTCGGCCGTTTCCGTGGGATAGGGGTTCGTGTCGCCGCCGACGATGAGGACCCGCCCGTTCGACAGCTTCACGATTCCGGCGTTGTAGCGGGCCGTCGTCAAGTTGCCGGCGAAGGTCCAGGTGTTCGTTGCGGCAACGTAGATCTCCGTCGATGCAAGGCTCGACGACGAAGAAAAACCGCCGGCGACGAGGACACGTCCGTCGTCGAGCGTAACCGCGGACGCGACGCTCCGGACCTGGCTCATCGGGGCCAGCGCGTGCCACGTGCGCGAGGCGGCGTCGTAGCCCTGGATGACGTTGCTGACGTTGCCGTTCGGCGAGCCCGCGATCGCGATGGCTTCGTCGCCCGCGTGGGGCGTCGCGACCATCGTGAAGTTGTGCGTCGGAAACGGCATGTTGCCGGTGAGCGTCCAGGTGCCGGTCACCGGATCGAAGGTCTCCGCCCGCACGATGTCGTTCGAGAAGCCCGTGGTCAATCCGCCCGCCACGAGCGCCGTCCCGTCCGGCAAGGCGATGGCGTGCGCGCCGTAGCGCGGCGAGCTCATCGAGGCCACCGCGGTCGTCGTCGGGATGACGACGGTCAACGTCGCGCCGTTCGACGACAGGCCGGCGAACACGGCCCGGATCGTCGACGATCCGGCGCCGACCCCGGTGGCGAGTCCGTTGCCATCGATGGTCGCGACGGCGGTGCTGGTCGAGGACCACGATGCGGTGGCGCTCACGTCCTGTTGCGTGCCATTGTCGTACGCGGCGATCGCCTGGTACTGCTGGCCCGCGTTGCGGTTGATCGTCGAGGATGTCGGCGAGACCGTGACCGCGGTGGCCGTCGGGGTCGTGACCGTCAGCGTCGCGTCGTTCGACACGACGCTGCCGATCGCGATGCGGATATGCGGCGCGCCCGCGGCGACGCCGGTCGCGAGGCCGCTCGACGCGATCGTGGCGCTGGCAGTGTTCGTCGAGATCCACGAACCGCTCGACGTGACGTTCTGCATCGTGCCGTCGGACAGCGTCGCGACCGCCGTGAATTGCCGGGTCGTCCCGGCGGGAATGCTCGCTGAGGTCGGCGTCACCGCGATCGACACGATCTGCGCTGCGGTCACGGTCAGGACGACGCCGTTCGACGTGACCGACGCGGCGACCGCGGTCAGGTGCGGGCTGCCGACACCGGTCGCGGTCGCCAACCCGGTCTGGTCGATCGTGGCCTTCGCCGTGTCGGCCGAGGCCCAGAGCACCGACGTCGTGAGGTCCTGCGTCGTGCCGTCGCTATAGCTGCCGATCGCGGTGTACTGCTGCGTGAGGCCGATCGGCTTGGTGGCCGTGGCCGGCGTGGCCGCGATGCCGGTCAGCGTGGCCGGCGTGACCTGCAAGCTGGCGACGTTCGACGTGAGGCCCCCCGACTGCGCGGTGATCGTCGGCGAACCGACCGCGACAGCGGTCGCGAGACCCGCCGGCGTGATCGTCGCCAGGCCCGGGTTCGACGACGTCCATGCCGTGGTCGTCGTCAGGTCCTGCGTGGTGCCGTCCGAATACGTGCCGGTCGCGGTGTATTGCTGCGTGCTGCCCTTGGCGCGCGTCACGGCCGCCGGCGTCACCTGTACCGCGGTCAATACCGCCGACGTCGCCGTGAACGTGGAGGTGTTCGAAGTCGTGCCACCGAGCGTGGCCGTGATCGACGTCGCGCCGGCCGAGACGGCGGTCGCGAAGCCGGCCGCCGAGATCGTCGCGCGCGCCGGCAGGCTCGACGTCCAGGTCACGGCCGATGTGAGGTCGCGGTTGCTGTTGTCGGTGTAGTTGCCGGTGGCCACGTATTGCTGACCCGTGCCGACCACCTTGCCGACGGTCGGCGGCGTGACCTGGATCGACGCGAGGGTTGCCGTCGGCTGCGGCGCGGGATCGTCCGAACCGCAGGCCGCGGCGAAGGAGACCGCGACGAGCGCGGCGATGCGAAGCGAGCAAGCGAGCGCGCGGAACGGCGCTCGTCGGGAAACGAGTGTCATGACAGCCTTCGAAGAAGCGGCAGGAAAGGCTGATGACACTCAGCGCCGTGCGCGCACGGCTGGTGCAAGAGGCGACGAGCCGCCCGCAGCACAGGCGTCGATTATCCGAGCTTTGGCCTGTGGCCGAGATCAGGGAAAGGACTGTTATGCAGGCCCTGTCGACGGGTCTCCAATGAACGAAGCCCGCGCGATGAGGCCGGCGCGGGCTTCGATGGACGCTGTGCGATCAGTGGGCGGTTTGCCCCGTGCAGCTCGTGAGCCCTTCTGCGAGCGCAAGGACCGGCCGCGAGCCGGTTCCGTCTTTCGCGCTGAGCGGTTGCGCGCGCTCGCAATCGAGAACGGCCTTCTTGCCCTCCTCCTCGGACACCAGTTCGAGCGCCGAGCCACCGACGAAGACGCCCAACTTGATGTACTGGCGCACGAAGAGGTTCTTGCCGGCCACCGCCTGGATGTCGAGCGTGTTGTCGCCGAACTCCGACTCGGTCGACAGCGTATGCGCGCCCGGCGTGATCTCCCGATAGAAGTAGACCTTATTCGCGGTCTGACCGATGGCCTTGCCGTCGATCGACAACATCTTCTTCAGCGCCTTGCCGCCGAAACTGTCGCGGTAGACGTACAGGCCCGCGCGATCCGGTGCGGGCTCCTTGAAGGTCTTTGCGCTGGCGTCCAGCTCTTTCGACGCCATGGGTACGGATGCACATCCCGACAACAGGACGGCGATCGCGCCGAGTATCCCGATCGATATCGAACGAATCCTTCTCACGTTGCATGACTCCCTGTTTGTTTTGAAATGGCCTGTTGGTCGCTGCGTGGCCGGGTGGGAGGCTAGCGGGTCGGACTTGGACGATCAACTGGGAAGGGGCCCCGTTGATGCGTCCGGCGCACGAAACAGGAAAAGTCGCTTCACGAATCTCGGAGACGTGGATCGCCGGCGTGGGCGGTTCGCGATATAACGGCACGGTCCGGGCTCGCGTGACGCTGAAGCTCCTCGCTTGACCCGCGCAGTCCCGCCCTTCGGATTGATGCAGGGTTTGATGTGACCGTGTGCCGTGGTCGTCCTCGCATCGCGAACGCTCACCTCCCCGGTCCGACGACTCTTTAACCAGCACTCGACAAAAGGATTTGCGAATGCCGAAAGCACTTTGGGTCTCGACCTACCGATCCATCAGCGACACCGACGCGTTGGCTGCTTACGCCAAGCTGGCCGGGCCGGCGTTGCAGAATGCCGGCGGGCGCTTTCTGGCGCGGGGTGTGCCCAGCGCCGTGTTCGAAGCCGGCCTCGAGCAGCGTGTCGTGGTGATCGAGTTCGACAGCGTCGATGCGGCGGTGGCTGCGCATGATGGCGAGCCGTATCAGGCGGCGCTGCGGGCGCTTGGGGATGGGGCGGTTCGGGATATTCGGATTGTTGAAGCGCTTTAGCGTGTCCCGTTGTCGATCGGGGTCCGGAGCATGTTGATGTTTGCGTAGGTCGAATGCGATTGTCTGCTTACGATCCGGAGCCGACATCGGCTTCGACGGATCGAGCGATCCAGGAGCATGCTTGATGGCGCTGCGGCGTCGCGTCGCGGCGGCCGAGTCCCGCCGGGCGCACAGAGCGAGGATGGTTGCCGCGGCTTCCAGGCAGGCCCGCGGCAAAGCGCGATCGTTGTCGTCGTGCCTTAAGGCGACATTCTGTCGGCCTTCGTCGCCCTGCCTGCTCGGGCTGACTCCGGCAGGCGAACGCCATTGCCGTCATCAGCAACGACCTCGACAACGAGATCCCGAATCCAGCGATGGCCGGCGTGTCCGTGGCTGCGTTCGTGCCAAATCAAGCTAATGTCGAACTGCTCCGAAAGCCAAGGGATATCGACCAAGACGAGTCGGTCCGACTGGCCTCGGACCTGCCGCCTCGGCACGAGGGCGACAAGATCGCTGGACGAAACGATCTCGGGGACGAAGAGGAAGGACGCTGCCGACATGACGACTTTGCGCCGGTGCCCAAGCGCTGCGAGCGCCTCGTCGATCGGCGTCGTGAAGGCGCCGCCCGACGGTGACACGATTACATGCTCCAATTTCGCGAACGCTTCGGCCGTGAGGCCGGGCCTGAGAATTGGATGATTTCGTCGACCGATGAGGACGTAGGTCTCCGTGAATAGGTGGCGGGTTCGCAGATGCACATGACTGGGATTCGGCGTGGTGAGAGCCAAGTCGATCTCACCACGACTGAGCTGCTGCTCCATCGACGCAGGGTCCCAGTGGCGAATGGCGAGGCGCACCCCAGGCGCGCGCTGCCTCAAGGTCACGGCGAACGGCATCAGTACCGCAGCCTGCACGTAGTCCGTGCAGGCAACCGTGACAGTCAGCTTGCTCCGCGCCGGCGAGAAGTCTTTGTGGGCATGGAGGGTCATTCGCAGTTGATCTAGCGCTTCGCGCAATGGACCGAGAAGGTCGAGGGCCTTTGCCGTAGGCGTCATCCCGCGGTGCGCCGGGATAAGCAGGGGGTCGTCGAACACATCCCGAAGGCGGCTCAACTGCGCGCTCACTGCGGGCTGACTAAGGTGGAGTCGCGCGGCCGCCTTTGTCACATTCCGCTCGGCCAGAAGGGCTTCAAGAGTCAGCAGCAAATTGAAATCGAAGCGTCCAGTATCCATGGCGTGGATTGTAAGGTAGAGCAAAATCGATTTCACATATACGAGGACAAAGGCCACGATGCAGCCATCGCACACCGCTTGAGAGCAGCACCGTGACCAAAAAAGTCCTCATCGTCTATGCCCACCCGGAGCCGACCTCGCTGACGCGCCAACTGGTCGGCGTTTCGATTGAAGCCCTGACCGCTCAAGGGCACGAAGTCATGCAGTCCGACCTTTATGGCATGCGCTGGAAGGCTGTCTTCGATGCAGAGGACTTTCCGAGCAGGGCTAATCCTGAGCGGCTTTCGTACATCATGGAGTCAGGTCATGCCTATGCAACCGGCCAGCAGACAGCGGATGTCGCCGCGGAGCAGGCGAAGCTGCTGGCTGTCGATGCGGTGATCATGCAGTTTCCGCTCTGGTGGTATGGCTTGCCGGCCATCCTCAAAGGCTGGATCGATCGCGTCTATGCCTTCGGCTTCGCCTACGGGTACAAGACCGGCACCAACGAATATCGCTTTGGCGACGGCATCCTGAAAGGCAAGCGGGCGCTGGTGAATGTCGTGACGGGCGGGCCGGCTGCGGACTATGGTCCGCGAGGCATCAACGGCCCGTTCGATCAACTCCTCTTTCCGCTCACTCATGGCGCGCTTTTCTATCCAGGCATGGACGTACTCCCTGTCCATCCGGTGTACGGCGCAGCCCACGTCAGCAAAGCGGAGGAGATCGAACCCATCAAGGCGGCGTGGCGTCGTCGCGTCGAACGCCTGTTCGAAGACGCGCCGATTCCGTTTCGCTCGCAGAACGGAGGAAGCTTTCCCGATCGCCACACAATGGCGGACGACGTGGCGCCAGGCAAGAGTGGACTGCTGGTGCATGTCGCCGACGAGTAAGGCGATAGGGCGGGAACAGGGGTATTGGTGCCGGGCTCGGCAGTCGCTTGAGCCTCCCAAGGAAGGACGAGTCTGCCTGCAGTCGCTGCCGCTGTTGGCCGGCCATCAAGCCTTAATCACCGAGCTTCCCAAAGCTGTCGATCGCAGGCGTCGGCTCGTGGCCGTCAGCGGTCATGTCACTCTCGGTGCTCTTTACCATGTCCTTATTCGAGTCGCGTAGCGGGCCCGCCCATTCGTCGGCTCCGCGCCGCCCGCCTAGCCCAACCCTTCATGCCGCATCGCCTTCTGCACAGCCGGCCTCTCCATCATCCGATCACGAAAAGCCGCCAGCCTCGCCGGCGCCTCGACGCCGAGCTTCTTCGCCCACAACAGCATCACGAACAGATAAGCATCGGCCACGCTGACGGCATCGCCGAACAGGAAGTTTCCCTTGAGCCGCTCGTCGAGATAGCCCATGCGCTTCTGGATCAACTCGCCCGCCTTGCGCTTGTCGTCGTCGCCCGCGCCCGAGAAGAAGGGTTTGAAGCTCTTGTGGATCTCGGTCGAGATGAACGCGAGCGCCTGCAGCAGCGCGGTCTGACCGGACGGTCCGGCGGGGCGGAGCGCCGTGTTCTGCTGGGCGATCCAGTCGAGGATCGCGACGTTCTCGGTCAGCGTTTCGCCGGAGTCGAGCGTGAGCGCGGGCACGTAGCCCTTCGGATTGATCGCCGCGAAGTCGGTGCCGCTCTCCGTGCGCTTCGTCTTGAGGTCGACCTTCTCGTGGTCGAACGTCAGGTTCGCTTCGTGCAGCGCGATGTGGTCGGCGAGGCTGCAGGCTCCGGGTGAGTAGTAGAGCTTCATTCGAGGTCTCCGCTTGTTATTCGGTTCGTTGGGGCGCGCTTGCGAGCGCTGCCGGGGATTATGCGATGCCGGGTTCGTCGGCCCGCTGCGGTGCAGGCCGGCTTTCATCGGTCGAAGCGCCTACAAGTCGGCGCGGTCGCCGTCGCCTGTCCGAGCGGCTCCGGACGAGACACGATGACGACTCGATCGACTCCTGCGAGACCTCGTGAAACCTCATCGACTGCTGTTCTCCGCCCTCATCGGCGCCGTCGCCAGCGCCCGCTCCATGACGCCGATGGCCGCGCTCGCGGTCGCGCGACTGCTCGGCTCGCGTACGCCGGGTCGGCTCGTCCTGCTGGACCACCCGCTCTTCAAGTTCGGCGCGATCGCGATGGGCATTGGCGAACTGTTCGGCGACAAGATGAAGAGCGCGCCCGATCGAACGGTCGCGCTCGGACTCGGCGCTCGCGTGAGCAGTGCGGGCGTCGCGGGGGCCGCGCTGGCTCCGCGCGGGAAGGAGACCGAGGGCGCGCTCGTCGCGGTCGCGACCGCGGTGCCGCTCGCCTACGCGACGCTCGCGGCTCGCAAGCGCGCGATGGCGCGCATCGGCCAGACGAAGAGCGGGCTGATCGAGGACGCGCTGATCGTCGCCGCCGGCGTCGCGGTCGTCGCGTGGGCCGTCAGCGCGACGCGGCGCTCGTGAGCGCGTCGGCCTTCGACGCCAGCCGATCCATGAAGCGCTCGCACTGCGCGAGCTGATCGAGCGCGACGTATTCGTCGGGCGTGTGGGCCTGCGCGATGTCGCCGGGCCCGCAGATCACCGTCGGAATGCCGATCTGCTGGAAGAGGCCGGCCTCGGTCCCGTACGAGACCTTGCCGGTCTTGTCGTTGCGCGACAGGTCGCGCGCGAGCTTGACGATCGCGTCGTTCTCGTCGACGCCGAGTCCATCGGTCGAGCTCTCCCAGATCATCTCGATGCGGGCGCAGTCGTCGACCTGCTTCATCTCGCGCTCGAGGCGCGACGCGTAGTCGCAGATCTGTTCGTAGAGCGTCGACGCGTCCATCGTCGGCAGCGTGCGCATGTCGAAGCGGACCTCGCAGTCCTTCGGGATGATGTTCGCCGCGGTGCCGCCGCGGATCACGCCGGTCGACATCGTCGAGAACGGGACCGTGAAGCCGTAGTCACGAACCTCGGTCGCGGCGAGCTTCGTCGCGAGGTCGCTGACAAACACGACGAGGCGCGCCGCGTATTCGATCGCGTTGACGCCGTGCGTCACGTAGCTCGAATGCGCCTCGCGTCCGTGCACGTGGCAGTTGAAGCGATGCGTCCCCTTGTGCGCGATGATCGGCTGCATGCTGGTCGGCTCGCCGACGATGCAGCCGGCGGCGACGAGGCCGGTCGCCTCGAGGTCGGCGAGCAGTCCGCGGACGCCGATGCAGCCGATCTCCTCGTCGTAGGACAACGAATAGTGGATCGGCGCGTCGAGCTGGCCCGCGTCGATCGCCGCGAGGAAGGTCGGGGCGCGGTCGAGGATCACGCCGAGGAAGCCCTTCATGTCGGCCGAGCCGCGTGCGTAGAGCTTGTCGCCCTTGACGATCGCCTTGAACGGATCGGTGGACCAGTTCTGGCCATCGACCGGCACGGTGTCGGTGTGGCCGGACAGGATGATGCCGGGCTTCGATCCTTCGCCGAGCGTGGCGAACAGGTTGGCCTTCCTGCCGGTCGCGTCGTACGTCAGTCGCGACTTCGCGCCGAGCTTTTCCAGATGGTCGCGTGCCCATTCGATGAGCCCGAGGTTCGATTCGCGCGAGGTGGTGTCGAAGGCGATCAGGGTCTCGATCATCGCGAGCGCGGACGCGGACGGGCCGGTGGCCTGCGGCGCGGGTTCGGCGGTGGGAAGACGGGTATTCATCGGAGGGTCGAAGCGATTGCGGACGATCGGCCGATCTTACGCCTGGGCTAGGCGCCGCTCCGCAGCCGCGGGTCCGCGAGGTCGCGCAGGCGATCAGCGACGAGGTTCAGCGTGACGATCAACAACGCGAGCGCGATGCCGGGATAGATGCTGATCCAGTACTTGCCCGCGAACAGCACCTGGAAGCCGTTCGCGATCAACAGGCCGAGCGACGGCTCGGTGATCGGGACGCCGAGGCCGAGGAAGGACAGCGTCGCCTCGAGCGAGATCGCCGCGGCGATCTGCAGCGTCGCGACGACGAGCAGCGGCGGCAGGCAGTTCGGCAGCAGGTGCCGGAACACGATGCGAGACGTCGACACGCCGAAGCCACGCGCGGCCTGGATGTAGTCCTTGCGACGCTCGACGAGCGCCGTCGCGCGGACCGTGCGCGCGTAATAGGCCCACTGCACCGCGACGAGCGCGATCACGACGTTCGCGAGTCCCGGCCTGAGGAAGGCGAGCAGGATCAGCGCGATCAGGATCGACGGGAAGGACAGCTGGATGTCGGCGAGCCGCATCACGAGCGCGTCGATGGGACCGCCGCGATAGCCGGCGACGAGGCCGAGCGTGACGCCGATCAGCGCGGCGCAGACGGTCGAGATCAGCCCGATCGCGACGCTGATGCGCAGCCCGTAGACGATCGCCGACAACATGTCGCGGCCCTGGCCGTCCGTGCCGAGCCAGTAGTGCATGCGCCCGTCGCCCGACGCGCTGCCCGGGGCGAGCCGCGCATCGAGGATGTCGAGGTGAGCGAGGTCGTAGGGGTTCTGCGGCACGAGCCACGGGCCGATCAACGCGACCGCGATCAGCGCGCCGAGGAGGAGCGCCCCCGCGAGCGCGAGCCCGTCGCCGGCGAAGCCGCTCGTCCAGCCGCGACGCGTGCTGGCCGCGGTCGCGGGGACGTCCAGGTCGTCGGACGTGTTCACGCGTCGGCCCCCAGTCGAACGCGGGGATCGAGCGCGGCATAGGCGAGATCGACCGCGAGGTTGACGAGGACGAAGACCGTCACGACGACGAGCAGGTAGGCGACGATGACGGGGCGGTCGAGGATGCCGATCGAGTCGATGATCAGCTTGCCCATGCCCGGCCACGCGAAGATCGACTCGGTCACGATCGAGAACGCGATCATCGAACCAAACTCGAGGCCGAGCACGGTCACGATCGGGATCAGGATGTTCTTCAGCACGTGGACGCCGACGATGCGCGCCTCGGGCACGCCCTTCGCGCGCGCGAAGCGCACGTAGTCGGTGACGAGAGCCTCGCGCGTGCCGCCGCGCACGAGGCGCACGATCAGCGCGAGCTTGAAGAGCGCGAGGTTCGCGGCGGGCAGCAGCAGGTGCTTCCATCCGTCGAGCGTCAGGAAGGACCACTCGATGCCGAACACGCGCACCGTCTCGCCGCGGCCCGAGGCCGGCAGCCAGCCGAGCGAGACCGAGAACAGCATGATCATCAACAGGCCGACCCAGAACGTCGGCAACGAGAAGCCGAGGATCGAGCCGCCGAGGATCGCGCGGCCCGCGAAGGAGTCGGGTGCGAGTCCGGCCCACAGCCCGAGCGGGATGCCGATGCCGACGGCGAGCAGCAGCGCGGCGCACGCGAGTTCGAGCGTCGCCGGCAGGCGTTCGAGGATCAGTCCGATGGCCGGGGCGCTGTACGCGTACGAGCGTCCGAAGTCGCCGTGCAGCGCGCCGGAGACGAAGTGCAGGTACTGCGCCCACAGCGGCCGGTCGAGGCCGAGCGCGACGCGGACCGCGGCCGCATCGGCCTGCGTCGCCTCGGGGCTGATCATGATCGCGACCGGGTCGCCGATCACGTAGACCCCGGCGAAGACGATCAGCGACATCGCGAACAACACGGCGATGCTCTGCAGGAGCCGGCGGACCAGGAAGGTGGACATGCGCGTCGATGATAACGTCGTGCCATGAAGCTCCTCGTCCTCGGCGGCACGCTCTTCCTCGGTCGGCACGTGGTCGACGCCGCGCTCGCGCGCGGACACGAGGTCACGCTCTTCAACCGGGGTCGGCGCGACGTGCCCTGGCCGGAGGTCGAGACCCTGCAGGGCGATCGCGACGGCGGACTCGACGCGCTCGAGGACCGACGCTGGGACGCCGTCGTCGATACGTCGGGCTACGTGCCGCGACTCGTCGGCGCGTCGGCGAGCAAGCTCGCGCGGGCGGTCGAGCACTACACCTACATCTCGAGCGTGTCCGTGTACCCGGACACCGACGCCCCCGGGACCGACGAGCGGGCGCCGGTGCAGACGCTCGTCGATCCCGCCACCGAGGACGTCCCCGCGAACTACGGCGCGCTGAAGGCGGCGAGCGAACATGCCGCCGAGGCGGCGATGCCCGGTCGCGTGCTGCACGTGCGCGCCGGCATGATCGTCGGCCCCTTCGACGCGACGGGACGCTTCGCCTACTGGGTGCGCCGTCTCGCCGACGGCGGCGAAGTGCTCGCGCCGGGCGATCCCGACGCGTCGGTGCAGCTCGTGCACGCGCGCGACCTCGCCGACTGGGTCGTGTCGATGGGCGAGCGACGGGCGAGCGGCGTGTTCAACGTGACGGGTCCCGAGCGACGCCTCACGATGCGCGACTTCCTCGAGGCGTGCCGGGACGCGAGCGGCGTCGACGCGACGTTCACCTGGGTGGACGAGGACTTCCTGGTCGCGAACGACGTGGCCGCGTTCGCCGATCTGCCGTTCTGGCTGACCCGCGCGGAGCGCGGGCTGCTCGAGGTCGACGTGTCGAAGGCGTTCGCGCAAGGCCTTCATTGCCGTCCGCTCGTCGACACGGTGCGCGACACCGCGCGCTGGCTGGCCGAGGAACGGGCCGACGGCGCCGTGCCGGCCCGGCTCGCGAGCGGCGTCGCGGTGCGCGCCGGCATCGACCGCGCGCGCGAACGCGCGCTGCTCGACGCATGGCACGCGCGGACTAGGCGCGCATCAACTCCTTGACCTTGCGCGCGAGCTCGTCGATCGCGAAGGGCTTCGTGATCACCGTCATGCCGGGCTCGAGCCGGCTCTTGCCGACGGCGGCCGTTTCCGCGTAGCCGGTGATGAACAGGACCTTGAGGTCCGGACGCGCGACGCGCGCGGCGTCGGCGACCTGACGGCCGTTCATGCCGCCGGGCAGTCCGACGTCGGTGACGAGCAGGTCGATCCGCGGCACGCTCTGGAGGACGCGCATCGCGCTCGGGCCGTCGAGCGCCTCGATCGTCGCGTACCCGGCCTCCGCCAAGACTTCGGCGACGACCATGCGGATCGTCGGCTCGTCGTCGATCACGAGCACGACTTCGCCGTCGCCCTCGCGACCCGGACGGGCGCGCGTCGCGAACCGCGCGTCGTGCTCGGCGTCCTGCGCGTGACGCGGCAGATAGACGCACAGCGTCGTGCCGTGGCCGACCTCCGACTCGATGCGGACGTGGCCGCCCGACTGGCGCGCGAAGCCGTAGACCATCGACAGTCCCAGCCCCGTGCCTTCGCCGAGCGGCTTCGTCGTGAAGAAGGGCTCGAAGGCCTTCGCGATGATCTCGTCGCTCATGCCGACGCCGGTGTCGATGACGCACAAGGACAGGTACTCGCCGGGCGGCAGGTCGCGTTCCTCCGCCGCGCGTTCGTCGAGGACGTGGTTCGTGGTCTCGATCGTCAGCCGGCCGCCCTCGGGCATCGCGTCGCGCGCGTTGATGCACAGGTTCAGCAGCGCGTTCTCGAGTTGATTCGGATCGACGAGCGCGGGCCACAGATCGTCGGCCGCGACGACGTGGACCTCGACCGACGGGCCGACGGTGCGACGCACGAGCTCCTCCATGCCGACGATCAGTCGATTGACGTCGGTCGGCTTCGGGTCGAGCGTCTGTCGTCGCGAGAACGCGAGCAGCCGATGGGTCAGCGCGGCCGCGCGCTTGACGGCGTCCTGCGCGGCGCGCAGATAGCGGTCGACCGCGTCGATGCGGCCGTCGTTGACGCGCATGCCGATGACTTCGAGACTGCCGCTGATCCCCGCCAAGAGGTTGTTGAAGTCGTGCGCGAGGCCGCCGGTCAACTGGCCGACCGCCTCCATCTTCTGCGACTGGCGCAGCGCGCTCTCCGCGGCCCGCAGCGCCTCGGCGCGTTCGGTCTCCTCGGTGATGTCGCGTCCGATGCAGTAGACGAGGCCGTCGTCGGGGATGCCGATCCACGAGATCGACCGATAGCTGCCGTCCTTGCAGCGATACCGATTGGGAAAGCGGATGGCGGGCTGGCCGATCTGGGTCAGGTCGAAGCCCGCGCGCGTGCGCTCGACGTCGTCGGGATGGAGCAGGTCGAAGATCGACGTCGACGCGACCTCGGCCTCGGTCCAGCCGAGCACGGTCTTCCATGCGGGATTCGACGTCTCGAAGTAGCCGTCGGCGTTGAGTGCGCCGAGCAGGTCGGGGCTGAGCTGCCACGTCTTGCCGCGCTCCTGCGCGCGTTCGATCACCTGGCGCTCGAGCTCAGCGTTGAGTTCGAGCAGGTTCTGCTCCGCATCCTTGCGATCGGTGATGTCGAAGCTGACGCCGGGGAAGCGCAGCGGCGTGCCGTCCGCGGCCCTCTCGCAGCGGCCTTCGGCGATCACCCAGCGCACGTCGCCCGTCGGCAGGACGAGGCGGTATTCCTCGCTGAAGGTGGCGCCGCTGCGCAAGGCTTCGTCGACGCTGCGGCGGACGCGGTCGACGTCGTCCGGATGGATCGCCGCGAAGAACTGCGCGAACGGCGCGCCGCCCGCGGCGTGCGCGACGTCGACGCCGTACAGCCGTGCGAAGCGCTCGTCCGCGATGACGCGATCGTTCTGCACGTCCCAGTCCCACGTGCCGATGCCGCGTCCGGCGGAGAGCGCGAGCTGCAGGCGGCGATCGCTCTCGCGCAACAGGGCTTCGGAGTCGCGCGCTTCGCTGACGTCGGTGCTCGTCGCGAACCAGCGCTCGATGCGGCCCGACGAGTCCTTCGACGGCTGGACGCGCGTGAGGAAGGATCGGAAGCGACCGTCGCAGCCCCGCAGCGACAACACCGTGTCGAAGGGTTCGCCCGACGCGATCGCGTCTCGCGAGCGCGCGAGCACCTCCGGCAATCCGGCGGGGTCGTGGGCGCTCTGCCAGCCCGAGACCTGCAGCTGCTCGAAGGTGGTCCCGGTGTAGTCGTGCCAGCGGCGGTTGTACCAGTGGACGTCGCCGTCCGCGTCGGCGATCCATACGAGCTGGGGCACGGCATCCGCGAGCCTGCGGAACAGGCGTTCGTCGCCGATCTGTTCGTCCTGGATGGCAGGCCTCGGGAAGTGGGTCATGTCGGCGATCTTCGGGTCGCGGCCGCGCCGGCAAAAGCATACGCGTGGGCGGGCGCCGAATCGTCATATCCCGATACGTTTGTTGCGCGCACGTCGTTGTCCGCGGCGACGCGACGATGGCAGGCTGCGTTCTCGTCCCCATCGTTGCGCCACCCGCCATGACCTTCCGCAGGATCGCCACGCTCGCCGTCGTCGCTTCGCTCGTCGGACCCGGGACGACGGCCGCCGTCGCCGCCGACGTCACGACGCTTTCGTTCGGTGGTCGCGACCTGCTGGTCCACGTGCCGCGAACGCTGCCCGCGCCGGGTTCCCGCGCACTCGTCCTCGTCCTGCACGGCGGCCTCGGCAACGCGAGCCGGATCGTCGACCGCCGCGCGGAGGGCGGGCTGAACATGAACGCGATCGCGGACCGCGAGGGCTTCGTCGTCGCCTACCTCGACGGCACGCCGGTCACGCGCCGGCTCGGCGGACGCTTCCTGGGATGGAACGCGGGCGGCGCCTGTTGCGGTCAGTCCGCGGCGAACGACGTCGACGACGTCGGCTACATCCGTGGCGCGGTCGACGAGCTGGTCGCCCGCTACGATATCGATCGCGCGCGCGTCTTCTCGATGGGCCATTCGAACGGCGCGATGATGACGCAGCGCCTGCTGTGCGAGACGACCATCGTCGCGGCGGGCGTGGCCGTGTCCGGTCCGCTCAACCTCGACGTCGCGCGTTGTCCCGCGGCGCGCGGACATCGCGTGCTGGCGATCCACGGCGAGGACGACCGCAACGTCCCCGTCGCCGGCGGGGTGGGCGAACGCGGACTGTCGCGCGTCGCTTTTCGATCCGAAGCCGCGTCGCAACGCAGCTTCGTCGACTCCGGTGCGAGCTATACGCTGCAGGTCGTGCCGGGCGCCGATCACGCGCTGGCGCACATCGAAACCGCCCTCGAAGCCTCCGAAGGCCTCACGATCGCCGAGAAGAGCGCCCGTTTCTTCGGCCTGTCGGACTGACGCGCCTCGTTCACTGCGCGCGCAACCAGCGCCGCGAGCCCCCGAGCAGCGGGATGCCGAGGTAGCCGCGCACGACGAGCACGCGTCCGTCATCCTCGACCCGGAGCGTGCACGCGTAGGTCGCGCCGTTGCGCGGGTCGAGGATCTCCCCGTTGACGTAGGTCTCGCCGACCCGCTCGACGTCCCGGATGATCGCGAGGCCGATGATCGGCGTGTCCTTCCGGTCGCCGGGGCAGTGCGTACACAGGTTCGTCTGGTCCTCGGGGTTGTCGGTCCATTCGATGCGGCCGACGTAACGGCCGCGCTCGAGCGCGATGCGGATCAGCCCGCGCGTGTGGCCGGTCTTGTCGTCGAGCGAGCGCCAGAGCCCGATCGGCGACGAGCGGTCTTCGACCGGCGCGGCCTGCGCACACCATGCGCAGAACGCGAGGACGACGATGCGGGTCAGCAACAGCGCGGGTCGGATTGCCTGCATGGACGGCCGGTTCGGGAAGGGACGAGAGTCTAGCGTCGCGGCCGACCCGAGGGCGGACTTCCGGCGTGATAGCCTCACCCGATCCGCACGCGCGCGCCTCCGCCGACCGGTCTCGGCCCCGGGGCGCGTCTGCTCCAGACAGGATCGTTCGCCATGAACCTCATCGACCGCATCGTCCAGTTCCAGTCCGACATCGCGACCATTCGTCGCGACCTCCACGCCCATCCCGAGCTCAGGTTCGAGGAGTTCCGCACGGCGGATCTCGTCGCGGCGAAGCTCGAGGAGTGGGGCTACGCGGTGCACCGCGGCCTCGGCAAGACCGGCGTCGTCGGCACGCTCCGCTGCGGCACCGGCACGAAGAGCATCGGCCTGCGCGCCGACATGGACGCGCTGCCGCTCGTCGAGCACAACGCGTTCGCGCACAAGTCCACGCACGAGGGCCGCATGCACGCGTGCGGCCACGATGGCCACACCGCGATGCTGCTCGCGGCCGCGAAGTACCTCGCGGAGTCGAAGCGCTTCGACGGCACGCTGAACGTCATCTTCCAGCCGGCCGAGGAGGGCGGCGGCGGGGCGCGCGTGATGATCGAGGACGGGCTCTTCGAACGCTTTCCGTGCGACGCGGTCTTCGGCATGCACAACTGGCCGGGCGCCGCCGTCGGGACCTTCGGCGTGACGGCGGGCCCGATGATGGCGTCGACGAGCGAGTTCGAGATCACGGTCACGGGCAAGGGCGCGCACGCGGCGATGCCGCACAACGGCACCGATCCGATCATGACGGCGGTCGCGCTCGCGCAGAACCTGCAGACGCTGATCACCCGCAACAAGAAGCCGATCGACACCGCGGTCATCTCGATCACGCAGATCCACGCCGGCGATGCGTACAACATCATCCCGAACGACTGCGTGTTGCGCGGCACGGTGCGCACCTTCGACACCGCGGTGACCGACCAGATCGAGGCCGGCATGCAACGCATCGTCGACGGCACCGCCGCGACCTTCGGGGCCGACGCGACGCTGCGCTTCCAGCGCAACTATCCGGCGACGGTGAACCACCCGAAGGAGACCGCGTTCGCGGTCGGCGTGATGCGCGAGATCGTCGGCGTCGACAACGCGCGCGACGACGTCGAGCCGACGATGGGCGCCGAGGACTTCGCGTTCATGCTGCAGGCGAAGCCCGGCTGCTACGTGTTCATCGGCAACGGCGACGGCGCCCACCGCGAGATGGGCCACGGCATGGGCCCGTGCATGCTGCACAACCCGAGCTACGACTTCAACGACGCGCTGATCCCGATCGGGGCGACGTATTGGGTGAAGCTGACGGAGAAGTTCCTGGGGACGGTCGCGGCGACGTCGAAAACCGAGCGAGTCGCGGAGACGGCATAGGTTGACGGTAGGTTGAGGTAAACGAAGTGCACCTCAACGTCTGTGACTCGGGTGGCGATCGACGAGTTGGCAACCCGAACGATCCGATCGTGTCGGCACGCCAACCGAGTCACAGACGTTGAGATGCGCTCCGCTTATCTCAGCCTACGCACTTGGTCTTTCGACCAAGAGCCGCTCGAGCACCTGGTCGAGCTTGACCTCGATTTCCGGAATCTCCCGCTCCAGGTAGCCGCGCAGGTCCGCGATGCGGGTTTCCTCGGCCGTCTGCGCGGTGCGCCGTGCGCGTTCGAGTTCACGATGCAGGTCGCGCGATTCGATCGCGGCCTGCATGCGGACGCGGCCAATCGTCGCGAAATAGAGCACCGCGACGACGACCATGCCGACGAGCAGCCACGCGGCGATCGAGACGTCGACCGTCGTGACGAACAAGTCGATCGGCGTGGGCTGGGTGACGGCGCCCCAGTTGCGGAGCGCGATCGCGATCAGCGCGAGGACGAGGACGGTGACGAGACCGGTGACGATCTTCATGGGCGCTCCGTTGGGGTCGGGTCGACAGCGTAGCGCGCAATCCGTGGGCCATCCGTAGGAACGGCGCCCGAATACTTCACGGGCCGTCGGGGTCGTCGGCGTCGGCTTGTCAGGGAGGCGAGCCGACGCCCGATGACATTCCGACGGCACCCGTCGACGCATCCGGCTTCGCAGGCACGATCCGTCCCTCCTCCACCCCGTGACACGCGACCGACGAGTCGCGGAACGGCTTCATCTCCGGGCGTTCGGCCTTGCAGCGCGCGTTCGCGTACGGACAGCGCGGATGGAAGGCGCAGCCGCTCGGCGGCTTCAGCGGATTCGGGACCTCGCCCGCGACCGCGATCCGCGCGGTGCCGGTCTTCTCGAGATCCGGGATCGCCTCGAGCAGCATCCGCGTGTACGGATGCATCGGCTCGGCGAACAGCGCGGCCTTCGGCGCGAGCTCGGCGAGCCGACCGAGGTACATCACGCCGACGCGGTCCGCGATGTGCCGCACGACCGCGAGGTTGTGCGAGATGAACAGATAGGTCAGCCCGAGCTCGCGCTGCAAGTCCTTCATGAGGTTGAGCACCTGCGCCTGCACCGACACGTCGAGCGCCGACGTCGGTTCGTCGCAGACGAGGAATTCGGGCTGCGTCGCGAGCGCGCGCGCGATCGAGATGCGCTGGCGCTGGCCGCCGGAGAACTGGTGCGGATATTTCACGCGGTCGGCCGGCGACAGTCCGACCTGGTTCAGCAGCGCGTCGACGCGGGCGTCGATCGTCGCGTCGCTCGCGCCTTCCTTCCCGCTCGACACGAGCGCCGCCGCGTGCAGCTTGAGGGGTTCCGCGATGATGCGACCGACACGCCAGCGCGGGTTCAGGCTGGCATAGGGATCCTGGAAGATCATCTGCGCGCGACGCCGCAGCGCGCGCGACTTCGCGAAGCGCGCCACCGGTTCGCCGTCGAACGTGATCGACCCGGAGGTTGGCGCGTACAGGCCGACGAGCAGGCGCGCGACGGTCGACTTGCCGCAGCCGGACTCGCCGACGAGGCCGAGCGTCTCACCGCGTTCGATCGTGAACGAGACGTCGTTGACCGCGTGCAGCAGCGCGCGCGGTTCGCGGTTGAGCACGCGATTGAGCCAGGGCGCCGAGACGTCGAACGTCCGTCCTGCGTTCGAGACGCGCACGAGCGCCGTGCCGGGGTCGCCGGGCACCGCGCTCATTCGATGATCTCCGCGTGATCGACGACGTCGAGCGAGACCCGTGCCGCGCGAGCCTCGGCGGCGTGCTGCGGATCGTGCAGCCAGCACGCGGCCAGCGACGGACCCGCCTGCATCAGATCGGGACGCAGGCGGTCGCATGGGGCGAAGCGCGCGGCGCAGCGCGGATGGAAGGCGCAACCGCTCGGGATCGCGGTGAGGCGGGGCATCGATCCGTCGATCTGCGCGAGATGGGCGACGTCGTGCTTCATCGACGGAATCGCCCCCATCAGGCCGACGGTATACGGGTGCTGCGGTCGATGGATGACGTCGTCGACGCGACCGATCTCGACGACGCGGCCCGCATACATCACGGCGACGCGATCGGCCGTTTCCGCGATCACGCCCATGTCGTGCGTGACGAGCATCACGGCCGTGCCGTGTTCGCGGCACAGCTTCTTGAGCAACGCGATGATCTGCGCCTGGATCGACACGTCGAGCGCGGTCGTCGGCTCGTCGGCGACGATCAGCTTCGGCTCGGCGGCGAGCGCGAGCGCGATGACGACGCGCTGGCGCATGCCGCCCGAGAACTGGTGCGGGTACTGGTCGATGCGCTCGCGCGCCGCGGGGATCCCGGTCGACTCGAGCAGTTCGATCGCGCGATTGCGGGCCGCGGTGGACGACAGGTCGAGATGGGTCTGGATCGTCTCGACGATCTGGCGGCCGATCGTGTACAGCGGATTCAGCGACGTCAGCGGATCCTGGAAGATCGCGCCGATCTCCTTGCCGCGGATGCGGCGCATCGCGTCGTCGTCGAGGTTGTCGATGCGACGACCGTTGAGCAGGATCTCGCCGCCCGCGACGCGGCCCGGCGCTTCGAGCAAGCCGATGATCGCCGCGCCCGTCAGCGACTTGCCGGCGCCCGACTCGCCGACGACCCCGAGCACTTCGCCGGGGTCGATCGAGAAGGACACGTCGTCGAGCGCGAGGAGCGAGCCTCGCCGCGTTGGAAATTCGACTCGGAGGTGACGAACTTCGAGGAGCGGCGCGGCCATTCGGTCAGTTGGATTTCGAGATTTCTTCGACGATCGCGGCTTGCGGCGTCGACGTCGACTGCGCGACCGGAGACTGTCCCGACTTCTGCCATTCGCGCGCGGGGTCGCAGCCGCCGACCGGTTCGGACTTCTCGACGACGAGATCCCAGTTCTGCGCGATCGAGTTGTCGCGATGCGCCGCGACGTAGTAGCGCGTGCACGGCTCGATGCGCATCGCATAGGTCTTCTCGACCGGGATGCGGAAGCCCGACACCGGCCGCGCCACGAAACTGACGTTGTGCGTGCCCGCGTCGATCGGCGGATTTCGTTGCAGGTTGCCCTTGCCGTCGATCGAGGTCACGTAGACCGGATAGCGATTGAGCTGCGCGCGGTAGTAGACCTGGCCGTCGTCGAGTTGGGACAACGGCGCAGTGGTCGCACAGCCGGCGAGCACGACGACGAGCGATGCGAGTGCGCCGCCGATCGCGGCGCGTGGGGTGGATGCGTTCATGGTGTTCTCCTGAGAGGGAGTCACTGCAACCTCGGATTGAGCGCATCGCGCAGCCAGTCGCCGAGCAGGTTGACCGACAGCACGAGGATCACGAGGGCTGCTCCCGGGAACACAGTTATCCACCACTCGCCGGAAAAAAGAAAGTTGTTGCCGTTACGAATCAGCGTGCCGAGCGAGGGCAGCGTCGGGGGCACGCCGACCCCGAGGAAGGACAGCGTCGCCTCGGTGATGATGGCCGTCGCGATGTGGACGGTCGCCAGGACGAGGACCGGGCCGGTCACATTTGGCAACACATGTCTGAACATGATCGCGACCGGTCCGACGCCGATCACGCGGGCGGCCTGGACGTATTCGCGATTCTTCTCGACCAGCGTGGACCCGCGCACGGTGCGCGCGTACTGGACCCAGCCCGATGCGGCGATCGCGATGACGAGGACCGCGAACGCGAGATTCTCGTCGGCGTTCTTGAAGACGGCGCGCGCGACGCCGTCGATCAGCAGCGCGATCAGGATCGCTGGAAAGGAGAGCTGCACGTCGGCGATGCGCATGATGAACGCGTCGATGCGCCCGCCCGCGTAGCCCGCGAGCAGGCCGAGCCCGATGCCGATCACGAGCGACAGGAAGACCGACGCGGCGCCGACGACCAGCGAGATCCGCGAGCCGTAGAGGATCGCGGACAACACGTCGCGCCCTTGTTCGTCCGTGCCGAGCGGAAAACTGGCCTTGCCGTCCGGCAGCCACGCGGGCGGGATGCGGGCATCGGAGAGGTCGACGCTGGCGAGATCGAAGGGGTTGTGCGGCGCGATCCATCCCGCGAACAACGCGCCGACGAGACACAGGAACGCGGCCGCCGACGCACCGATCGCGACCGGCGAGCGGCGGTACTGATAGAAGAAGTCGCTGTCCCAGGCGCGGGACAGCCAGTTCGGCGATGGGGGCGTCGCGCCCGTCGTCATCGCGCGTGCCCGCGGTCCGACGACGGCTCATCGGTCCGCAGCCGTCGCGCGAGCGCGAACGCCGACCAGGCGGCGAGGCCGCCGAGCACCGCACTCGACACGAAGCGCGCGGCGTGCAACTGATAGCCGGCAAGGCAGGCGAATACGAAGACGAGCATCAGCTTCATGCGGTCGCCGAGGAAGGCCTTCGGCGACGGGAGGTCGCTGATGCGCGGCTGCGACGCCCGGCTTTTCCTCGGCGTCGTCGCGCGGTACTGCGCGATCAAGGCGTCCGCTTTCGCGGCCGCCTCTTCGGGGCTCATGCGATGGGGAGAGTCCATGGCCGTCGAGCGCATCGCGTCACTTCACGACGACCCACTTCAACAGGTTGTCGTTCGACGCGAGCTGGACCACCGTCACGTTCTTCTTCACGCCCCACGCGAGCGCCTGCTGATGCAGCGGCAGATGGCCGATGTCGTCCTCGTGGATCTTCGTCGCCTCGTTGATCATCGCGTTGCGCTTCGCCGTATCCGTCTCGACCTGGATCTTTTCGATGAGCTCGTCGATCTTCGGATTGCTGTAGGCACCGAGGTTGAACTGGCCGCGGCCGGTCGCGTTGTCGGGCGTGCCGATCAGCGAGTTGAGCACGTCGTGCGCGTCGATCGTCGATGGCGTCCAGCCGAGCATGTAGAAGGACGTGTTGCGCGACAGGATCTTCGGGAAATACTGGGCCTTCGACTCGGCCTGCAGGTTCACCTTCACGTTGATGCGCGCGAGCATCGCGGCGACGGCCTGGCAGATCTCCGAGTCGTTGTTGTAGCGGTCGTTCGGGCAGTTCATCCCGACCTCGAAGCCGTTCGGATAGCCGGCGTCGACCATCAGCTTCTTCGCGGCCTCGACGTCGTAGGGCAGTCGCTTGTTGAGCGACGCGTCGTAGCCGTTCACGCCCGGCGCCATCATCACCGCGCTCGGCGTCGACGCGCCGCGCATGACCTTCGTCTTGATCGTCTCGATGTCGATCGCCTGATAGAAGGCCTGGCGCACGCGCTTGTCCTTGAACGGGTTCTTGCCCTTCACGCTCGAGTACAACAACTCGTCGCGCTTCTGGTCCATGCCGAGGAAGATCGTGCGCAGTTCCGGACCGACCATCACGCGCGTGTTCGCGCCCGCGTTGATGCGCGCGATGTCCTGCTGCGGCACCGGTTCCATCATGTCGATCTCGCCCGAGATCAGCGCGGCGACGCGGGTGGACGGATTGCCGATCGGCGTGAAGATCGCCTCGTCGACGTTGCCCTCGACCTTGTCCCAGTACTGGAGGTTCTTGACGAGGACCGTACGCGTGCCGGGCTCACGGGACTTCAGACGGAAAGGCCCGGTACCGTTCGCCTTGAACGACGCGGTGTTCTCGATGCCCTTGCGCTTGTCGACCGGCTTCTCGGCCTTGTTCTCGGTGCACCACTTCTTGCTCATGATGAACCAGCGGGTGAACACGTTCGGCAGGATCGGGAAGGGAGCCTTCGTCTCGATGTCGATCGTGTGGTCGTCGATCTTGCGGATCTCCTTGATCGCGCCGACGGCGGTCTTCATGTCGGACCCGTCGGAGAGCGCCCGCTGGTACGAGAAGATCACGTCGTCCGCCGTGAACGGCGTGCCGTCGTGAAACGTCACGTTCTTGCGCAGGTTGAAGTGCCACACGGTCGGCGAGGTCTGCTTCCAGTCGGTCGCGAGGCCCGGGACCGACTTCAACTGCTTGTCGAGGTTGACCAGCGACTCGTAGATGTTGTTGAGGAACGTGAGCTGCAGGGACTCGTTGAGCGAATGCGGGTCCATCGACAACGGGTCGCCCTGGTTCGAGAACTTGAACGTGGCGGCGACGGCCGGCGCGGCGGCGAGCAGGTTGAGTGACGCGCCGAGCGCGACGCCGAGCGCCGCGGCGACGATGAGCTTCCTGATCTTCATGAAACGACTCCCTCGAGATGATCGGTGTACGGAACGGATCGTACCGTGCAGAGCAAGCTTCAAGCCAAGCTTCAGGCCCGACGCGGCAGCGAGCGCTCGGCGAGCGCCGCGAGCAGGCCCGCGCCGATCGGCAGGACCGCGTCGTTGAAGTCGTAGCGCGTGTTGTGCAGGAACACGCCGGCTTCGGAACCGCCTTGACCGAGTCGCAGGTAGGCGCCGGGTCGGACCTGCAGCATGAACGAGAAGTCCTCGGCGCCCATCGACGGCGGCAGGTCGCGGATCACGTTCGACTCGCCGACGAGCGAGGCTGCGACGTCACCGGCGAAGCGCGCCTCGTTCGGCGTGTTGATCGTCGCGGGATACAGGCGCGTGTAGCGGCAGGTCGCGGTCGCGCCGAACGCCGCGGCCACCGAGGTGCTGACCTCGGTCAGGCGGCGTTCGAGCATCTCCTGCACGCTCGCCTTGAAGCTGCGCGCGGTGCCGATGAGACGGGCGCTGCCGGGAATCACCGAAAACGCGTCGAGGTCGCCGGTCTCGACCGCCGCGATCGTGACGACGGCCGCGTCGATCGGGCTCACGTTGCGCGAGACGATGCTCTGGATCGCGGTGATCAGGTGGCCCGCGACGACGACGGGATCGACCGTGAGATAGGGATGCGCGCCGTGTCCGCCGCGACCTTCGATCGCGATCTCGAAACGGTCGGCCGCGGCCATCATCGGGCCCGGATTGATGCCGATCGTGCCGGCCGGCAGGCTCGGCCAGTTGTGCATCGCGTAGATGGTGTCGCACGGAAAGCGCTCGAACAGCCCGTCCTCGATCATCGCCCGCGCGCCCGCATGGCCTTCCTCTCCGGGCTGGAAGATCAGGTGCACGGTGCCGTCGAAATCGCGCGTCGACGCGAGATGGCGGGCCGCACCGAGCAGCATCGTCGTGTGGCCGTCGTGCCCGCAGGCGTGCATGCGATGCGCATGCGTCGAGCGGTGCGCGAACGCGTTGGCCTCGACGATCGGCAACGCGTCCATGTCCGCGCGCAGGCCGATCGTGCGCGTCGACAACGGCTTGCCGGCGACGGGCCGTCCGCGCAGCACGCCGACGACGCCGGTCCGACCGATCCCGGTATGCGTCTCGATGCCGAGCGCCGCGAGTTGCGCGACGACGACTTGCGCGGTCCGCGTCTCCTCGAAGCCGAGCTCGGGATGCGCATGCAGGTCGCGCCGGATCGCGATGAGGTCGTCGTGATACGCCCGGATCGAGGCCACGGTCGTCGCGGCGTCGCCCGTCACGATGGGATCGGTGACCGCGTTCATCGGGAGCGGGGTCCTAGTGCGTCGACGTGCGCTCGATGCGCAGTCGCGGATCGACGACGAAGTAGAGCAGGTCGACGACGAGGTTGATGACGACGAAGATCAAGGCGATCAGGCAGAGGTAGGCCGCCATCACGGGGATGTCCGCGACGCCGACCGACTGGATGAAGAGCAGCCCCATCCCCGGCCACTGGAACACGGTCTCGGTGACGATCGCGAACGCGATGATGCCGCCCAGCTGCAGGCCCGTGATCGTGATGACCGGCACGAGCGTGTTCTTGAGCGCGTGGCCGAAGTGGATCGCGCGGCGCGACAGCCCGCGCGCGCGCGCGAACTTGATGTAGTCGGTGCGCAGCACTTCGAGCATTTCCGATCGGACCAGTCGCAGGATCAGCGTGAGCTGGAACAGGCACAAGGTGATCGACGGCAGGATCAGGTGGCGCCATCCGTCGACCGACGTGACGCCGGTCGTCCACCAGCCGAGCGCCGTCGTTTCGCCGCGGCCATAGGACGGGAGCCAGCCGAGCATCACCGCGAAGACGAGGATCAGCAGGATCCCGATGAGGAAGGTCGGCAGGGACACGCCGAGCAGCGAGAGCGTGAGCAGCGTCTGTGCGAGCCAGCTGCTTCGTCGCAGCGCGGTGTAGACGCCGGCCGGAACGCCGATCGCGATCGCGAGGAAGGCGGCGGCGAAGCTCAACTCGAGCGTCGCCGGCAGCCGTTCGCTGATGAGCGACGAGACCTTGCGACCCTCGCGCAGCGACAGGCCGAAGTCGCCAGTGGCGGCGTGACCGACGAACTTCGCGAACTGCACGATGAAGGGCTGGTCGAGGCCCAGGTCGCGACGCAGCGCCGCGCGATCTTCCGGCGAGGCGTCCTGCCCGACCATGAAGGCGACCGGGTCGCCGGTGTACTGGAACAGCAGGAAGGACACGAAGGCCACCGCCACCATCACGAGAACGGCCTGGAATGCGCGGCGCAGGACGAAAGCAAGCATCGGACGAGGGGATCACCGCGAGGCGGTTGAATGGGCGCGGAGGCGACGCGGTCGAAAACCGCGATTGATCATGCCGAAGCGGGTTAGGCCAGTCAATTGAAGCCAACGATGCGAATCGCAGTGCGCAACGCACGCGGGCGCAATCGCGACACCGTGTCGTTTTCATAGGAGAAATGTGTGCTTTCCCCACTCAGTTGGTTTACACTCAGCGCCGCTTGACGGCCCCGACTCAGAGAGAGCAGGGGCTTTTTTTCATCACCGTCCGGTTGGAGTTCTTGAATGCGACTTTCGATTTATGCGGTCTTGGGTATGGTTTTGGCAGCTCAGTTGTCCGCTTGTGCATTGGATTCGACGCCGCATGAAGCAGCGTCCGAGTCGTCGTATGTCACCGGGAGCAACATCCCGCGTCGGGATTCGCGTCAGCAGAATGGCGTTCAGACAGGCGTCGTTGATCCGACCGTGCGGGCGCCGCAAGGACTGGGACAGTCGCGCTAAATCCGTTCTTCACTGGTACTTGTCCATCGCACCATAGGAGATTCCACGATGGTTACTGCAAAGAAGGCTCCGGCCAAGAAGGCACCGGCCAAGAAGGCTGTCGCGAAGAAGGCCGCGCCGGCGAAGAAGGCTGTTGCGAAGAAGGCCGCACCGGCCAAGAAAGCTCCTGCAAAGAAAGCTGCTGCCCGCAAGCCCAACGCAGCGTTCATGAAGGCCATGACGCCAAGCCCTGCACTCGCTGCGGTGATTGGCGCGATGGCCGTGCCCCGCACCGAGGTCACGAGCAAGCTCTGGGCGTACATCAAGAAGAACAAGTTGCAGGACGAGTCGGCCAAGCGCTTCATCAACGCCGACGCCAAGCTGAAGGAAGTCTTCGGCAAGGCCCGCGTCGACATGTTCGAGATGACCCGCCTCGTCCAGAATCACCTGAAGTGACGACGCACTAAAAAAAGCCCGGCACCGCCGGGCTTTTTTCTTTTCGTCGTCATCCCCGCGCAGGCGGGGAGCTTTGCAGGGGTTTCGGTCGGCATGCCGACCGCCTGCAAAGCGCGGAGCCCCTGAAAGGGCGACGCCCAGCGTCGTAGAGCCCGGCACTGCCGGGCTTTTTTCATGGCTCGATGGCCGCGCGCATCGCGCCCGCGAGCGCTTCTTCTCCGCGCGCGTTCAACGCGTCGATCGCGCCGACGCGGTCGCGCATTTCCTTGTTCTGGCTCAGCTTCGACTTGCCGACGAGGCGCGTGATCTCGATCTCGAGGCCGACGATCATCTTCAGCATCGTGTCGATGAACTCGGGCGCGGAGTCTCCCATCTTCCAAGGCCTCGGCTCGTCGGCCTCGTGCGTGCGCGTGAGTCGCGCCACGACGCCGCGAACGAAGCGCTCGTCGTCGCGCACGACGATGCGGCCGTGCGCATGGACCACGATGTAATTCCACGTCGGCACCTGTCGATGCGCCTCGTGCTTGCTCGGATACCAGTTCGGCGAGACGTAGGCGGCGGGCCCGTGGAAGATCACGAGCACGTCGTCGCCGTTCGCGACCGATTGCCAGAGCGGATTCGCGCGCGCGACGTGGCCGGTCAGCGTGCCGTGCGGTCCGCGCGTGCCGTCGAGCTCGAACGGGATGTGGTTCGCGTCGAGTCCGTCGGCGGCGTGGCTGACCAGGGTGCCGAGCGGGCGTTCGACGATCACGCGGTGCAGCGCGTCGGCGCGGCCTTCCTCGAAATGCGGGGGGACGTACATGGGCGACTTTCCTCGGGTTCGCGCGCGTCAGCCGACGACGCCGCTCGATCGTAGCCGTGCCGCGCGCTCGGCGTCGAGTCCCCAACGCGTGAGCACCGACTCGGCGTCCTCTGAGGCGTCGCGCGAAGCGACGGGATCGTTCGGCGTGCGATCGAAGCGCGGTGCCGGCGACGGCTGGACCACGCCGTCGACGGTCGTGAAGCTCCCGCGGGCGACGTTGTGCGGATGCCGCGGCGCCTCGTCCCAGTCGAGCACCGGCGCGAAACACGCATCGCTGCCCTCGAGCAGCGCGCACCACTCGTCGCGCGAGCGCGTCGAGAAGAGCGCGGCGAGGCGCTCGCCCAATGCGGGCCACTGCGTCGCGTCCATCTGGGCGTCGAAGGCCGGATCGTCCGCGAGGCCGCAGCGCTCGCGCAGCGTCGCGTAGAACTGCGGCTCGATCGCGCCGACCGCCACGTACCGTCCGTCGGCGCAGGCGTAGGTGTCGTAGAAGTGCGCGCCGCCGTCGAGCAGGTTCGTGCCGCGCGTGTTGTTCCACCAGCCGTTCGCATGGAAGCCGTACATCATCGCGGACAGCAGCGCGGACCCGTCGGTCATCGCGGCGTCGACGACCTGGCCGCGTCCCGAACGCTGGCGCTCGACGAGCGCCGCGAGGACGCCGACGGCGAGCAGCATCGCGCCGCCGCCGAAGTCGCCGATGTAGTTCGCGGGGACGACCGGCTTGCCGCCACGCGGCCCGATCGCGTGCAGCGCGCCGGTGATCGCGATGTAGTTGAGGTCGTGTCCCGCGGCGTGCGCGAGCGGTCCGGTCTGGCCCCAGCCGGTCATGCGCCCGTAGACGAGCCGCGGATTGCGGGCGAGGCACGCGTCGGGCCCGAGCCCGAGGCGTTCCATCGTGCCGGGGCGGAAGCCCTCGATCAGCGCGTCCGCCCTGTCGACGAGTTCGCGCACGCACGCGAGGCCGTCGTCGGACTTGAGATCGATGCCGAGTCGGTCCCGACCGCGCGCGGTCACGTCGAAGCGCGGATCGTCGGGCAGGACGCTCGCGACGGCGTCCGCGCGACGCGGTCGATCGATCCGCAACACGTCGGCGCCGAGGTCCGACAACACCATCCCGCAGAACGGCGCGGGACCGAGGCCGACCATCTCGACGATCTTCAAACCTTCCAGCGGACCAGCCATCGGCGTCCTCACCCAGGGCCGCCTCGCGGGTTATCCTCTGCGGCTTCCGTCGTTTCGATTTTCTGCAGCGACCGTCGCACATCATGCCCGACTCGTCGTCCCCCACCCTCGAACGCAGCGCTTCGACCGCCGCGGAGTCGCCGATCCGCGTCGTGCGCGGCGCCTGCCCGCACGACTGCCCCGACACCTGCGCGATGCTCGTCCACGTGCGCGACGGCGTGGCCTTGCGCGTCACCGGCAATCCGGATCACGAGCCGACCTCGGGCGTGCTGTGCACGAAGGTCTCGCGCTATGTCGAGCGCACCTATCACCCCGATCGCCTGCTGCACCCGATGAAGCGCGTCGGGGCGAAGGGCGAGGGTCGCTTCGCGCGCATCTCGTGGGACGAGGCGCTCGATCTGGTGGCGTCGCGACTGTCCGCGATCGCGGCGGTCGACCCGGAGCGCATCGTGCCGTACAGCTATGCCGGCACGATGGGGCTCGTGCAGGGCGAGTCGATGGCCCAGCGCTTCTTCCACAAGCTCGGCGCGAGCCGTCTCCATCGCAGCATCTGCTCCGAGGCCGGCTCCGTCGGCTACGCCTACACGCTCGGCAAGCGCATGGGCACGGACCTGCTCCGCGTCCAGGACGCGAAGCTGATCCTCTTCTGGGGCGCGAACGCGATCGCGTCGAACCTGCACCTGTGGACGCGCGCACAGGAGGCGAAGCGGCAGGGCGCGCGCCTGATCGCGATCGATCCGTATCGATCGTTGACTGCGGAGAAGTGCCACCTGCACATCGCGCCGCTGCCCGGGACCGACAGCGCGCTCGCGCTCGGCTTGATGCACGTGCTGATCCGCGACGGTCTCGTCGACGAGGCCTACGTCGCCGAATACACGCTCGGCTTCGACGCGCTCGCGGCGCGCGCCGACGAATTCGATCCCGCGCGCGTCGCCGCGATCTGCGGGATCGATGCGTCGGCGATCGAAGACCTCGCGCGCGAATACGGCGCGGTCGCGCGCGCCGGCGACGGCGCGTTCATCCGCGTCAACTACGGCGTGCAGCGCGCGGCCGGCGGCGGGATGGCGGTCCGCAACATCGCCTGCCTGCCCGCGCTCGTCGGCGCGTTTCGTCATCCCGCGGGAGGCATCCTGTTGTCGACGTCGGGCGCGTTCGCCGTCGACAACGCGGCGCTCACGCGGCCCGACCTGCTCGCGGGTCGCGACCCGCGCACGATCAACATGACCACGATCGGCGACGACCTGATGCGCGACGAGTCGCCGGACTTCAAGCGGATCGACGCGCTCGTGGTCTACAACTCGAATCCGGTCGCGATCGCGCCCGATTCGCGCCGGGTC